>PDWJ01005100.1_pt1 | contig 11608 bp, 12 predicted proteins | sample 1430881 | NCBI WGS metagenome assembly PDWJ01 (sample SAMN01162460, study PRJNA174530) | Oral metagenome, whole genome shotgun sequencing project. | biome: Marine environment; feature: Marine mammal; material: Swab sample of the gingival sulcus; isolation source: swab sample of gingival sulcus... | reverse complement strand
CCCGCTCGACGGATCATGATCCCGCTCCCTTGATGATGTCCATGATGTCGACCACAAAGGTCAGCGCGTCGCCAGGCTGGATACCGGCGCCGGGACTGCGATTGCCATAGGCCAGCTCAGCGGGGATATCGAGCTGGATGCGGGCCCCCTTCTGTGCGCCGATCAAACCCTGATCCCAGCCCTGGATCACCATGCCGACCCCGAGCTGGACCGGCAAGGGCTCACCTCGGTGATAGCTGGCATCAAACACCTGACCATTGACGCTGCGAACGCCGATGTAGTGGACGATCACCGTGTCGCCAGCAGCGGCGTGGTCGCCGTCGCCATCGACCAAGCAGGTGACCTGGAGTTCGGTGGGGAGCTCGTCGGGAATACGGACCTGGGGAGTATCGGGGATATGCATCGTCATTCTTGGTCAGTCTGGTTGAGGGGCATGAGTGGGAGAAGTAGGTGAAGCAATCAGGTTTGGCTGGTCGGGGACACGCGATCCCCAACCGGGCATCAGATCAGGATTGGGCGCCGGGGATGACGTCCATCACGTCGACAACAAAGGTCAAGGCATCGCCGGGCTGGATGACACTGCCGACCGCCTGGTCGCCATAGGCCAGCTCAGCGGGGATGTCGAGCTGGATACGGTCGCCCTTCTGGGCGCCGACGAGGCCCTGGTCCCAGCCTTGGATCACCGTGCCCAGGCCAAGCTGAACCGAGAAGGGGGTTCCCCGGTCATAGCTGCCGTCGAACACGGTGCCATCGGCACTGCGAACCCCGATGTAGTGAACCACCACGGTGTCGCCAGCGGCAGCTTCGGGGCCCTCGCCATCCACCAGATAGGTCACGCCCAGTTCGGTGGGGAGCTCATCGGGAATGCTGACCTGTGGTGTTTCCGGCGTCTCATAGGTGGGGGCGATCGTGGTGGTGGTCGGCCCAGCTTCGGTGGTGGCCGTCACCGTCGTTGCGGTCGTCGCCTCCTCGTCGGATGAACCCATCTTGCCGCCGATCCATGCGATCAAGATGACCAGAACCACCGCGCCCACGGCGATCGAGCCCCAACGCACCACTCGACGTTTGATGAGAGCGACCCGCGCTTCATGCTGTTCGAGGATCATGCGTTGACGACGGTTGGCTTTTTGGCGTTCTCGTTTTTCGGTTCCCACGCCAGGGCACGATAGCGCCCCAGGTGGGCTGCCTGCCGCCAGGAGGGCCGATCGATGTCCGCTAGCGTGACCGGATGGCCATCCTCCGCTTGTTCGCTGCTGCTCGAGATGAAGCCGGCGTGGCGCGCTGCGAGATCGATGGATCACGGGTTGACGAGGTGCTGGCTGCAGCGATCGATCGCTTCGGTGATCGCTTCGATGAGGTGGTGCGCACCAGCCGCATCTGGGTCAATGGTGCCGCTGCTGAACCGGAAACCCCGGTCGGCGAGAGCGACGAGGTCGCCATCCTCCCTCCGGTGTCTGGCGGCTGAGCACTCTGCCAGTGAGGGAATGCAGACCAGCCCCATCAAGGTTGTAGTCATCGTGCGTCGCGCTGCCATCATCTCTCTCCACACCTCGCCCTTGTGCCAGCCCGGCTCCGGCGACAGTGGCGGGATGAATGTGTATGTGCGCGAACTGGTGTCATCCTTGGCCCACGGTGGTATCGACTGCATCACCTATACCCGAGCTGATCGGGCCGGTCTTCCCCGCGAGGTGGTGGTGGAACCTCATCACACCGTGGTGCACATCGAAGCTGGGCCCCACCATCTCCCCAAAGAAGCGCTGCCCGAGATCCTCGACACCTTCACCGCTGCAGTGATCGATGATCTCAACCGCCGAGGCGGAGCCGATGTGGTTCACGCCAACTATTGGTTGAGCGGGGTCGCCGCGCATGAGATCAAACATGCGTTGGGCATTCCCTTCGTCTCGACCTTCCACACCCTGGCCCGGGTGAAGGCTGAAGGCGGAGATGCCGAACCGGTGTGGCGGGATCGAGCTGAAGCCGAACTCATCAATTGTGCCGATGCGATCTGTGTGAGCTGTGCCCAGGAAGAAACCCAGTTCCGCCGCCTTTACGGCAATCCTCGCGGCCAGATCGAGATCGTCGCCCCCGGCGTCCAACGGGCCTACTTTTCACCGGGTGATCAAGGTGGAGCCCGCGCCGCGCTCGGGCTGGATCCCAAGGTCCCGATCATCTTGTTCGTCGGGCGGCTGCAACCCCTCAAGGGCCCCGACATGGCGATCCGAGCCCTGGCACATCTGGACTCCGACGATGCGCGCCTGGTGATCGTTGGGGGAGCGAGTGGGGTTGACGGTGCTGGTGAGGTGCAACGCGCCTACGACCTGATCGACGAACTTGGCCTCAACGACCGGGTCGACATCGTTCAACCCCAACCTCACCATCTTCTGTCGACCTATTACCGAGCCTCCGATCTGGTGATCGTGCCGTCGCGCAGCGAGAGTTTCGGCCTGGTCGCCCTCGAAGCAGCCTCCTGTGGGATCCCGGTGGTGGCCAGCGCAGTCGGTGGGCTCTTGTCCTTGGTCGATCACGGCGAAACTGGGCTCTTGGTGCCCGAACGCACCCCGAAACTCTTCGCCAAAGCCATCGACCAGATCCTTGGCAATCCTGACTTGGCAGCATCGATGTCGCAGGCCTCGGTGCGTCGATCTCACCGCTACACCTGGAACTTGGCTGCTGCCCGTCTCCGCCGTCTCTATGCCGATTTGACCACACGCCAGCTGGTCAACGGGGAACGGCCATGACCGATCTCCACCTCGACCAACGATTTGACGACCTGGCTGCTCGGGTCGACCGTTGGGCCCACAGCCTGGTGGGTGAACCCTTGATTTTGGCAGTCGATCGGGGTACGAGCGATGACACCCGGTTTGGTGAGCCCCGGTGGTATGTGCGCATGGAGGGTGACGACAAGGACGTGATTACGGTCTGGTTCACCCTCGGCCAGCGCACCTTGCGCTACGAAACCTATGTCTTGCCCGCTCCGCCTCAGCGGTCAGCAGAGATCAACAGATTGCTGCTCAGTCGCAATGACCAGCTCGTTGGGGTCCATTTTTCGATCGGTGCTGAAGATGCCATCTATCTGCGCGGCGAGCTGCCCGATGCAGCGATCGATACTGACGAACTCGATCGGGTCTTGGGCACGATCTATGCCGCGGTCGAAGCCAACTTCGCCGTCCTGGTCAATCTGGCCTTTGGCGTCGACAACGACTGAATCGTTGTTTCCGGTTGTTGCCGGCGAGGCGCCCACCTGGAAGTGTCCGGGTGGACGATCGGGGAAGTCGGTTCACCGTGCCACCCGGACAGTGCAGATGCCGTGATTCATCGGGTTCAACACCGTCATCGTCACGCTGGTCTGCCCATACGGCTAGGTTCAAGATGATGAAGCGCTGCGAACTGGTCGTGATCGGTGGTGGGCAGATGGGCGCTGCCCTGGTTGGCGGGTTGCTCACCTCCCTTGACCCGGAGTCGATCGCCATCGTCGAACTCGATGCCCGGCGGCGAGGCGAACTCATTACCCGCTTCGCCGGGATCACGGTGACCGGTCAGATCCCGTCGTGCACCAGTGCCCTGATCGCTGTCAAGCCCGCCCAGGTCGCCGAGGTCGCCGCTGCTGCAGTCCGCGCTGGAGCGACCCGTGTCTTGTCGGTTGCTGCTGGGGTGACCACCGCGGCGATCCACGCCGCGGTCGGCGATGGGGTGGCCATCATTCGGGCGATGCCCAATACCCCAGCCCTGATCGGTCAGGGTGTATCGGCGATCGCGCTTGGGCCAGGAACCGACGATGCCGATGCTGAATGGGCGGAGCGTGTGCTGTCAGCGGTGGGCATGACCGTTCGGGTGACCGAATCCCAGATCGATGCCGTCACCGGACTGACCGGATCGGGTCCGGCCTATCTCTTCATGATCGCTGAAGCGCTCATCGATGCTGGGGTTGCCGCCGGGCTACCCCGGACGCTGGCGGAACCGATGGTGACCCAGCTCTTGGTCGGCTCGGCGAGCCTCTTGGCCGAACGCGGTGATGCCACGGCACTACGAGCGGCGGTGACCTCTCCCGGAGGTACCACTGCTGCTGGGTTGCGCACCCTTGAGAACCGGGCGGTTCGCGCTGCCCTGATCGAGGCGGTTGCTGCCGCAGCAGCGCGCAGTCACGAACTTGGGTCCTAGCTCCACGTGGTGTGACGTTTGTCTCACCACGATTTGTCGCCTACAGTAAGCACCGGTGTGGGCGCTCTCGGTCCGGTCGGAAGCGCCCCCAGGGTCGGTGTCATCGGGGGGTTGACACCGACCCTTTTCACGTGCTCCCTTGTTGCCACCATCGCCAGCCCGGCTAGCGTTCGCCACGATGGCCCGCTTCGACACCGTCTCCTTCTTGTCCGACTATGGGACAACCGATGAGTTTGCTGGCGTCATCACCGCGGTCATTCGCGACCTCGCCCCCCACGTGAATGTCGTCGACATCACCCACGGCATTGCCCCTTTCGACATCACCGCCGGAGCACTCGCCCTCGCCCGAGCGGTGAGTTATCTCCCCACCGGGGTTGTCCTTGCGGTGGTTGAACCGATTTCCACCCGACCCCGTGTGGCGATCGAGGTCGCTGGCGGCGTCTTTGTTGGGCCCGACAACGGCTTGCTTGCCCCAGCGGTGGCTATCGCTGGAGGCGCTCAACGAGCGGTCACCCTCACCAATACCGACTACCACCTCACCCAGGACGGCCCACTCGCTGCTGGACGAGACATCTATGCCGCTGCTGCCGCCCATCTGTGCAACGGGGTGCCGTTGGCTGAACTCGGTGACGAGATCGACCCCGGCCTACTACTGCCAGGCACGATTCCTCTGCCGCGTGACGACGAGGGAACCCTGATCGCTGACGTGTTGTGGGTCGATCGATTCGGCAATATCCAGCTCAATCTCAGCGGTGATGACCTTGCGGTGCTGGGTACCGACGAATTGGTGATCACCTATGACGATCCAATCGCTCCCAATGGACACGCTGTTCGCCGGCTCCGTCGGGTCGACGCCGTTGCCGACATTGCCGAGGGTGAGGTTGGCTTGGTCCTCGACTCGGCAGGTCTCATGTCGATCGTGATCAATCGCCGCTCAGCTGCCGACGAATGGGGTCTCGCCGTCGGTGACCAGATCTCGATAGCGATCAGCGACTAGGTTGCAACCACCATGCGGTCGATCTTCTCGCTTCGTTTCCTCTTGGCTGTGCTGGCGTTGGTGCTCTTGGCCGCGGTCTGGATGGCCTCAGTCGACAACGACACCACCGTTGCCGAGCCCGATGGCAAGACCACGCCGCCAACCCAGATGATCGACCTCGTCGACCCGATCAAGATCTCCACCAATCCCGCATTCGATGTTGACGATGATGGACTTGCCACCGCCACGACCACACTTACGCTGAGCGGCGATCGACGTCTGCTGATCGTCGAAGGCACCCCTGGCGAGATTGCCTGCGCCGACCTCGACACCCTCAACGGCTGCGTCGTCTTCGCCGACCTACTCGGTGAAGCGGTGATCTGGTTCTCGATCCAGCCCTATGACGGCTCGGGAACGGTGACCTTGCCGGCGATCGACACCCTCAACAATGGACTCGCCACCTTGACCAATGGGTGGCAGCTTCCCTTTGCCAGCGTTCTCGATCGACGCTGCGGTGACCGACGTTTCGCCTCGTATCGGGAATTCCGCAGTGAGCTGGGCACCAATTTTGAGTCGGTCTATCACCTTGCCGACCGTCGCTTGTCGGCAGTGGTATGTCCCGGCATCGAACCGGTTCCGCTGGTGTCGGCCCCCACCTCGGCTCCACCATCAACCGATGCGTAGGTCGCAACCGGTGATGAAGCTGGCAGCCCAACCGGTCGCTGCTCGTCTACGGCCCCGGTTGGCCCACCCTCAACCGGGTCGGTAGCTTCTCTGGCGAGATCGGACGGAACGAACAGATGACCACAGAGCGCACCGGCGTTATTCTTCTCAATACTGGAGGGCCAGACAGCTTAGAATCGGTCCGCCCCTTCCTCTACAACATCTTTTCTGACCGCGAACTGATCAAGCTGGGACCAGCATTTCTCCAGAACCACATCGCCAGAATTATTGCCAAGAGACGGGCACCGAAATCGGCGGAGCATTATCGAAAGATCGGTGGAAAATCTCCACTTGCGGAGATCACGGCGGCCCAGGCGGCGGCCCTTGCCGACCAGCTCCAACCCCATGGTGACTATCACGTCGCGGTGTCGATGCGATACTGGGCGCCGTATCCCGCCGATGCACTCGATGAGCTGCAAGAACATGGTGTCACTCGCCTGATCGTCCTCACCCTGTTCCCTCACTATTCACGATCGACCACCGGATCGTCGGTCAACTTCTTACAGCGCGAGCTCAGTCGCCGAGGCTGGTCGGTGCCGGTCGAGGTCATCGAGTCATGGTTTGACCAACCCCGCTATCTCGAGGTCTTGGCGACAGGGATTCGTGACGAGATCGACCAGCTTGAACAACGCGGTGTCGACAAGATCGAGGTGGTCTATTCGGCCCATAGCTTGCCGCGTTCCTATATCGATGAGGGCGATCCCTATGTTGATCACATCGAGCAGACCATCGCTGGTATCGAGCACCTAACCGGCGTTGCCGGCTGGTTGTGCTACCAATCCCGGAGCGGTCCGGTGGAGTGGCTGTCTCCGTCAACGCCAGAGATGTTGGAAGTGCTGGCAGCACAAGGATGCAAGGGTGTGGTGATGGTCCCGATCAGTTTCGTGTCCGACCACCTTGAGACCCTGTACGAGATCAACATGCTCTATCGCCAGATGGCCGAAGGGCTCGGTATGGCGTTTGCATCGAGCGCCTCGCTGAACACCAATCCTGGCTTTATCGCCGGGCTTGCTGAGTTGGTGCTCGAGCGACGCTGACCTGGCCATGACAGCACCGGCAGTCCATGAAGGGGCGCTCGATCTCAGTTCTCAAACCGGTTGGCGTAGAGCTGGTTGATGGTCTCGGCGTAGGCCAGTCGAGCGTCCATGGTGGGAATCTCGTACCTGAGTGGACCGCTTATCAGGAGGCTGGCAAGCCCATGTACGTGAGCCCACAGCACGATTTCCAGCTCTGGAGCGGCGTCGTCACCGTAGAGAATCCGAGCGAGATGTTCTAGGGCTGCCCGAGCTCGGGTTGCGTGCTCAACCACGTCGGGGTAGTGATCGTGGTCGATCATGTCGGGGCGAAACATGACCTGGAACACTCCGGGGTTCATGACGGCGAACCTCACATAGGCGCCTGATGACGCCACAGCAGTTTCTTGTCGGCTGTGGTGTTGTGAGCAACGGTTGGCAGCTTCCAATCCGTCGGCGAGTTCGCTGAAACCGTCGGCGACCACAACAGCCAGAATCGCTTCCCGATTGTCAAAGTAGTGGTACGGCGCTTGATGGGTGCACCCAGCCCGGCGAGCCACTTCGCGCATGCTCAGCGCTGCTGGCCCACCCTCGTCCAGCAGCTCGCGGCTGGTCTGGAGTAGTGCTGTTCGCAGGTCTCGCGGCCTGGTTGTCTGGTCTGATTGTTGGGTGCGTGCCACATCCCCAGAATAGCGATCGTTGCCGGAGCGCTTGACAATGTCTAGTTTTGCGTGGGTAGACTAGACACTGTCTAGAAATGGAGTTGGCAATGTACGACGTCATCGTCATTGGGTCGGGTATCGGCGGGCTCACAGCAGCAGGAATGCTCGCCCGCGCCGGTGGCAAACGAGTGTTGGTGCTTGAAAAGCACACCGAGCCAGGAGGTCTCACTCACACTTTTCGGCGAGATGGAGCGTCATGGGACGTTGGCGTTCACTATGTCGGGAGGATGACACCCAACGACCGGGTATTCGGCTATCTCGACTTTGTTTCCGGGGGCAAACTGGAGTGGAACCAGATGCCCGAGGAATTCGATCGCTTCGTGTATCCCGGGATCGATTTCACTGTTCCATCGAACCGGATTGACTATCAGGATCGGTTGGTGGCGATGTTCCCTGCCGAAGAGCGAGCGATTCGTCGTTACTTCCGTGACATTGATCGGGCCTTCAAATGGACTGCACTGCGGCTCTCACGGGGCATGGTGCCGAGGTTTATCGCGCCGATCGTTGCACTGATTGAGAAACTGACCGGTCACACTCCCACCCGCTCAACCCGCGACTATCTCAACAACCATTTCCGTTCCGCCGAGCTGCGTGCCCTGTTAGCCAGCCAATGGGGAGACTACGGACTGCCGCCATCGCGCAGTGCATTCGCTATCCACGCGCTGATCGCGCATCACTACTTCAACGGCGGGTGGTTCCCCAAAGGCGGCAGTGCTCGCATCGCACGAACGATCGAGCACACGATTGAGCGCGCTGGCGGAGCTGTCCGGGTCGGGCAGGAGGTCACCAGGATCATCACTGAGAATGGTCGCGCTGTAGGGGTGCGCGTACGTGATCGGCGCGGACCCCATCCCCACGAGTACACCGCATACGCTCCGATCATCATCTCGAATGTGGGGGCACCGTTGACCTTCGGGAAACTCCTGCCTTCGGAAGGCGATCTTGGCAAGCGCACACGGAAGATTCGCCAAACGGTCAGCCAGCTTGGCCCCGGTGCGTCTGGGGTGTCGGTCTATATCGAGCTCACGGACAGTGTTCGAACTCTTGGGCTTCACGGAGAAAACCTGTGGTTGTATCGGTCACTCGACCACGACCGCAGTGCCTCTGCGTTTGGTGCACACCTCTTCGCTGGCGATCCGCAGCAAGCATTCGTATCCTTCCCATCGATCAAGGCCGGTGATGAGACACACCACACGGCCGAGATCCTCGCTTCCACCGATGCTGCCAACTTTGCAAAATGGCGAGACCTGCCCCGAGGTCAGCGAGGAACCGACTATGCGGATCTCAAACAGCGTGTCGGTGAGGGGCTCATCGCATTTACGGACAGCGTTGTTCCTGGATTCGCCGATCTTGTTCAGCGGTTCGAAGTATCGACACCGTTGACGTATGAGCACTACACCTCTCACCCGGACGGGGCGTTCTATGGTCTGCCAGCCACCCCTGATCGCTATCGGGCGAAGCCTGTCGGTCCTCGGACTCCCGTTCCTGGACTCTTCCTGTCGGGCCAGGATGTCGGCACTCTGGGCATCGCTGGAGCCCTGATGGGTGGTGTGGGCGCAGCGGTTCAAGCCCTGGGCAGTCGCGGCTTCCCCACCATCCAGGCAGCGGTGAAGGCAGCCAAGCCCGTCCCGATTGATGAATCCGTTGAGCTCCCACCCGATAAGTACCGGGCAAGAGTCACGGCCAAGCGCCGTCTTACCCCGAGCATCTGGGAGCTTGAACTGGAGCTTGATCGCGAGACTACCGAGTGGACGCCTGGTCAGTTCTCCCGGATCCTTGTGGGTGATCATGCGTGGCGCGACTATTCGATTGTCTCACTGCAAGGTCAACAACTGAGGTTGATGATCAGCACTCGCACCGGCGGACAAGGCTCGCGGTTTGCCGAGTCGGTAGCGATTGGAACGTCCACCACGATTGAGCTTCCGCTGGGTCAGTATTGCCTCAAACCGTCGGACAAGCGTCGCATCTTTGTCGCCACCGGAACAGGGTTGGCTCCGTTCTTGCCAATGTTTGACCAACTTGCCCAGTCGGGTGAGATCGACCAGACCACGCTCCTGTTCGGTTGTCGTGGTCAGGACACCGACCTCACCCGTCGCCTGGCCGGTCCGCTCCCTGGGCAGTTGTGGCGGTGCTATAGCCGAGAACAAGCTCCCAATGCGTTTGACGGCCGCGTGACCGATGCCTTAGCTCGCTTGGATTTCGACCCCGCGCATACCGAGTTCTATGTGTGTGGCTCGTCGGCGATGGTCACCGAGTGTCAAAGTCTCCTGGAGCGCCAAGGTGTGCAGGACGTGCACCTTGAGCTGTACTAGTCGTGCTCTGGGCTGTGGCCCGGTGCGTTCCATCGATGTCTAGGATGCCCTTGGCCTGGAGTCTCAGGAGATATCGCTGCGTCTGATGCGTAAGGTCCCGAGCCCTGAGAAGACCGCGGCGTAGGCCATCAAGGTCAGCGCGGCACCCCACCAGGGGAGACTCGTATCGCTTTGTGAGATCCCATCGATTACTGCAATGGTTGCTCCCGATGGGAGGTAAGGAACGATATAGGTTGCGGGAAAATCCCAGGTCAGGAGGGTCGTTGACAAGATCGGTTCAACGATCCAGGCAACGCCAACACTGATCAAGATCGCCGCAACTTGGTTGGGGATCAAGATTCCAGCTCCCATGCCGATCAAGGCCCACACAACCAAGACCAAGAGTGAGAGGAGCAGGGTGCGCCCGATCTCGAGAGAGGGGAAGGGATTGACATCGCGTGTGGAGAGGACGAGGGCTCCGATCGCCATCGATGTCAGAACCGACACCACGCCGTATCCAGCGGCGATGATGCCCAGGGCTGAGATCTTGGCGCTCATTGCTTTGGAGCGACGCGGTGAAGCCAAGAAGGTCGAGGTGAGTGTGCGGTGGCGGTACTCCGAGCCGATCTGGAGAATCCCGATCGTCAGCATGAGCAGATAGCTCACCCCAAGCCCGGCGGTGTAGACCGAATTGGCGATCTGGGCATCGGGCGTGTTCCCGCCATTGGCAAAACCCATGTCGGAAAAGACGAAGGCCGACAAGACAGCGAACGCTGCTGCCGACACGATGACTGCAATCCCCATACCCCACCACAGGCGGGTGGTGAAGAACTTGCGCAGTTCTGCTCGAATCAGGTGAGTCATCTTCATGCTGCCACCTCGGTATTGCGGTTGTGTCCTTCGGTCAAGCGCAAGAAAAGCGTTTCGAGCTCAGCACGTTCGGCCCGAAGCTCCCAGATCGCGACCCCGGCAGCTAAGGCGATATCGCCAACGGTCGACAACTCACAGCCCGACGCGGTGATCAGGTGATCCCTTGGGCAGCGAGAGCAGCTGAAAGCACCTGTGGGTCAGATGAGCGCACCACGCAGTGGGCGTCGCCGCGCAGCTCGTCGATCGGCCCCTGGGCAACCAGAGCGCCATTGGCGATGATCACGATGTCATCGACGGTGTTATCGACCTCGCTGAGGATATGGCTCGACACCAGGATGGTCTTGCCCTGTTCGCGAGCAAGGTGCTGCAAGAACATTCGCAGCCAGTGAATCCCTTCCGGGTCGAGACCGTTGGCTGGTTCGTCGAGGATCAAGATGTCAGGATCGTTGAGCAGGGCAGCAGCCAGCGCGAGGCGCTGTCGCATCCCCATCGAATAGGTTCCAGCTCGTTTTCGGGCAAAGGCAGGGATACCTACCATGTCGAGCAGTTCATCAACCCGACGGTCGTCGATTCCGTGGGTGGCAGCCATCACTCGAAGATGGTTCCGCCCGGAGCGGGCTGGATGGAAATTGGTGGCTTCAAGCGCGGCACCCACTGTGGTGAGCGGGGAGGGGAGATCGCGATAGGGCACTCCATTGATGGTCACCGTGCCAGCCGTTGGCTTGATCAGGCCGAGCGCGGTTCGCAAGGTGGTGGTCTTGCCGGATCCGTTGGGCCCAAGAAAGCCGGTGATCCGACCGGATGCAACGCTGAATGAAAGATTGTCAACAGCGGTAAAGCGGCCAAACTTCTTGG
>PDWJ01004797.1_pt1 | contig 11609 bp, 10 predicted proteins | sample 1430881 | NCBI WGS metagenome assembly PDWJ01 (sample SAMN01162460, study PRJNA174530) | Oral metagenome, whole genome shotgun sequencing project. | biome: Marine environment; feature: Marine mammal; material: Swab sample of the gingival sulcus; isolation source: swab sample of gingival sulcus... | reverse complement strand
TGTTTTACAAACGGATCGAACTCTTATAAAGATTTTACCAAAAAAACTGTCAAGCTTTTTTTTCATTTTTGTGCATTTTTTTATGGGGTGAGTAGTTACCTCCAGTTTATAATGTGTCGAGCAAATCTGAGACATGCTTTACACTGTCTCTGGCTTTTGCCTTCTCGTTCGCGACAATCGGTGCCATTGTTTCCTGTAATGCGCTTCTGTTCTCCCAGCTTTTCAGAATAATGGCAGTGAGATTTTCAACTGAGAGATCTTCAAACGAGATGGTCCAGTCTCCCATCCCTATTGTTTTAAGAAAACCGGCACTTTTGGCATAGGCATTAATGTTTACCATCGGGGTGATGGCTGATGCACAGAAAATTAGGGTGTGTGTACGCAAACCCGCATGAATTTCCACTCTTTTCAATAAGCCTGTCAGTTCCTGGTAGGTATAGTCGCAATTTCCAACAATTTTAATTTTATCCTTGTTCCTGCAGAGTTGTACACATTCTTTGGTGATTTTCATGTCCATAATCTGTGAAACAGTAAAAAGGATATCTACTTGCAGCTTTTCAATGAGATGGTCAGCCGTTTTGGCAATGATGTGACAGAAGGTGTCTCTGTTCATTTCACCCTTTTCGCCAAAATTGTCAATATAGGCATTGACATTGAGCCCGATGGTGCCGTTTGAATTGGTAAAGAGTCCTTCTTTTCTGATTATCTCATCCATTCTCGCATCTGAAGGCGGGGTTGTATTTAATGCGCAGTCGGCATGGATAAAGATTTCAGGATGCCGCAGTTCCAGGTTTTTTATAAGATCATGGGTACTCTGATCACGGGTGATAACAAAGGGGGAACAATCAATAACCTTTTGCAATGCTTTTCTGCCAACCTCCCGGTCAATAGGGCCGATACTGGCATTATACAGGACAATGGGAATGTTTTTCTTTTTACTGAATCTGGAGAAAAAGGAAATACCATTCAGGTAATTCAGGAACGGATTGTAATATTTTCTGTCGAATAAGAGATTATCCGTAATGAGGATGAGTTCCGTCTCTGTCATTGCCCTGTAGAGGGGCAACCCGATATTTTTCAAAGCAAGATTCCAGGGAAGTTGTCCCATAGCCTGTATGTTATGATGGCCAAAATGCTTATTGACAAATGAAGGATTAAAGGTGGGTATCTTAAAATGGATATCCTGTCTCTTTCGAGCAAAATCATCGAGAAGGTTCCCTAAGATAGCGTTGTCACCAGCATTACGACCAGAATTGTTACCAAGAACTGTTACTGTTTTCATATGTATATTTATTATAAATGTTTATTTTACATGCATCCAGCCCTGCTCAACATACCAGTCGGCGGTCTGGATAAGCCCTTCCTCGTTGGAATATTTAGGTTCATATCCCAGCACTGTGCGCATTTTTGTTACATCAAAATGCCTGTCTTTTGAGTAAAAGGCAACACGTCTGCGGAAAAGCGGCGGTTCCAGCTTAAATGGTTTACAGATCAGTTCACAGAGATAAGCGAGGATAAAAAATGGAGTGATGGGCAGCCTGATAATTCTTGTTTTTATATTGAAATGGCCAGCAATTATCTTTGCAATATCGGCAACGGGAATTTCTTTCACTCCGCCGCAGACGAAGGTTTCACCACGTGCTTTCGGATGTGTCGCTGCAATGATGAAGGTGTTGGTGAGATCATCTACATGGACGAGGTGGATCATGCATTTACCAGAACCGAGAAGTGGGAAGACAGGTTTTGTGGCCATCTTGAATAATTTCAGTAAGCGCCTGTCTCCCGGTCCGTAAATCGATGCAGGGCGGATAATGGTATAGTCTATGTTATGCTTTTTTGCAAACTCGTTTAACCAGAGTTCCGCATCAAGTTTGGTTCTTTGATAGCTGTCGCCTGGGCCAAAGGGGTACTCTTCCGTTGCGGGTGGTCTTGCAATATGGCCATGTACTCCAAATGTGGAAATGTGGACAAACCGTTTAAAATCAGGATTTTTGAGTATATTTTTACATATAATCTGGGTGCTTTTTACATGGACATTCCAATAATCCTGGTCTGTGCTCTTTGCTTCCCGAAATGCTGCTGCGACATGGAATACATAGTGTTGACCGCGCATGGCCTCTGAGAGTACCCTCTCATCAAATACCTCGCCTCTGTACCAGGTAATTGGAAGATCTTTCAATGGTTCAATATTGGAAGTCTTACGGGCAACACAGGAAACCTTAAGGCCGGCTTCAACGAGTTTCTTCGTAAGCACTATGCCGGTAAAACCAGTGGCTCCGGTAATAAGCACTGGAGTTCCTGCAGGAATATTACAGATAGTATCAACCATGGTTGTATGTATCGAAGTTATACTGAATTATAATTTTTTATGAATAAAATTGTCTTTTTTTAAAGACATAAATGTTGTTTATCGTAGTAACAAAATCCACGTAAAATAGTTTCGCAGACCGCGAACTACATACCATTTTTTTTGGATATCTTAAACAATAATTACATTTATTACCATTTTTACCTGGAAATCAACGGGACATAAAAGTAAATAGTATTGAACTTGAATCCGTGACGCTTATGGAAAAGAATAACAAAAAAACAGGATAAGGGTCAATTGTCAGCAAGCAGTTTCCTGTAGATTTTATAATGCGCCGTTTCTTTATACCTCAAGGCTTTCAGCGGGGTGTGATCAAAACTGTAAATTGTCGCCCCCTGGTATGAGAGAAGGATGGGAGAGTGGGTGGCAATTATAAATTGCGCGTGCCCTGCGGTTGCATTTTCTCTCAAGATATCAAGCAGCTCAAGCTGGCTGACTGGTGACAGAGCGGTCTCTGGCTCATCAAGAAAATAGATGCCCGGGACCTTATAGCGATTGCGGAAATAACTCATTATCGATTGGCCATGCGATTGGGTAATGAGAGATTTTCCTCCCCAGAACTCTAATTGTCCCGGGTCAGCCGTAATCCACTCTTCAATAATTTTCCTGAAATCATTAAAAATCTCCGAACCAAAGTATGCCCCCTGAATTTTTCCTTGTGTCCAGTGGATGGAGAGAAATTTATAAAACAGTTTTTCAAATGTGTTGGTATTGTACCTCAATCCATCATCTTTACTCCAAATGTGGATATGAGCAGCACGTGCGATAGCCTCTAGAAGTGTTGATTTTCCTGTACCATTTTCACCAACAAAAAAGGTAACTGGAGTTTGAAAGACGATTTGCTCTGTCTGATTGAAGACAGGCAGGGAAAAGGGATAGTATTTTTTTGTAGGATAGTTATAAGGGTGCAGTGTTATTTCTGATATATGGTTGCTCATTTTTTATCTTCAGCATGAATTAGCATGATAGTACTGAACCAGCCATTTTGGCTGAAAGAGATGAAATCATTGCCTAGTATTACAAGTGTTTTCTGTAACAAATTTCAGGAAAAAATTCATGGATTCTTTTTCTTGATATGATACACTTATTAGCATAGCATAGAAGAATACTTTTGAAATTTCACTAGTTTTATTGCATGTAATTTGTATGAAATCTTTTAGTTGGAGCCAGGAATTTGTAACAGGTATTGATGAGGTTGATAAGCAGCATCAAGGACTTGTTTCGCTCATTAATAATCTCGGTGAACAAATTGCCCTTAATATAAAAAATGACGATGCCCTCTCCTGGATGTTTGGGCGATTAACTGCTTATACCCTCGAACATTTCAAAGAAGAAGAGCGTGTCATGACGGCTGCAGGGGTCGACAGTAGACACGCTGATGTTCATATCAAACAGCATACTGATTTTATTCAGGATGTTCAAGATATGATTAAATCTCTTCAAATGGAAGATTCAGAAGACTGGCAGATGTTGCTGGAATATTTGATCCACTGGTTGGCTTTTCATATTTTAGGTACGGATCAGAATATGGCCCGGCAGGTTTTAGAAATTGAATGGGGTGCCAATCCTTCGGAAGCATATGACAAATGTGAAAAAGAAATTCATTGTTCAATCCGTCCTTTAGTTGTCGCTTTAACTGGCCTTTTTTCAATTGTTTCAAAGCGAAACAAAGCTTTGCAGGAGCTCAATGCCTCTTTGGATGCAAAGGTTGCTGAGAGAACCAATGAGTTAACCAAAGCAAATGAGGCGCTGGAAAAGATTTCTCTTACTGATTATCTTACCAATTTGCCCAACAGGAGATTTGCGCTGAGAAAGCTTAGGTGTTTTTTTAAGGAAAGTGTGGAAAATGATCGTCCTGTATCCTGTATGATGATAGATGCCGATGGTTTCAAGGAGGTTAATGATAATTTTGGCCATGATGCAGGTGATGCTGTATTGAAGAGACTTTCACTCAAGCTCAAGCATTCAGTACGAAGTGATGATATTATAGCCAGACTTGGTGGTGATGAATTCCTGGTCATTTGTCCGGACACTGATATGACAGGTGCTATGTATGTTGGTGAGATGCTAAGAAAAAATATTTCATCTCTGGAAGTGGATACTGGTGAAGCGGTTTGGAAAGGCTCTGTTTCCATAGGTGTAGCTACCACAACACCTGAAATGGATAAAATGGAAACGCTTTTGAAAATAGCAGATAAAGGTGTTTATCAGGCCAAAAGAGATGGCCGAAATTGTGTCCGCTCTATTCAGCCGCAAGAGTTTTAGCTGTTCTTTTTTTACAACGGAACAAAGGTGTGTAACCAACTGTCAAAATGAAAATAACATCAGAAAAACTCACTCAAACAAACGTATCTGAAGCATGGCATGTACTCAGGCAGTTGAGAAATGACTTACAGGAAGATCAGTTTTCTCATTTTATAGATCATGCTTCTTACAAATTCTTAGTTTTCAGGCATAATCAAAAAATTGTTGCTGTTTGTGGTTACCGAATGCTTGAAACGATAACACGTGGCTGGCATTGCCATGTACATGACCTTGCTGTTGATCAAACTTATCGGGGGCACGGCATTGGCAGCGAAGTTATCAGGTACCTTCAAAGTGTTGTACAAAAACAGAGCGGCCGTTGGATATTTCTTGATGGTATTGATAGTGCACTTGGCTTTTATGAAAAAATTGGCTTTCGGCGTCACGCGGCTACATTGCTGAAGTTAAAAATTACAGCCTGACAAGTCGTTTTAAGTGGCGGCGGGAATTTCGTGGTTTTTCAAAGTTTATCGGTAAATCGATATTACATTTTAATTCAAATCTGAGGTCGAAATCCCGCCGCTCCTGAACTCAGCGTTATTAGAAAACCGGATTATATGCTGTAAAAAGTATTATTTGTTTACGTTGAGTTTTTTAGCCGCCTCTCTGGCAAAATAGGTGATAATCATATCCGCACCAGCCCTTTTTATAGAGAGCAGTGATTCCATTATTACCAGATCTCTATCAATCCATCCTCTTCCAGCTGCGGCCATAATCATCGCGTATTCACCGCTGACCTGATAGGCTGCAACAGGCATATCAAATTCATCTTTGAGACGGGAGATAATATCAAGATAGGGAAGGGCCGGTTTAACCATGATAATATCTGCTCCTTCATCAATGTCCAAGGCAGCCTCCCGTATTGCTTCCCGACTGTTTGCCGGATCCATTTGGTAGCCTCTTCTGTCACCAAATTGTGGGGCACAGTCTGCTGCATCCCTGAAAGGACCGTAGAATGAAGACGCGTATTTGGCTGAGTAGGCCATGATCGGGATGTTATCAAAATTGTTCTCATCCAGGCTTGCACGAATTTCAGTAACCCTGCCGTCCATCATATCAGAAGGCGCAACAATATCTGCACCAGCCTGGGCATGAGAAAGTGCAGTTTTGGCGAGAATCTCAAGGGTGGCATCATTATCAATATCATCCCCGATGATACAACCGCAGTGCCCATGATCTGTATATTCGCACAGACAGACATCCGTGATTACTACAAGTCCCGGAACCTTGTTTTTCAACTCTTTTATAGCTCGTTGTACGATGCCATTTTTCTCATGAGCACCTGAGCCAACGGCGTCCTTATGCTCTGGCAGGCCGAAAAGGATTACAGTTGAGACACCAGCTTTCAGGCATTCCTTTCCCTCTTTTGCCAGCAGATCAACGGTTAGGCGATATACCCCGGGCATTGAGGGGACTTCCTCTCGTTTATTTTTACCGGGAATTATGAATAGGGGATAGATAAGTTGTGACGGTTGTAGATGTGTTTCGCGGATCAAGGCTCTAAGCTGTTCTGTGCGGCGCATACGCCGGGGTCTATATTCAGGAAAAATCATGTGTTACTCCTTTGTCGAATCGTTAAAATGTTAATTAAATGATATTCAGACTTTTTAATTTTCTATGTAAATGGCTTCTTTCAAGGCCGATAACTTCAGCGGTTTTTGAAATATTTCCTTCGTTTTCTGCAAGTTTCATATTGAGATATTCTCGCTCAAATAGTCTTTTTGCCACTTTATAATCAACCTGCTGATAAGGTGCTGACAAGGTATCATCGATGGGGGGCTGTAGAGAGGCGTTACCTGTACCAAGGAAAAATGTAATATGGTGTGCCTCAATGATGTCTGCTGGACACATGATAGCCAAACGTTCAATAAAGTTTCTTAGCTCCCGAACATTTCCAGGCCAGTCATGCTGTTTCATCATATCGAGAGCACCCTGACTAAACTGTTTTTTCTCAAGACCAGCAATATTCAATGTTTCCTGTAAATCTTCAACCAGAAGGGGAATATCTTCCTTTCTGTCGCGTAACAATGGTACATGAATGGGGACAACATTCAGGCGGTAGTATAAATCGGGTCTGAAGTTTCCTTTTTCTATTTCTTGTTCAAGATTTTTATTGGTTGCGGCAAGAACGCGTACGGTAACATTGATTGTCTTGTTTCCACCAACTCTTTCAAATTTCTGTTCCTGCAGGATTCTCAAAATTTTTGCCTGAGTTTTTAAACTCATATCTCCAATTTCGTCGAGAAATAGAATACCGCCATCGGCCTGATCAAATTTTCCTTTTTTGTTGGTATGGGCACCGGTAAAAGAACCCTTTTCATGACCAAACAGTTCAGATTCTATTAACTCCTCGGGAATTGCTGCACAGTTTACTTCGATCATTGGTTGTGCTGCACAGCTTGAGAGGCTGTGGATGGACTGGGCTACCAATTCTTTTCCTGTACCATGTTCTCCCCGGATCAGGACCCAGGCATCACTTGGTGCCACCATCGCTATTTGTTCTCTGAGAGCCGTGATTACAGGTGATGAACCCGTGATTTTTGTCTTACTGCTGGAGTGTTCTCTAAGCAGTTTGTTTTCTCTTTCCAGCCTGGCAACTTTGAGTCCATTAGTAATTGACAGGATGATCTTGTCGTAGGAAAGCGGTTTTTCAATGAAGTCATAGGCTCCAATCTTGGTGGCTTTTACCGCTGTTTCAATACTCGCATGTCCTGAGATCATTATAATGGGTATATCATGGACTTCTTTAATTTTTTCCAGGGCTGTCATTCCGTCCATGGTGTCGCCTAACCAGATATCCAGTAGTATCAGGTCAATATTCTCATCTTCGAGCAAGGTGATACCCTCTTCAGCAGAACTGCAACTTAATGCGGCAAATCCTTCGTCTTTAAGGATATCTTTTAATGATTCCTGGATGGAAATTTCATCGTCGATGATAAGGATCTGCTTCATTGATATAACCCTGTAAGGATAGAGGCCATGAATCTGTTTAACTGTATGTTGATTCTTGTCGGAAAATCAGTGGTAATTCAATGGTAAAAACTGCGCCATGGGGTTTATTGTCAGTAACCCGAATGTATCCGTTATGATCTGCCACAATGGTGGAGACTATTGCCAGGCCCAGACCTGTTCCACTTTTCTTTGTACTGAAATAAGGCTCAAAAAGTTTGGCTTTTGCCTCTGAAGTGGTACCGATACCATTGTCTTTCACTCTGATAAAAACAGATTCTTCGGTTTTTTCTACTTCCAGATCAACTTTACCATCTTTTTCCACAGCAGCTACACTATTATCCAGAAGATTAATGAGGCATCTTTTGATCTGCTCATCATCAAACATAAAGTCAGGAATAGAATCTGCAATATTGCAGGTAAATTCGATCTCTTTGTGTGCTTCCTTGTAGAGAAAGAATATTTCCTCCACGAGATTTTTCAAATTACCATTTGTCTTATTGGTCTTGGGCATTCTGGCAAATTGAGAAAACTCGCTCACCAGTCCTTTTAATTGATCCACCTGATTGATGATAGTGTTGGTACACTGGTCAAAAATGGATCCTTCATTTTCCAGAATTTCCGGATATCTTCTACGAAGACGTTGAGCCGAGAGCTGGATGGGGGTAAGTGGATTTTTAATTTCATGGGCGATTCGGCGTGCCACTTCCCGCCAGGCGGCCATGCGTTGCATTTTTTCAATCTTGGTCAGATCATCAAAAACCAGTACATAGCCAAGCGGTGTCCCTTCTTCATCTTCCATTCTGGTGATATTAATAAGCAACGAAAAGGTGTTTTGTTGAATGGATACTTTCAGGTGTTCTTTTATATGGTTTCGCTGCGACAGATGCAGTTTTTCAAGGAAGGAGCTGATAATGGTTGCATGTTCATCGCTGAGAGTATCCTGGTACCGTTTGTCAATGTAATGGTTTTTATCAATATTAAGCAGGCTCTCTGCAAATCGGTTGATTATTGTTATTTTACCATCTTCGTCAAGCGAAATAACCCCGGCAGAGACATTTTGTAAAAGTACCTCGATATATCTACGTCTCTGTTCAGATTCCTGAGAGCTTTGATGAAGTGCTGCCAGGGTTTCGGCAAGTTTTTTATTACTTTCTGAAAGGTTGGTAGTCATCTGATTAAAGGCTTCGACAAGCAGGCCAATTTCATCGTCATTTTTCCCTTCGATGACAAATTCCAGATCTCCTTGAGCAATACGATTGGTTGCTTCAGCAAGCCTGGAGACAGGTTCTGTAATGCCTTTTGAAATATAAAAACCAAACCAGATGGCACAGAAAATAATCAACAAAGTAACAATAACCAGGACAATGACCAGCCAGACTTTAAACGGTCCTTTTAAAAACTTCATTTGCCGGTATCCTTCAATACCCTGAGAGATAACTTTCATTGTTGATAGTTGCTTCTTATCTATCAGCAGGGTAGTAACCAGTAGAGCCTGTCTTTTGTCCCGGGTCAGTGTGGTAATTCGTATATTACGAACCAGATCACCATGAAGTGTTTCCTGGATCAGTGAGCGTGACTCATTAAGTTTAAGTTTCTGAGTAATGGTAACCGGAATTTCAGGGAGTTTTATTCCCTTTACCTTGGGATGTGATACTTTGACAGAGATAGCACCGTCTCTGGTACTGAGGAGAATACTGTCGGCGCCATAATGGGTCTGGAATGAAAGAATGGATGCCAGTTTTTCCTTAGTCTTTTCAGCATCCTGATAAAGTGGTACATCACGTACCCTGTTGCTGATATCAACTCCCAGTTTTTCAGCCTTATCCTCAGTTTGCTGGAGTAGATTCTGGGCTATGCCAAGTGATTCCTGTAATGATTTTTCTATATTGGCATTAAACCAGTAGTCCATACTTGTTGATACAAACTGAAGTGCCACCACGAACAAAACAATGGTGGGGATGAGTGACAGACAGAGAAAAGAGATAACGAGTTTTGTTTTTAATCTGGTGAAAAAATGCCTCTTTCCACTTTCTAAAAACAATTCAGCAAGGTTCCGTAGTACCAGAAACAGAACGAGTAACACCAGGAGCACATTGGCATTTATAAGAGCAAAGATAAGTATGTTGGAATTGATGGGAATACTGATTTCCTGGCTGAAGAGCTTGAGCTGCAGCCAGGCAAGGAACGGGATGAGACAAATGCAAAAGAAGATGAGAGTTCGGGTAATCTTTTTTTTCTGTTGTCTCACCTTCGTTATTTGCGGATCTTTACCGAGTATGGTGACAGGGTGATTTTCTGGTGATTGATCCGCTTTATTTTTTTTTATTTGTGTCATCAGCTATATTTTAAAGGTGACATCTTTCCATTTCGTTTTTACATCCCACCATGACATGAACGGCAGGATCTCATGAAGGCCAAGGGGTAAGGTTCTGTTATAGAGTTTGGCACGTACCTTAATTGTGTAGGAAATGTCTGGCTGCAGCTGTTTCAGCCTGATAATTTTCATACCATTGAGCTCCATTGCCGCTTTTTTCGCTTCCGTAAGGGTGCTAAAGGTGAAAAGTCGTTTCCCGCTTTCTTCAATTTCAACATGATAGTTTTCTTTCAGGGTATCATATTGAATGATATGACTGGTTTTCAGGCTGAGGGACGCAATATTATGATTTCTTTTTCCCTCTTGTTCCAACTGGACATAAAAAGTGAAATGAATGGGAATACCACTATGAAGTCCCTGGATCATAGAGTCTGTAAAACCATTTTGCAGTATACCAAAGAGAAGGAGGTGGGTTTCTGAGTTGGCTACGGTGACCTCAGTGAGCTCAGGGTCAGTATGCTTTTTGGGAACTGACAGGGTGTTTTGCACACAAACCAGAAGGAGTACAAGAACAACAAGGGCGACAATACGTTTTTTCATATGTGATAATTATCAGTCTGATAAGAGATTGTAAAAGAATGCAAGCAAGTGAGTTTGTGAAATGTTGGTTCTCTTTTTTCTAAAGTATTCAATGTGAATGGCAATTTACCTGAAAATTGTAATTCTGTCCATGTAAGTTAAAAGAATTACCTTGTTATTCTTATCTCATCGGGAATCTGCTCGTTCTCATGGATTATTCATAAATCAGAAGAGTGGAGTATAATAGCCACGATGAGACCATAAGGAAAGAGGTACGTGCTTGATATATAAAAAATGGAAATATTCTTTCAGAAAAAGAAGTTCCGGCAAGAGTCTTGACAAGTGGAAATGCTTGGGCTATTGGTGCATATGCGAATTATACCGTAATCTCTTTACGTTTTTCGACGTATGAGATTGCCAATACCTCTATGTTTTGCTTTTGATATCCTCTTCTAACGGCTATTATAATGAAGATTGCAGGGAAGTATGTCTCAAATACTCTATTTTCGATAAAAAATGTCACCCCGACCTAAGAAAGAACGCCGCTGTGAAGGTAATTTTGCAGGTATGGCCTTCAAACCCACCGGTACACCGCTTCATGAGTTACGGCAGATTGAACTGCATCTTGATGAACTTGAGGTTATCCGTTTGTGTGATAGAGAAGGTTTAACCCAGGAAGAAGCGGGCGTACGTATGGGGGTTTCCAGGGGTACTATCCAGCGAATTGTAACGGTTGCCAGAAAAAAGATAAGTGCTGCCCTGGTTGAAGGGGCAGCGCTTATCTTTGTTAAGGATGAAGATGAATGACTTTTTCTGGGTTCAATTCGTGAGTTCAAGTTATATATTTTCTCTGGTTTTATGAAATGTAATATCCGGCCATTTTTCCATGAAAAAATTCAACATCCACGGGCTTTCTGCCAGATAGGTAAGAAAACCTTCGGCATCATGGGCCAGAGCCCCCTGGTTTTTTGATTCAAAGGCAGCAAGTTTCTTTTTATCTTCACAGCTAACCCATCTGGCAGCCTGATAGTTTACAGGTTCATACACAGCATCCACCCCGTATTCATTTTTCAATCTGGCAACTGTTATCTC
>PDWJ01010360.1_pt1 | contig 11611 bp, 10 predicted proteins | sample 1430881 | NCBI WGS metagenome assembly PDWJ01 (sample SAMN01162460, study PRJNA174530) | Oral metagenome, whole genome shotgun sequencing project. | biome: Marine environment; feature: Marine mammal; material: Swab sample of the gingival sulcus; isolation source: swab sample of gingival sulcus... | reverse complement strand
CCAGCACCGCCCCCACGGGAGCGGGCACCCCCGCCAGCAGCCAACCGGTGGCCTCCTGCACCGCCGGATCCTGAACGATCAAAGGCGGGTGCCGCCGCAGAGCCTCCGCCAGCAGCGCCCGCGGCGCGCGTTCCCGCAGCATCAGGCAGCGCCCGCCCAGCGCGCCGGCAGTCTCCGCTCCCAGCAGATCCAACCCCAACAGCTTCAAGGCCTCCGCCATGGGCCCCGGATCCGCGGGCCGCAGCACATGAAACGCCGGCCGCACCGCCCCATTGTTGAACGCCAACAAAGCCGCGGTCCGCTCCGGGCCGAACCGTTCCAGCCAGCGCCGCACCAACCACACCGGATGCGAGTGCCACGCGGCCAGATACTCCACGCTGCCCGGCTCCAGCCCCCGGAAAACCTCCGCCAGGGCCTCCGGCCGCACACCGCCTTCATTCCCCGGCTCCAGCAGCCGCCGCATCATGGCCCGCAACACCCCGTTGACGAAGCCCACTTTGCCCTCGCCCACATGCCGGCGGCAAAGCTCGCCCGCCTGATGCAGCACCGCGAAAGGGGGCACCCCGTCCAGGGCCAGAAGCTGATGCAGACTGAGATGGAAAAGGGCCAGCAGGCGGTCATCCGCCGGCAGGCGCCGCACGAACTGCTGCAGGATGTGCTGGTAGCGTCCCCGCCACTGCAGGGTGCCGCGCACCAGTTCGGCCAGGAAAGCCTTGTCCTGACCCGCGGGCGTGCCGTCCAGGGCCCGGTCCAGCAGGGCGTCCAGGCCGGCACCGCCGTAGACCTCGGTCAGGACGCGCAGGGCCCGGCCACGCACCGGTGCGGCGCTCATGAGCAGAAGACGTCGCCGGGCAGGATTTCGAAGCCGCGCAGGAATTCGGCCACGGGCAGGGGGCGTTTGCCGGGGACCTGCAGGCCGGTGAGCATGAGGCTGCCCTCGCCGCAGGCCACCTCCACCCCCTCGGCGCCGACCGAAAGCACGGTGCCCGGCTCCTTGCCCAGCGAAAGCAGGGAATGGGGACGGGCCTGGGTGATCTTCAGGATGCGCTCGCCCAGGAAACTGGTGGTCCCGGGCCAGGGGCTGAGGGCCCGGATCTGGTTGTGCACCGTGACCACGTGGCGGTCCCAGCGCACCGCGCTGAGGGTCTTGGTCAGCTTGGGGGCGTAGACGGCGCCGTCATCGTTCTGGGCCGTGGGCTGAAGCAGGCCGTGGGGCAGCTTGCGCAGGGTGTGGATCAGCAGATCCGCCCCCTGGCCCGCCAGGTTAGCCAGCACCTCGCCCGCCGTCTCTTCCGGGCCGATGGGCACCGAGCGTTGCGCCAGCACCGGGCCCGTGTCCACGCCCTCGTCCATCTGCATGACGGTCACGCCGGTCCAGGTGTCGCCGTGCATCATGGCGAACTGCACCGGCGAGACGCCGCGCCAGCGGGGCAGCAGGCTGGCGTGCACGTTGATGCAGCCGTAGGGCGGGGTGCTCAGCAGGGGGCGGCGCAGGATATGGCCGAAGGCCACGACGACCACGGCGTCCGGCTCGTGGGCCAGGACGGCCTCCGTCACACGGCGGCGATCGCCCTTGCCGAAATCCATGGTGGGCAGTGGGCACCGCGAAATCGGGCGACCCCATGAAGACGATCTTCATTTCCCCCTCCTCAGGGTCCAGAAAACATGGCCCAGCCTCTGCATCAGCAGCTGGGGCCCCAGCAGAGCGCGCCGATAAAACGGTAGACGGTCCACGAAGAGGATCCCGTCCAGGTGGTCCAGCTCGTGCTGGACGATACGGGCCAGCAGGCTCTGCGCGCGCAAGCGATGCGGATGGCCGGTCTCGTCCAGGTACCGGACCACCACCCCGGCCGGCCGTTCCACGTCGGTAAAGAGACCGGGGAAACTGAGGCAGCCTTCCTCGTAGGAAACCCGTGGCCCAAAGAACTCCTGGATCTCGGGATTGATCATGGTGTGTTTATCACGGCCCGCCTCGGCCTCGGGATCGCGGAGGACCAGCACCCGCAGATCCGAGCCCACCTGGGGCGCCGCCAACCCCACCCCGGTGTCCGCCTCCAGCACGCGCCACAGCCGCCGGACCAGTTTCCCCGTTTCCGGGTCCCTCGGTTCAGCCGGACGGCACCGCACCCGCAGGCAACGGTTCCCGTAACGGCGGATGTGGCGGTCGGGATCCAGGGGCGCGCTGCGCTTGCGCCGAGACAACGCTATTCCGCGCCCTCTTGCACCACGCCGCCGATGGCGCTCTTGCTGATCTCCACCTTCACGCCTTCGGCGATGGTGGCGGTGATGCGGTCGCCCTTGACGTCCCGCACGGTGGCGAACAGGCCGCCGTTGGTGACGATCTTGTCGCCGCGCTTGATGGCCTCGATCATGGCCTTGCGCTGATCCGCCTGCTTCTTCTGAGGCCGGATGATCAGGAACCAGAAAACCGCGAACATCAGGATGATGGGGATGAAACCCATGAGGGCCGAACCGCCACCCTCGGCGCCGCCGGGATTGGCCATGGCCAAAACGTTCATGAGGGACATGAGGACTCCTCGTTAAGGGGATGCCCCCGTGGCTCGCGGAGCCAGGGAAGCGTCGGTACTTACCGTGCTAAGAACTTGCCGTGCTAAGATGTGGCCCGGGAGGGGTTCCGGCAAGTTCCAGCTAGCGCGCAGCCCACGCGGCGGGCACCAGGCCGCGGGCCGCCGCGGCCGAGTCCCGTCAGGAGGGCCGTTTTTTCTGGCGCCCCCCCGGCACGCGCCGGCGCACGCCCTCCAGCCGCGCGGCCTCCCCTTCCTGCCAGCGCCGCGTCACCTCCGCGGCGAAGGCCGCGAAACGGTCTTCCTCCAGGGCCCGGCGCACCCCGAGCATCAGCTCCTGGTAGAAATGCAGATTGTGGATGGAGGCCAGGCTGGGACCCAGCAGTTCCTTGGCGGAGAACAGATGCCGGATATAGGCCCGGCTGTGCCGCGCGCACACGGGACAGCCGCATTCCGCGTCGATGGGGCGACTGTCTTCGGCCTGATCCTGGTTCCTGATCACCAGCCGGCCATCGCGCGTCAGGACCGTGCCGGTGCGGGCCATGCGCGTGGGCAGCACGCAATCGAACATGTCGATGCCCGCCGCCACGCCGGCCACGATGTCATCCGGAAATCCGACCCCCATCAGGTAACGGGGCTTGTCGGCCGGCAGCAGGCCGGCGCTCAGCTCGGTGATCTCCCGCATGGCGGTCGTGGGTTCGCCCACACTCAGGCCGCCCACGGCGTAGCCGGGCAGATCCAGGGCCACGATCTCCTCGGCGCTGCGCCGCCGAAGGTCCTCATGCACCCCGCCCTGCATGATGCCGAACAGAACCCGCTCGTAACCCTTCCGGAAGGTGCGCCCCCCGGTGACGTCCCGGCAGCGGTGCAGCCAGCGGGTGGTGCGCTCCAAAGCGGCCGTCACCTCATCCCGGCTCACGCCGTAGGCCGCGCACTGATCGAAGGCCATGATGATGTCGGCCCCGATGTTCAGCTGGGCCTCCATGCTCACCTCGGGACTGAAGAAGTGGCGGCTGCCGTCGAGATGGCTGCGGAAGTGCACACCGTCCTCGGTGATCCGCGTCAGATCCCCCAGGCTGAAGACCTGGAAACCGGCGCTGTCGGTCAGCAAGGCGCCGTCCCAGCCCTGGAACTTGTGCAGGCCCCCCAGGCGGGCGATGAGCTCGTGCCCGGGCCGCAGATACAGATGGTAGGTGTTGCCCAGGATGATGCGCGCGCCCGTTGCCCACACGTTCTCGAAGGTGACGGCCTTGACGCTGCCCACGGTGCCCACGGGCATGAAGACGGGGGTCTCGATGACGCCGTGCCCCGTGACCAGGCGACCGCGGCGGCCGGCGCAATCGGTGGCGGTTTTGTCCCGCTCGAAGCGGAAGGGGGTATCCAGAGGGTGGGTATTCATGGTCATCCTTGGTTGCCGGCCAGGCCGGGCAATATGAGCATGCAGTCACCGTAGCTGTAGAAGCGCAGCCCCGCGTCCACGGCAAAGGTATAGGCCGCGCGCCAGGTCTCTTCCCCCGCCAGGGCCGCCACCAGCATCAGCAGGCTGCTGCCGGGCAGGTGGAAATTCGTCAACAGGCCGTCATGCCTTCCACCGACCAGTGCCCGTCCCGACGCCGGGCCCAGCCGGTGAAGAAAGGATCATCATCGGTGGCGTCCGGCGCAAACGTGACGGTGTCCGGGCCATCCGGGCCATCCGGACCGTCCGCGGGCAGGTCCAGCCGGGCCACCGTCTCCAGGACGCGCAAGCTGGTGGTGCCCACGGCCAACACCCGGCCGCCCAGACGCCGCGTCCGGGCGATGGCCGCGGCGCAGGCCGCGTCGTAGCGGAAGAACTCGGGATGCAACCGCCCGCCGGCGATCTGCTGCGGCGTGGGCGGCTGGAAGGTGCCCGGCCCCACATGGAGCTGGACGCGGGCCAAGCCCACGCCGCGCGCCTCCAAGGCGGCCAAGATCGCGGCCGAAAAGTGCAGGCCGGCGGTGGGCGCGGCCACGGAGCCGGCACCGGAAGGATCGGGCCGGTTGAAGACCGTCTGGTAGCGGACCTTGTCCCGCCGCAGACGTTCCGGATCCTCGGCCTCGGCCGCCGCGCGACGGATATAGGGCGGCAAGGGCATCTCCCCCGCCGCCAGGGCCAGGTCGGCGGGATTCTTCTCGCCCTGGACAAGGACCTGGCCGTCCGGGCGCTTCCCCACCACCGTCAGGCTGTCCTGCCCCAGCCGCAGGACGATGCCCTCGCGCAGGCGCCGCGCGGGCCGGGCCATGGCCAGCCAGGTGCGCTCGCCGGTGGGCCGCACCAGCAGCAGTTCCACCTGCCCGCCCGTGTCCCGGCGGATGGCCCGCAGGCGCGCCGGCAGGACCCGGCTGTCGTTCAGAACCAGCAGATCGCCGGGGCGCAGGATCCCGGGCAGTTCCCGGAACACCCGCTCGCCCGCCACGGCCCCGCCCGGCTCCACCAGCAACAGACGCGAATCACCCCGTTCCTCGGGAGGATCCTGAGCGATCAGTTCCTCCGGCAGGGGGAAGTGCCAGCGCGGTGCCGCAACCCCAGATGGGCCCAGGCATGGGGCGTGGCTTCACGGCCCCGGCTGGTGCGCTTCAACAGGCCGCTCTGGATCAGGAAGGGCTCCACCACATCTTCCAGGGTGTCGGTCTCCTCGCCCAGGCTCACCGACAGGTTCTGGATCCCCACCGGGCCGCCCCCGAAGTGCTCGATGATCAGCTGCAGGTAGCGCCGGTCCAGGGGCTCCAGCCCCAGCCGGTCCACGCCCAGGCGGGTCAGCCCGGCATCGGCGATTTCGCGGTCGATGATGGTCTTGCCCTCCACCTGGGCGAAATCCCGCACCCGGCGCAGCAGGCGGTTGGCCGCACGCGGGGTGCCGCGGCTGCGGCGGGCTATCTCCAGGGCCCCGCCTTCATCGATCCCGATATTCAGGATCCCCGCGCTGCGCGTCACGATCACCGCCAGATCCTGCGGCGGATAGAAATCCAGGTGGCAGACGATACCGAAGCGGCTGCGCATGGCCGGCGTGATCAGCCCGGCCCGCGTGGTGGCCCCGATCAGCGTGAAAGGTTCCAGCTGCATGTTGAAATGCCGCGCGTTGGGCCCCTTGTCGATGATCAGCTCCACCCGCCAGTCCTCCATGGCGGGGTACAGATGTTCTTCGATGACGCGGCCCAGCCGGTGGATCTCATCGATGAAGATGGCCCGCCGGTCCGTCTGCTCGGTCAGCAGAGCGATCAACTCGGCGCTGTTGGTGAAGGCCGGCCCGCTGGTCAGCCGGATCTCCATCCCCATCTCCGCCGCGACAATCTGGCTCAAGGTGGTCTTGCCCAGTCCCGGCGGCCCGTGCAGCAGCACGTGGTCCAGCACCTCGCCGCGCAGCTTGGCCGCCGCGATGAAGATGCGCAGGTTGGCCTTCAGCTCCTCCTGGCCGATGAACTCGTCCAGGGAACGGGGCCTGAGGCTGATCTCCAGCTCCTCGTCCTGCGGCTGATGGTGGGCGTCGGTCCAGCGGTTGTCGCTCACGGTATTCTCTGTCCTCGCTCCATCGGAAACAATCCGTGGGATGGGTCCTGAATTCGGGGCCATAGATAGCCCATGGTCCGGTTCCGGGAAAGAGCTTTCCCCGCGCGCCAGGCGGGCCTCGTCCCGGCGCTCAGCAAAGGCCTAGGCCCCGCGCAAAGCCGCCCTGACCCAAGCTTCCAGATCTTCGGCCACCTCGGGACGGGCCGTCCGGGCCTTCACCAGCGCCGTCTCCGCCGCGGCCGCCGACAGGCCCATGGCCTGCATGACCGCCAGGGCCTCGCTCAGCCCTCCCGCGGCTTGGGCCGCGGCCCCGCCACCTTCCAGGGCGGTGCCCGCCAGCACGGATTCGGGGATGCGCTGCCCCAGTTCCACCACCAGCCGCTGGGCGCTCTTCTTGCCGATGCCCGGCAGCCGCACCAGGGCCTTCTCGTCCCCGGCCCGCAGGGCCAGGGCGATGTCCCCGGCCGGGGCCTTGCCCAGCATGCCCATGGCCACCTTCGGCCCCACCCCCGAGACGGTGATCAGCAGGCGGAACATCTGCCTTTCTTCCGCATCCAGGAAACCGTACAGGGACCACTGATCCTCCCGCACCGCCAGGTGGGTCCACAGCCGCACCGGTTGCCCCACGGCGGGTAGGCGATCCGCGGCCAGAGCGCTCAACTGCACATCCAGGCCGATGCCCCCGCCCACGGTGATGACCGCCTCGGTCCCCCCCGCAGCCACGATGCCTTCCAGATACGCGATCATCTTCCCCTCCGCTGGGTATGGGTCAGGGCCACGGCCAGGGCGTCGCTCAGGTCCATGGGCGGGGTGTCCTTCAGCCCCAGCAGGCGCATCACCATGTAGCGCACCTGCTCCTTGGCCGCCGCGCCGTTGCCCGTCAGGGCCTGCTTCACCTCGCGGGGCGCGTACTCAGCCACCGGCAGCCCCGCCTCCGCGCCCGTCAGCAGGATCACCCCGCGGGCGTGCCCCAGGATGAGCGAACTGCGCGCGTTCTTGGCGTTGAAAAGATCCTCCACCGCCATGGCGTCCACCGCGTGGTCGGCCAGTACCCCACACAGGGACTCGTGGATCGCCAGCAGGCGCCGAGGCAGGCTCAATCCCTTGTCCGGCCGGATCACGCCGCCGGCCAGGAAACGCGCCACCGGCGTCGTCTCGATGACGCCGTACCCGGTGGCGTGGCTGCCGGGGTCAACACCCAGAATGATCACGACGCTTCCTCCCTGAAGGCTCGTGGCAAACAAGAACGGCGTCCGTCGGGACGCCGTTCTTCTGCTGAACCTCCGCCGGACGCTGCCGCTACTTTACAATCCCGGCGGCGTCTTGGCCAATAAATCGTCGGACCACCAAAGGGTCGCCCCCGTCAGACCGGCACATCCTCCCAGACATCCTCCTGCAGAACCGGTTCTTCCCGGGTGGGCGCCGAGGCTTCCGGTACGGACGCGACCTCCTCCTCGCGAGTCCGGAAGCTGGACACCAGTCCCTGCAGCACCTCCGCCTGGCCCGACAGCTCCTGACCGGCCGAGGCCGTCTCTCGGCTGTTGGCGCTGTTCTTCTGGGTCACCGCGTCGATCTGGCCCAGACCCAAGGTGACTTCTTCAATGGCCTGGGTCTGCTGGCTGTTGGCCTGCGCGATTTCCTCGACCAGGTTGCTGGTCTGCGTGGCGCTCTGGACGATATTCTCCAGGGACTGGGACGTCACGGCCGCCAGGCTGCTGCCGCGTTCCACCTTCTCCAGGCTACCTTCGATCAGTTCGGCCGTCTCACGGGCCGCCTTGGCGCTGCGTCCGGCCAGGTTCCGCACTTCCTCCGCCACCACGGCAAAGCCCTTGCCGTGCTTGCCGGCCCGGGCCGCCTCCACCGCGGCGTTCAGCGCCAGCAGGTTGGTCTGGAAAGCGATGTCGTCAATCACCTTGATGATCTTGGCGATCTCTTCGCTGCTGGCGGCGATTTCCACCATGGCCGTGCTCAGATCCTGCATCTTGCCGACCCCCTGCTGGGCGCTCTCCAGGGTCTCGGAACTCAGGCGATCGGCGGTGGCGGCGCCTTCGGCGTTGCCCTTCAGACGGTTGCTCAACTCGGTCATATTGGCGGTGATCTCCTGCAGGCTGGCCGCCTGCTCCACCGCTCCCTGGCTCAGGCTCAGGCTCGAGTCGTACACTTCCCGGCTACCGGCGCGCACCTGGTTGCTGATTTCCAGAATGCCGTGGATGGTGCTCTGCAGACTGTCGCTCATCTTCTTGAGAGCCTGGCTGAACACGTCGTCTTCACCGTGGGGGTTGACCTCTTCCGTCAGATCGCCGTCGGCAACCTTCTCCAGCACTTTCACCTTCTGGCGCAGGCCCGCCGTCATGTCATTGAGTGCCCGCGACAAGATGGCCACCTCGTCCTTGCCGCTGACCTCCAGTTGATGGTCCAGGTTGCCACGACTCACATGGCCCGCCACATCCACGGCTTTCTTCAGCGGCACGGTGATGCTTTTGACCGCGAACCAGACGGACCCCGCGATGGTCAGCAGCGCCAGAATCGCGACGATCGTGAAATTGCGGATGTTGGCCCGACTGGCGTCCTTGATATGGTCATGGGCGGCCAAGAAATCTTCCATGTAGGCACCGGTGCCGATGGTCCAGCCCCATTCGGGATAATGCACCACGCGGGCCACCTTCGTGCGGGGCTTGCTATGCTTATCATCACTCCAGGAATAGAACTGCTCCACCGGTTGACCGGGGGTCTGACGCGCCTTCCGGATGATCTCCTGGATGACAAGCAGGCCGTCGGCGTCCCGCACATTCCAAAGGTTCGCGCCATCCCGCTTCCCTCCCGCGGACACGACGTAGCGGCCCTCATTGTCTAGGACATAGACATAGCCTTTTTCCCCCACCCGGATGCTCATGATGGCCTCTCGCAGCTCCTGAGAAGCCACCGTGTGAGGATCCACTTCCCCGACGGTACCGCTGACGGCCTGCTGGGCCTGACAGGCGTGATACACGCCCATGGTGATGTGGTCGAGGCTTCCGAAGCCCAGTTGGCTGCATTCCTCCACGGCCAACTCGGTCACATCGGCCTGGAACTTGATGGTCATGCCAAGCAGGATGGCCATGGGGACAGCCGCCATAAGGATGCCACTGATCAGCAGCTTGGCCTTGAGGGAATGGACGCGCAACACGTGAAACCTCCAGAAGGAAGGGGATAGCCCGCAGAACCCTCATCTGATCAGGACTCTACATATTTTCTTTAGGTAAATTTTAAACACAACGACACGGACGACACAAAGAGATGCCCGGTATGCCTTGTCCGAGTTGGTATTAACAAACCACGGTCGCCCGGCACGAGTCCCCCGTTCAGGGCTGCTCACCAACGCAAAGGGCGCCCCCGCAATACGGGAGCGCCCGAACAGAATCCGTGGTGTGGCAGGCCGGCCCGGAAAAACCGGGCCGAAGGCTAGAGGCTTTCCTCGATCCTGGCCATCACCTCGTCGTCAATGTCGAAATTGGCGTAGACATTGGAGACATCGTCCAGATCATCCATGTGGTTGATCAACTTCATGAGCGTCAGCGCTTCCTTCTCCTCCACCTTGCAAAGGGTGTTGGGAATCTGCTGCAACTCGCTGCTGCTGACGGGCAGGCCGGCGTCCGTCAGGGCACCGGTCACGGTGTTCAGGTCCTCCATCGCCGTGGTCACGGTGATGAGGTCCCCATCCTGCTCGATATCCTCCGCGCCGGCCTCGATGGCCGCCTCTTCCACGGCATCCATCTCACAGGCGGCCCCGTCCAGAACGATGACCCCCTTGCGGTCGAAGATGTAGCTGACGCAGCCGTTGGACCCGAGGTTGCCGTTGTACTTGCTGAAGCAGTGGCGCACCTCGCTGGTGGTCCGGTTCTTGTTGTCCGTCTGGCACTCCACCAGAACAGCCACGCCACCGGGCCCATAGCCCTCGTAATTCACTTCGTCGATGACCATGCCCTCGATCTCACCGGTGCCACGCTTGATGGCCTTCTCGATGGTGTCGTTGGGCATGTTCGAACCGCGGGCCGTGGTGATGGCCGAACGCAGGCGCGGATTGGATTCCGCATCGCCGCCGCCCTGACGGGCGGCGACGGTGATTTCCCGAATCAGGCGCGTGAACACCTTGGCCCGCTTGGCATCCTGCGCGCCCTTGCGGTGCTTGATGTTCGCCCATTTGGAATGTCCAGCCATGTTTCCCTTACTCCTCTTCGGTGGCCTCGGCCTGGTACTCGTCGATCAGGCGCTTCTGGACATCGCCCGGAACCTCGGCGTAATGCGAGAACTCCATGGTGAAGGTGCCCGTGCCCTGGGTGAAGGAACGCAACGCCGTGGCGTATTGGTACAGTTCATCCTCGGGGATGTTGGCCGTGACAACCTGGTAGGCACCCTCGGCATCGCTGCCCTGGATGGCCCCGCGACGGGTGCTCACGTCACCCATCACATCGCCCATGTAGGCCTGCGGCACCACGATGCGCACCTTCATGATGGGCTCCAGGATGACCGGGCGCAGCTTGGCGCTCTCCTCGGCCACGGCACCCTTGAGGGCCTTGGCCGCCGCCATCTTGAAGGCCGCCTCGCTGGAGTCCACGTTGTGGTAGCTGCCGAAGAAGAGCGCACACTTGACGTCCACCATCTCGTAGCCGGCCACCAGCCCCTTGGCCAGGGTCTCGCGGCAGCCCTTCTCCACGGCGGGGATGAACTTGCCGGGCACCACGCCACCGACGATCTCGTCGGCGAACTCGAAGCCCTCGCCCCGCGGCATGGGCTCGATGCGCAGATGCACATCACCGAACTGGCCGCGGCCACCACTCTGCTTCTTGTGGCGCCCCTGCTTCTCGCAGGTGCCCCTGATGGTTTCCTTGAAGTCGATGCGGGGACGGCGGCGCTCCACCTCCACCCCGGTCTGCTTCTTCAGCTTCTCCAGGATGTAGTTGGTGTGCATCTCGCCCTGGGTGGCCAGCAGGGTCTGGGCCAGGTGCGGCTGCTGGATCAACGCGAAGGTGGGGTCCTCTTCGCGGATCTTGTTCAGGCCCGCGGCCATCTTGTCTTCCTCACCACTGGTCACGGGACTGATGGCGTCGGCGCTGGTGGGCACGGGATACTGTGTGGGCGCCAGAGCGAACTCCACACCGTTGGTCAGGGTGGTGCCGATCTGCGTGTTCTTCAGCTTGGCCGCCAGGACGATATCCCCGGGGCCGGCCGCGTCGATCTTTTCCTTGCTCTTGCCCAGGGTCACGCTCAGCTGGCCCATGCGCTCGCTGCTGCGGCCATCACTGCATTTGAAGTTCTCGCCGCTCTTGATGGTGCCGCTGAAAACACGCAGCCAGGTGACATCCCCGCCCTGCGCCTCGTACTGGCGTTTGAAGGCGAAAGCCACGGCCGGGCCGTCAGCCGCGGGCGTGAAGGTGGCCTCGTCCTCGGTGCCGGGCACCAGCCCCACCATCTCGCTCTGGGTCCGGCTGTTGGCGCTGGGCACCAGGTCCACGAAGGTCTGCAACAAGGTGGGCACGCCCACCTCGCTCTCGGCGTCGGTGAAGAGAATGGGGAAGACGGT
>PDWJ01004795.1_pt1 | contig 11611 bp, 12 predicted proteins | sample 1430881 | NCBI WGS metagenome assembly PDWJ01 (sample SAMN01162460, study PRJNA174530) | Oral metagenome, whole genome shotgun sequencing project. | biome: Marine environment; feature: Marine mammal; material: Swab sample of the gingival sulcus; isolation source: swab sample of gingival sulcus... | reverse complement strand
CATCATGCCCGGTATTTCAGGAGAAACAAGCGGCTTCATATATGCAGAAACAAAAAGTTTGGCCTTATCCTGCTGTGAAGAGGTAAACGGAAGAGTCAATAGCTCATCCGGAGGATTACATGCAGCTTTAAGAAGCCTTGCAAATGTAATTCTGGGAACCTCTTTTTTATCTGCGGGTACAGGCAGCCCGTCTGCAACTATGTGAAATGTACCTATGGTTGTCCTTCTGTCATGGCGGGGGTTATGCAGAACTCCCTGCTTTATCCTGTATGACTCAATATATTGATTTATAAATTGATTTTGATCCGGCGGCAGACTCATTTGTCTTGCAAGACCATATCGATCAAGTACAAAGGTTCCTGTAGGAATATTTACAATATCTTCACCTATATTGTAAAAATAGCGTTTTAGAAAACTGTTTATTCTTCTGTCTGCGGCGCAAAGATAATCTTTTAAAAGACGGTTCCGTTCGCTATAATTCTGAATCAGGTTTTCTGCTATATCAATAAATTTTTTTGTCGAAAATTCGTTTACTCCGGGAGTTGCGGACGCATTATCCATTTTTAAGTTATAAAAATACGGCTTGCCCATTGATGCAAGCTTAAAATTGATATACTGGAGCTGATTATGATCCGAATTAAACTCAACCAGCTCTTTCCCCTGAATGTTTCCCATAAAAACCTCACGTATTTAATTCTTTATACGTAAAATAATAGCAAATATTATAAAAGTATTAAATGCTTTGTCTTTCAAATTAGCTGTTAAAAGAAGTCTTGCTAAAGTATTCTTTAGGTTTTATACTTAATCATGTTCAAAAGGCTCATATTTGTTGTCTTGGTATGTTTATGCGTCCTGATATGCTTTTTGTTTTTTTATCCAGGTATAGTCTTGTGCTCAAAAGAGCATTCAGCTGAAAATGGGGTATTGGATTTATCAAAAGAAAGCATGAACAGTATATGTGCCTTAACAGGAGAATGGAGATTTAAGCCATTAGAATATAGTGGTAAAGTAAAATCAGAAACCTTTATTGAGGTTCCCTCTGATTGGTTTGAAAAAACCGGAAAACGGTATACATCAGGGGTTTATAGTTTAGAGATTTTACTTCCTGATAATATAGATAAAGAAATCAGTATAACAATTCCAAATCTTTATGAAATAATAAATGTAAAAATTAACAAAGAAGATGTATTTTCTGCCGGAGATTGGGACACAAACAGACTTGATTATACCAGAAAAAGTATAACAATCATGGCCAGAGAAAAAATTGAACTTGATATTGCTGTTAAGAATATAATGTTCAGAAACGGAGGTCTCTACCTTCCTCCCATCATATGTACTACTGAATTAAAGAATAAAAATGATTTTATCGGGATTTTTAGAGAAACCATAGCTATTGGGATTCTTTTTTATATAGTTTTTACTCATTCTCTTCTTTTTTTTACCGGATTTCCAAATAGAAACATATTCTTTATGGTATTAGCCGCACTTTTTTATGCTTTAAGGGGACTTTTAACAGGAAACCTGAATATACTTCAATTTTATCCTGATATCCCATTAGTATTGGCCTATAGGTTAGAGTATTTATTTTCTTTCATGGGATTGGCTTCTATAGTAATATTCAGTGCAAGTTTAATAAAAACGGATGATTCAATAAAAATAAAAGGCTGCAAAATACTTTTTATGGCAGGTGTCATATTCGCAGCAGCATCTCTTCTGGTGTCCTTAAAAATTCTCAGTTTTTCTATTTATATACTTGATGCTTTTTCTGTATTATGTCTTCTTTTCCTGATAATTATACATCTATCCGGAGTTATAAAAAAACAAAAATACTCTATAATCATGTTCATAGGTTCGAGTATATTCTTTCTGCTTGTAGTACTCGATATTGTCTATATTGATGGAATTTATACTCAGTTTACTAATACATCTCAATTAGGAATCCTTATATTTTTAATAGCCCAATCTATAGCATTGGCAAAGACTGTAAGCAATGCATTTTTAAAAGCAGAAAAAATAGCACGTAAGCTTGAAAAGGATGTTAAGAAAAGAACGGTTGAATTAAAAAAAGCAAATGATGAGCTTAAAAGGCTGTCAACCACTGACTTTTTAACCGGGTGTAATAATAGAAGAAGTTTTTTTGAAATAACTGAAAGACAAATAGCCATAAGCAGCAGGCATAACAGGCCAATATCTATTTTGTTAATTGATATTGATGACTTTAAAAAAATAAATGACAAATTTGGACATGGGGTCGGAGATACTGCCTTAAAATTTATTACACAATGTTGTGAAAATGAACTTAGAAAATCAGACGTTTTAGCGAGACTTGGCGGAGACGAATTTGTTATATTACTGCCTGAAACAAATATTGATGATGCATTTACTATTTCTGAAAGAATCCGGAAAAAGATAACTGAAATGACTCCTAAGAAAGATGCCGGCCTTCCTAATTTGTCTATAAGCGGAGGTCTTATAACACTTATAAAAGGTGAAACAATTTTTAAGGCATTAGAAAGAGCAGACTATTTATTGTATCAGGCTAAAAAGAACGGCCGTAATCAAATACAGCGTAAAAACTATTACTTAAACAGATGATCTGAAAGCTCGATTACTTCAGAGAAATAATAATCACAGTTTTCCCTCATATTTGCCTCAATCTCAGGTATCTTATGACCCCATCCGGCACCCGCTATTTTTACTCCTGATTTTTTTGCCATAATCAGGCCGGGTTTAAGATCATCTACAATCAGCATATCTTGCGGTTGAAGATTGTATTTAAGCTGTATTTGTTCAATAGGCCAGACGGAGGGTTTGCGTTTTGATTCATCGTAATCCCAGCCAAAAATTATATCAGGGTGAGCACCATTACCGTTAATCCTATAATGTCTGCTTATGTTATCTGCTTCGGAATGAGATATAACAGCAACTATACCTCCATTCTCTTGAAACCTCTTTATAAGCTCAATTATGCCATTGAAAAAATGAGGGACGGCATTTTCGTTAAAACTACGCCAGATATCATATTCTTCTTTTATTTCATCCTCTGTGAAACCCAGCTCTTCTACGAAATATTCCATTACACCCGGATTAAAATTCTTTCTAAACCATCCATCAAGACTTATGGGTTTTAAATTCGGCCTGAGCTGTTTAATTGTTTCAACATGGGCAGGGTAGTGTATTTCGGCTGTACTGCTTACCGAGGTATCATCATGATCAAGTATAAGGCATTTATATTTCATAGTCGGAATTTTAGCATAGGCAATATTATTGAATCAATATAGATAAAGATGTATTATCGTAATGAAATTAATGCTTTTGAGTTTTATATAAACAAACATTCAAAATTATATGGAGGAATAAATGCCAGAATATATAAATGTATCAGATAAAAGTAGATTAGCAGCTCTTTTGTTATGCATATTACTAGGAGTTTTTGGAGTACATCGTTTCTATGTTGGTAAGGTTGGAACCGGAGTATTGATGTTATTAACCGCAGGCCTTTTTGGAATCATGACTATTGTTGATCTTATTATGATAATTATAGGTGCTTTTACTGATAAGCAAGGGTATAAACTGATAAAATGGTAAGTAAAATAAATTAAACCTGCTTATGGATAATATGAATATATTTCTGCTTAATAAAGGCAGATATCGGGGGGCAGTATTAGACGCTACCAATATGGTTGAGCAGATGCGTATAGCCCATAATACCGGAATACTTGAAACCTACGCATTGGGAGAAACCTACATTGCAGCCGGACTTTTAACATCAATGCTTAAGAAAAATGACCGGCTGGGTATTGTTTTTGAGTGCGGAGGTCCGATAAAGGGCATCAATGTTGAGGTTAACGCATCCGGACATGTTAGAGGCTTTCTTAAAAATAACCCTTTCCCTCTTGAAAAACCTCCTGAGAGCTTTAATCTTTCTATGCTGTTTGGTCCGGGGTTTTTATCTGTTATAAAATATCTTGAAAGCAGTAAACATCCTTTTACCGGGCAGGTTATGATCGAATATGGAAGTATCGCGGCTGATTTGGCAAATTACTATACAACATCCGAAAACCTTCCAACCGCCTTTAATCTTAGCGTTAAGTTTAATAAGGATGGAAGCCTTATTGGTGCCGGTGGTGTTTTTATTCAAAAGATGCCGAAAGAAGAGGGCAGTGATGAGCCGGACAGAGATGATGAGGCTGAAGCGCTTCAGAATGCGATGACATCAATGCCCTCAATCGGGCTTTCACTGTCTAAGGGCGAAAGTATATCTGATATTATAAGCACCAGCTTTGGAGATTTTTTCCCAAATGTTATAGGCAGCAGAAACATTCAGTTTAAATGCAGCTGCAGTCATGAGCGGTTTGCAAATTATCTTAACGGGCTTAAAGAAGAAGATAAGCGCGAAATATACGATAATGGGCCTTTCCCTGTCAGAACAGTATGTCATAACTGCAATACAGAATACAGTTTTGAAAAAAAAGAACTAAAAAAATTATTCGGCTATTAAAAAATGTTAATTAATTGAAAAATGATATGATAAAACTTCAAAGCTGCTTTCAAAACTCTCTGAGTTTTGAAAGAGGATCTTCTAAATGGTTAATTCCTTAGCTTGGGGAGACAGCCTCAAGCCTGATACATCTGCCTCCCTCTAAGCTTTAACAGCCTAAAGCTGTCATTCAGGATACTCAGTTATTATTGGAATTTACTCCCTGAATCCGTAATCTGGATAGTCCCAGTCCTCGGCCTCTACGGTGTTGTAAATGTTTTCGGCTTCGATTTTGCCTGCATCCAAAGCAGTGTCCTGCACGTCCAGCTGTTTTTTGAACCATTCCTATGGGGTCTCTTCTGTCTCCATTTGGCATACGCTTAACTCCTTTCTTTTAAAACTTGGTGAGTTTGCCGTCTTGATAAGCCTTATAGGCTTCCTTTAAGGTCATCCCCTGTGCTCCGGTAAAGATTTTCAGGTCGGTTTTTTGCAAAATATCTGTCGCGTTACCGCCTGGACCGTTTCCTGTTATTATTACCTTTGCACCCATCTCAAAAACTAATTTAGCAGTCTGGGGGCCTGCTCCATGGGCCATATTTTGAATATCAGTATTATCAAAGCTTTCTGTTTGATCCTTTTCTTCATCAAAAATGAAAAGATATTCAGCCCTTCCAAATCTCGGATCCACTTCTGAATCCCAATCTGTTCCCTTTGATGTAATTACCACCTTCATAATAAATCCTCCTATTATCCTCTATTAATTTCGTTTTCAGCCTTGGTCCAGGCCTCTTTAACGATCTTGCTTATTATGCTTTCTTCATACTCAGCAACGGTCTTTCCGGCTGTTATTGCCTTTGTAAAATCCTCGTTATATGGCAGCTCTGCTATAAGGCTTATATTCTCGGTATCAGCAAATTTCTTTATTTCTGCCGATACACCGCTATTGAGATCATATTTATTAATTATGAGACCTGCCTTAATTTTGAACTTTTTAACAAGTTCATAAACCCTTTTAAGATCATGAAGGCCTGAGGGTGTCGGTTCGGTTACAAGAATTACATAGTCAGCTCCTGTTATGGAAGAAATCACCGGACATCCTATACCGGGTGAACCGTCAATGATTATCATATTAATTCCCAATTCCTGAGCCTTTTTTCTTGCATCCTGTTTTACCCTTGCTACAAGTTTGCCCGAGTTATCAGCACCGGCTCTAAGCCTTGCATGAATCATTGAAGCACCTGTTTTTATTGTAGATTCAAAGATATTCCCTACATATGAGTCAAGCATATCTATTGCCTCAGTCGGACAAACCTCCGCGCAATATCCGCAGCCCTCACAGCCAATCTCATCAATCTTGTAAAATCCGCCCTCATTAGATACAGCATGAAAGCGGCATACCTCTGCACATTTTCCGCATTGAATACATTTCCCGTTATCTATTTGGGCCTCAAAGCCGCTGAAAAAATCTTCAGATTTATAATAATCAGGAGCAAGAAGCAGATGCATATCATCAGCATCTACGTCACAATCACCAATGACAAGCTGCTTTCCACCAAGAAAAGCAAAGGAAGAAGTTAATGAAGTTTTACCCGTTCCGCCCTTTCCTGAAATTACAACCACCTCTTTCATTTTTCATTCATCCTTTCAAAGTTTTTTATATAGTCTGCAGCCTTTTCAAGCTCTGATTTGAACTCAGGAACCTCATTGTATATAAGCCTTCCTTCTGAATAAAGCTCGGCAATCTTACGCATATTAGGAAGTCTTGCAATAATTTCGATATTTTCAGTTTTACAGTAATTCTCTACATCATTGTTGCCAATTCCAAATTTGTTAATAACTACTGCAAACTTACGGCCTATTTCTCTCATGGTATTTACCGCAAGCCTGAGATCATGAAGCCCGAATGGGGTAGGTTCGGTTACAAGAATTACAAGATCGCTGTTTTTTGCAACCTCTATAACAGGACATGAAGACCCCGGAGGGGAATCAAAAAGGACCAGATCCTCATTATTGTTTTCTTCAATTGTTTCAATGCTTTGTGCAATCAGGGGAACAGCCTTTTCCTGCCCTATATCAAGCCTGCTCTCAAAAAAAGTATAATTACCAGCGGATATGATTTTAATTTCGCCCATCCGTGACTTTTCCATCGGCAAGGCATTACCCGGACATAGTTCGGAACATGCATAACATCCATGACATAGATCCGGCAGAACAATTATTGAGTTACCCATTTTCAGGATTGAGTTAAACCTGCATACCCTGCTGCATAATCCGCAATTAGTACATTTATCCTTATCCCAGACCGGGGTGAACTTATACCTTATATCTGTCGATAGAATATTGCCCTTAATAAAAAGACCTGAGTTGGGTTCTTCAACATCAAGATCAGCCAGAATGAAGGATTTAAAACTCTTATTCTGTGCCATATAATTTATAAGATTAATTGATAGAGTAGTTTTCCCTGTTCCGCCCTTACCGCTGGCAACTGCTACCTTAATCAATTTTTCGTCCTCCGTTTCCCCGTCTGCCGCAATGATTTTTACAGCATAGGCCGTGACCATAGCCCCTTGCTATATCTATAAGGTTTTCGGATTTACATGACGGGCAATTCTTCACATTGTCACCAAATTTAATTCTGAAGGTATGTCCGCAATCTTTACATCTTATAACATTGCCCTCAAAGTGGATATTGCCTCCGTCTATAACCAGCTCTGCTCCTTCAATGATGAATTCCGCAGTCTTTTTACGAGCTTTCTCAATAAGCCTTGTAAAGGTCGGTCTTGATATTTTCATCATCTCCGCTGCTTCTTTATGCTCCAGTCCCTTATAATCGGCTAAACGCAGGGCCTCATACTCATCAAGTGATATTACAACTCTTTTCAAGCCGGATTTTGCAAAGCCTGTAGGCTTAAATGAATTAAAAACAGGCGGTGCATTGACTAATCTTTTCTTTTCAGGTCTCGGCATATCAACTCCTCAATCATAAAGTAATGAACTTATGTTCATAAGTCAACGGGAATTTCATATTTCTTGCAAATATCATCACTTTTAGATGCAATATAACCAAGTTCAGAAATATCAAGAAGGGCAGGATAATAATCGGATAAAGTAAAAATTATCGTTTAATGCTTGCATACTTGGCTTTTATATTTTACTGTTAACTATGCAGGAAACCATAAAAACCATTATGGAAGCAGAACAAAAAGCCTCTCAAATTATAACAGAAGCAAATAAAAAAACCGCAGAAATAATTTCCAATGCTGACTCAAAAATCTCCGAACGGCAAAAGATTTTCAGAGAAAAGGAATTAGAAAGGTATAATGAACAAGTAAAAAAAGAGGAAGAATACGGTAAAAAATCCCTCGAAGAACTTCAATCTACTAACCCAAATATTGATATAGATCTGGACAATGTTGCAGATGAGATAATTCGAAGGGTTCTTATGACTGTTTTTGATTAAAGAAAGTTATGAAAACATCGGTTTCTGAATACGGTTATATTAATGCGAAGCTAAGATCAAAGATAAGCCTGATCCTTACCAATGAATTCTGTGATAATCTTATACAGTCTGCTGATATTGAATCTGCAGTAAAGTTCATTTCTGAAAACGGATTTTCTAATATTTCAGAGGTATGGCATAGAACAGCAGATATTCAGAATGTCGAATTTGAACTATTAAAAAAACATATTGATAATTATCGAACAGTACTTAAAAATACAAATGGAGAGCTTAAAAGCTTTGTAAAACTGCTTTTGGTAAAGCCTGAAATTGATAATATAAAAACTGCCTTACGCCTTTGGTATGGAAGTCAGGTACAAAAAAGATCTGTAGGATACCGCTCGGCATATCTTTACAAAGAAAAGATATATGAAAATATAGACTGGACAGCTTTAATAAACGCTGTCAGCTGGCAGGATGTTACCGAGGTTTTTAAAAATACATTATACGATAAGGTTTTTTCGAAGGATAATGATTCTATAAAAGAAACCGGCCCTTTTGATTTAGAGTTAAAGCTTGACAAGCTTTATTACAGTTTGATTAGGGAAAAAACACCAACGTTAAATTCAAGAGACAGATCAATCATAAAACAAATTTTTTCCGCAGAGATAGATCTCCAGAATATAAGCTGGATAATCCGATACCGTCATTTTTATAAACTTGATATTAACACCTTGAGTAAAATAATTATACCCGGCGGACATGGATTAAATCTTGATAAGATTATTTCTGGTAAGGATCCGGGCAATTCTGATGGAGGATTTTCTCCAATAGATATAATGCAGAAAGAATATCCTGAATTAGCTTCAATAAATATTTCAGATAAGCATAATTTTTCAAGTCAGGCAGTTATATTTGAAAAACTTCTGGATGAAATCAGAAAAAGAAAATTTTCATCAATACTTTCCGGCTATCCCTTTACTATAGGTATTATCCTTGTATATTTTTTCATGTCAGAGCGTGAAATGAATTTTATCTCTTCAGTGCTTAACGGCAAAAATTATAATTACACGCCTGAAAAAATAGAGGAGCTTACAAGATGAGTTTGTTTACCTCAAAAATGAAACTTCTTGCCGCGGTAGTTCTTGATAAAAAATCAGAGGAGATTGCAGCTGAGCTGCTTAAGCTGGGACTTCTTGATTTTATAGAATTTTCCAGACTTATTGACTCTGATGAAATTAAGCTCAAAACAATCTCTGACAAAGATAGTTCTGTCATATCCGGATTAAAAAAGAATCTTGAGGCCATCTATCAGCAGGCCGGGGTAGATGCCCCCTATGGTGAAACCCTTTCAATGGATATGATGACCAGCCTTAATCTTTCTAAAGAATCAGATTTTATTGATAAGATAAAAAATGAGCTCCAAACAATAAGAGAAAGGCAAAAAAATCTGCATCAGGAAAAACTGAAAATGCAGGAAATATCTGAATATTTTTCAGATTCAGGCCGTCGGGGTAAAAATCCTCTCGAAAAATTCCTGATAATTCATAAAGGACAGCCGAAAAGAGGCTCTTTTTCTGAAATGCTTAATAAATTTGCGTCGATACCTCATTTTGGAATGAAGGCAGAAGATTCTGACAGCTTTTATCTTGTTGCTCTTAGAAGGGATGAACCGGTTTTAAATGAAATCTTTGATAAATACAGCTGGGAAGAAAACGACGAACAACAGCTTGAGCAGAATGAAAAAAATATACTTCAAAAAAGCATACACAGTAAAACTGAGGATATTGAAAAAGAAATAGAAGACATAAGGGCAGATATTAAAGCAAAGCTGTTTGAGAATAAAACTGAAATCGACAAACTATGGAAAAACCTGAAAATACATGAGTTATACGATAGTATAAAAGATAATTTCTCACACACAGATCAGACCTGTATGTTTTCCGGCTGGCTGCCTGCGGCAAAGGCGGATAAAGTAGAAAAGGTCATACGGAAGGTAACAGATAACGAATGTATAATTGAATGGCAGGAAGCTGAAAACTTTAAAAGAGAATCAATTCCGGTAGAAATGAAACATTCAAAGGCAATGGCACCATTTCAGATGCTTGTAGAAAACTATGCCGTTCCTGAATACGGAACCATAGATCCCACAATTTTTGTAGCAATATCATATATGATTATGTTTGGTCTTATGTTCGGTGATGCGGGGCAGGGGCTTGTAATCATGCTTATAGGCATTATAGGTAAACGCCTTATGAAAAAACCCTCCGATGGTGTCAAAAAGCTGATGAGGCTATTTGTTTACTGCGGTACCGCATCAATTATAACAGGTATTCTATTCGGCTCATACTTTGGATACAGCCTCTTTCCGCCCCTCTGGTTTGACTATCACGGCATTGTATCGGGACATCATGGTACAGCAATGGGGAGCATAAGAAGCATTTATGACATCCTTGCGATAACAATATATTTTGGTATAACAATAATATCCATAGGCTTGGCTATAAACTGGATTAACCTGTATAAAAAAAGACACATTTTTAAGCTTTTGCTGGATAAATCCGGGCTTTTAGGCGGCTGGTTTTACGGATGCGGTATCTATACAGCATTTTATTTTGTAAAAACCGGTTATAAAGAACTGCCGGAATCAAATCTGCTTTTCATTTTCTTCGGAATCCCGGTTATCATTCTTGCAATCAAATCCCCGCTCCATTTTTTTCTGTATGAGCGTAAAAACAAGAAATTTACCGCTTATACATTAATTGATTTTATAATGGAATTAATAGTCGAACTGCTTGAAATATTTTCCGGCTATCTTTCAAATACACTTTCCTTTATGAGGGTTGCCGGACTTGGTATAGGCCATGTCAGCCTTATGGCAGCCTTTGGTACAATAGCAGGGCTTACATCAAGCGGTATAGCATCAATAATAATTATTATTCTGGGTAATGCCCTGGTAATAGCACTTGAAGGCCTGTCAGCAGGTATACAGGCACTGAGACTTAACTATTACGAATTCTTCTCAAGGTATTTTACCGGTAAAGGTATTGCATATAATCCGGTTTCGCTGAGAAACCGAAAACAGGAGGGCTAAGTGAAAGCCAAAATTGAATTTAAACGTAAGGTTGTATTGAGTATAGTTATGCTTTTTACATTCATAGGAATCTTTTCATTCCTTGGAACAGGCAACCTCTATGCTGATACAACCCAGGAAACAGCCTCATCAAGTAATATTAAGTGGGGTCTGATTGCAGCATCCATTGCATTTGGATTAGGCGCTGTCGGTGCAGGAATTGCCATAGGAAATGTAGGAGCGGCTGCCATGGGTGCAATAGGTGAAAAACCCGAAATAGCATCTCAGGCTCTTATCTTTGTAGCTCTTGCGGAAGGTGTTGTTGTATTCGGTTTTATCACTGCTATTTTGATACTTGGAAAGGTATAAAAATACAGAATGAATTACTTTATTATCGGTGATGAAGATACCGTTCTCGGTTTTGAGCTTGCAGGAGTAACAGGTGTTGCAGTTGAAAAAACTGAAGAGGCGGAAGCCGCATTTGATGCGGCTCTGAAAGATCCTGAGAATGGAATAATCATCATTACCGAAGAAGCCGCATCACTTATTCGTGAAAAAGTCGATAAACTCTTGTTTTCATCGGCCTTTCCATTAATCGTGGAAATACCCGGAAGCGGCA
>PDWJ01005554.1_pt1 | contig 11614 bp, 7 predicted proteins | sample 1430881 | NCBI WGS metagenome assembly PDWJ01 (sample SAMN01162460, study PRJNA174530) | Oral metagenome, whole genome shotgun sequencing project. | biome: Marine environment; feature: Marine mammal; material: Swab sample of the gingival sulcus; isolation source: swab sample of gingival sulcus... | reverse complement strand
TAGGTTCCTTTCTGAATTGATGGGTTGTGGTTGATTCTCAATTCTAACGAAAGGGACTTGCACCTCAAACCAATTTACACCAATCTACGGACGGGACCCATGATGGCAGAGATATGATCGGAAAATACTGCAGGCATCTTTGATGAAGGAGAAAGCCTGTTTGGAAAAACTGCAGTCTGGTATGCCTTTAGTGAACCTTTTTCTCTTTCAGGGGTATACAGGTGAAACAAAGGAAAGGTTCAAATGAGAAAACTGGTTATTCTGCTGTTTTCTGCAGCTGTGTTTCAGGTGGCAGCGCAGGAAGACACCGGAGTTTCTGCGAATGCTTCAGATTCGTCATCGGTGGTTGATGCCATACTGGAACAGGCTGTGTCTTATCTGGGAGTGCCATATGTATGGGGAGGCTGCGACGAGAACGGCTTTGACTGCAGCGGCCTTACATACAGAGTGTTTAATGACAACGGTATTGCACTTCCCAGAACTGTCACAGAGATAGAGGAAATGGGAGTGTATGTTGATCGGGACAGCATGGTTCCCGGTGACATAATGATTTTTCACAATCCTACCCATGCCGGCATATACCTGGGAAACAGAGAGTTCATACACTGTTCCTCATGGCAGGACAGAGGAGTTGTGATAACCTCAATAGATCACTCAAACTATCTGAGGCGTTATTATGCCTCAGTGAGGGTTATTGCTGAAGAGTAGCTTCCCGTCCTCTTTCAAGGAGCAGCTGAACAGTTTCAAAAGCAGGATCTGACGGTCCTATGAATACTTGTGAATGTTCTGCCAGCCCTGAATACCAGCCTTCAATGGATACCTGTGATTCAAGAGCAGTTCCCGGCTTTTTCAGCGTACTCAGAATACGCCAGAGTTCTTCAGGGTGAACTGCAATCTGTACTCTCTCTTCTGAACTCAGGTAGAACAGGAAGAATGTTTCGTATATCAGGTATTCTTCTCCGGCTCTTACGGTGAAAAAGGTCTCAGAGGTGTTCACACTGTTCCAGAGCCTCAGCATGGTGCTGTTCCAGAGTTCAATATCTCTGCGGCAGCGTGTTCCTGAGTTTTCTTGGTTTTCAGGGTATTCAGGTATACCTGTTGCTCTGTTTCGTATGTAGTTGCTTTCCTCTGCTGTTCCTGTGGTGCGCAGGTAGAGTTCGCCTGAGTTGAAAACTTCTTCAGCATGAAACGAAGCCTGCGGTGCGGCAAAAAGAACAGCCGCCAGAATGAGTACCTGCATATTAACCTCCTGATGTTCAATGGGAGCCTGTTGCAGGGAACAGGGTACCCGATAGTTTACTATCTACAGTAAACAATGACTCGGTTACATAGCCTCCGGCTATGCGCCCTCACCTGCGCCTCACCTGAACAGATAATAACTGCGCATACTCTCCACATCCGAAGCATGACAGGACATTAATCCTCAGCCAGAACTATAATCATATCATCCCTTGAGAAAGACAGTAACTGGTTTTTAGGCGGATTCACTTTTATACCGTAGTTGTCTGCTGAGCTGTTTTTCTGAGCTGCTATTCTGTAACCGATGGCTGTCTCTCCCAACTGGGCAGCGCTCTTTACTATGGTATAGAAGTTAAGCTTCTCATCAGTTTTTACATACCTGCTCACCGGTTTAAGATATATCTCTGAACCGGCAGGATCAAAAAGGTTCCAGAAGACAGAACTGAGTTCCTTTGTTTCAGATATCTGGGTAAGCAGAAGGCTCAGGAACTGGTCGCTTACTATGTAGTCGTCAGCTCCTGTTATCTCCGCCAGATTTCTGTTTCTGATGTCTCTCATCTCGGTGATGATTGAGAATTCTCTACCCATTTTCTCTGCTATATCACGGATGTGGAGAAGAGTCATCAGAGTGTTGGAATCTGCTTCCTGCGGTTCCAGATTGTCAGAGTAGCTCAGTATCAGAATGTGGTCGAACCGTTCTGCAGACAGTCCCTCCAGAACTGCTCTGTCAGTTGTTTTGCCGGGAATGTATTCCACAGACAGTTTGGCTGTGCCCTGTGGCGGTAACGGCCTGCAAATTGATTCATCTGCCATGATCTTCAGCGTGGAGCCGATCTGCAGGTAGTTTCCAAGTTCTCTGATGATTATCGGTGCCCTCCAGTTCCAGCCCAGCATGATAATCCGTTCAGGGCCGCCACTTCGTTCATCATTGTGAATGATGCATGAATCCATTGTCTCCGGCGCTTCTTTTTCCGAGAGGATAACTGTATCATCATCTTCTGAAATGGCAATCAGCCGGTCTCCAGGTTCTATAACCGTGTCAAGTGGAGGATTTAGTGTCGGTGTCATTCCGTTTTTATGAATACCTATGATGCTGCTTGTTTCATACGCCATAAGCGCTTCATGAAGTTTCCTGCCTGCCAGTCTCGGCTCTTCGGTGAAGTAAATCTCGTCACCGCCATAGTCCAGCAGTTCCTGATAGACCACTGAGAGCCCTGACTGGAGACATGTCTGTGCAGCCATTCTTGCGATAACATCCCCTGCAAGGACTATTTCCGCCTGACTGCCGCCAACTATTCTTGCCGCCTGAACATTGGCAGGGTCAGTTATAAGTGCCACCATGTGTACAGGGTCTTCAGCATCGGCAGTCAGGTTGGTAATAGCCAGCATGGTCTTTATTACCTCAGGGTCGGGATTGCTGCTGTCAGGGGAGAGGATGATGATAGATTTAGTTGTCTGGAGGCTCATCTTTTCCAGATCTGCAGTTTCAACAGGGCTTCCTGTCCGGCATACAATTTTAGTGTTGCGCGTTTCCGGAACCTTTTCCCGAAGTTCATCTTCCATCTCAAGTTTGTCCTTGTCAGCCATTATGGCAACACAGGGTTTCTTCTGGTTCTCGTTGGCTATGGACAGCTCTGAAACAATGGTGAAGACCTGTTCCGACCAGCCCAGAACGACTGTGTGTCCCTGCTCGATAACCCTGGACCTTCCCTTTCTGAGAGCCTCAAGTTTGGCTTCCAGGCCTGTTGTAAGAATACCTATCAGCGTACTGAATATGAATATTCCGCTGAATGTCACTATGAGCATACTGAGAAGAAATCCTGGCGAACCTTCATCGCCTCCTATAGTTCCAGGGTCCATGGTTCTCATGAGGCTCATCCAGAGCAGCGTTGGAAATCCCTCATTGTCAGGTGCTGTTCCAGATGCGAAGATGATAGCGGAGAAAACCACTATCAGTATGGCTGTTACTATTCCCAGCCAGATTATCAGACCTGCTGTTCCTCTGGACATCATGGTATCGAAAGCGTAGCTCAGTCGGTTCTTCAGGGAAAAATCCCGCTTCATTCTGCCTCCTGTATCTGTGAATAGTTTTGCAAATCACATATTACTCATAATGTCAGGAGCAGGCAACACCTCTTGCTGCCTGTTGTTTCATGGGTTCCTGATATACCGGAAGAGGCAAGGCGCCGGAGTGGAAGCCTTCATGAGCATGGCGGATTCAGGTGTTCATAGTGTATTCCCTGCTTCAGGAAAAAACGGCAGATGGGGTTTCTGATACTCCCTGCGACTTCCGGCTTCAGAAAGCGAAGCAGGTTCTGTTTCAGATATTCTGAGTGAATTATCAGCTTCATGAAGAGTTGAAAAACTCAGTTTCAGGTGTTTTCAGTGAATGCTCAACGCCATGAAGTGACAGAAGAGTGTGTCCTCCACCTGGTTTGATACCATAGAACACATTACAGGCGCAGATTCTCTATTATCGGCAGCAGCCTGCTTGAGGAAATGCCTTTAACAGGCTTGAAAAATATGGCTTTTCAAAGATTACCGCATACCAGGGTATGTGCAGTAACAGAAAAAGGACACCGAATCGGAACAACGAGTTGCGTAGTAACACCTGAGTCCACGCAAGTTCGCCTGTGCTGCATTGTGTACTAAGGTTAATGGAACACTGAATTGCGTAATAACACTTGTGTTCCCAGCCCGGGTTTCATTTATTCAGTCTGATTTCCCAGCAGAGAGGCTGTGTCCGGCTGAAGAGCAGAAGCTTCTCTTAGATTAAGCTGTTCCCTTCGAGTTATTGCCTGCATCTTTTTCCTGAAAACGACTGCCGGTGTACTTCATGCTTTCTGACATCAGTGGAGCTGCAGTCAGTTCTGACTTGTACCTGTTGTTTCAAGCCATTCTGAGATTTCCCACAGGTAGTGCAGTACTGATTCCCTTGCTGCATAGCTGTGGCCTTCCAGTGGGAGTTTAACATATCTGGCTGTTCCGCCGAGGCCGCTTATGGCACCGTAAAGCCTGTCGCTCTGTATGGGAAAAGTGCCCGGATTGCTGTCGGCATCTCCGTGTATGATGAGAATAGGCTCGTTGATTTTGTCTGCATGCATCAGAGGCGACATCTTCCAGTAAACCTCCGGAGCTTCCCACAGTGTTCTGGTTTCACTCTGAAAACCAAAGGGAGTCAGCGTTCTGTTGTATGCTCCTGTGCTGGCAATGCCTCTGACAAACAGGTCACTGTGTGCCAGGAGGTTGGCTGCCATGAAGGCTCCGTATGAGTGTCCGCCGATATAGAACCTGTCCCTGTCTCCGATACCTCTTTCCACCACTGCGTCTACAGCTGCCTCAGCATTCATGACAAGCTGCTCTATGTAGGTGTCGTTGGGTTCTCCGCCATTAAGGCCCACAACCGGCATTGACGGGTAGTCCAGAACCGCATATCCCTCTGTAAGCCATATGAGAGGTGACCACCAGCCGATGTGGTCGAACTCGCAGGGTGATGAGGTTATTCTGGAAGCTGCATCTGCTGATACATACTCCTGGGGATATGCCCAGACCACAACAGGCAATGGTCCCTGGGACAGATCGTATCCCGGAGGAGTGTAGAGCATTCCTGACAGCTGGATACCATCGGCTCTGGTGTATGTGATCAGCTCCCTCTCCGCCGCTCTCAGTTCCGGAAAGGGGGTGGTAAAGTCGGTTACAGCCCTTTCCTGTCCAGACGACAAATCCCTGATGAAGTAGTCGGGATAGTCGTCTCTGGATTCCCTCAGAAAGAGAAGCTTCTCGCCTTCCAGGTCTGTAAAGAATCTGGGTCTCTCATAGAAAGGAGCCTCAGACCGGAAGACTGTTTCATATTCTGTAGAGTGGCTGCTGTACTTCCTGAGAAAAGGAATGTTACCCTGTGGAGATGCTCCGTCACCGCCCATGTAGAAGGATGTTCCGTCAGGAGAATAGATAACTTCCTTTCCGTAACTGTTCATGCAGGTCAACACTGTTCCAGGGTCCTGATAGGCATCTTCCCAGGAGAAGCTGAAAAGAGGTTCACTCTGAAGCCCTCCTTCCGAATTCAGCATCCAGCCCTGCTGAAGCCTTTCGGGCCACCACCACTCCCATACAATGGTGAGAGAATCGCTTCCCCAGTTTATGCCTCCATATCTGAAAGCCAGGTCAGCCATTACCTGAGGTGCCCTGTTGAACGGGCTTTCAAGAAGCATTATTCTGTCACGAATATCTGCTTCTCTGGAGGCATCGCCTCCGTCCTGCGCTTCAACCCAGCAGAGAGTGGCAGGCTTGTCCGGTCTCCAGTGCACCGACCTGGGACCTGTGTAAACGCTTCCTCTCGTTATTGGAATATTGTCTCTGAGAGGAAGGTCGCAGATTGTGTATACAGTATTTCCCTCAATATCCATCACGCTTTTTTCAAGGGGAAAGTCCCAGGCGGCAAAACTGTATGAAAAAGGTTCATGAAGCCTGTTTACCAGAATGAGGTCACCTGACGGTGAAGGATCCATGTCCCAGATTATTCCCGGTTCCCCCAGCTCGGTAACACTGCCGTCTGTTCTCACAAGGCACAGCTGCGAATCTGTATACCATTTGAAGAGGGCTTCGTCGCCAGGGTTTTCAAGCAGATCCTGAAGAGTTCTTACTGGAGAAGCTTCTCCTGTGGTCTCCTGAATCACCGGCCCTTCCGGAACAGAATTTTCCTCAGGAGGTGTTCCGTTATGGGTACGAAGGCAGACAAGGACTCCTTCGCCCCCTGAGAGCCATACAGGATAGCAGCCTGTTGTAAGGTTCAGTACAGGGCCTGTGAGTTTTTCAGCTTGAGCTGTATTAACATCTGTAAGCCAGAGCTCGATACCTTCACCGGTTTCCCTGGTGAAAGCAATCATTGAGCCGTCCGGTGACCATGCTCGTGAGAGGGCGTTGAGATTCGAAGGCAATCCGTTGATTCGCCGTTCTTCCAGGGTCTCCATGTTGAGAAGGTACATGTCTCTGTAATGCCGTGCTCTGGATGGAGCAAATGTGGAAGGCCTGAACCGTAGCCCGGCAAGTTTCAGCTCCGGTCGTGCCAGTTCCTCTATGGAGATATTGGTAACCGGTATTCTCATAAGAGCAGTTGTTCTGTCCGGAGAAATGGAGAGCTGCGGAGAAGGAGGTGAATCAACTATCTCTATCAGCTCCCTGGAAGGTTCCATATAGGGCGACGCACCTGCGGCGGCGGCAACAATGGAAAAGAGAAGAGTGAGTTTCATTCAGCTTCCTCCTGTTTTTCAAATATTCTGCTATTACAATGGTACAATATTCATGCTATGGTTGCAGGGGTACAGTCGCTGACTTTTTTATGCTAAAATACGACTACCGCTATTCCGAAGGAGGCATCAGCAAAATACTGCCTGCAGGCAGCTTTATTTCCGTTTTCTCGCCCATGAATCCCTGAGGGAGATGGTTCTGTTGAATACCATTTTGTCCTCTGTGGAATCAGGGTCAATACAGAAGTAGCCCTTTCTCTCGAACTGGCATATAAAACCCTGTTTCATGGTTCGCATGTGATTCTCTATCATGCAGTTCTTCATTACAAGAAGAGAGTCGGGGTTTAGATTGTCTGTGAAGTCACCTCCATCACTGACTTTCATGGGATTTTCCTCAGCGAAGAGCCTGTCGTAGAGCCGTACTTCAGCAGGAAAGCAGTGTTCTGCAGAGACCCAGTGAAGGGTTCCTCTGACTCTTCTTCCGTCAGGGGCGTTTCCGCCTCTGGTCGCAGGGTCATAGGTGCACCTTATCTCGGTGACTTTACCCTCGCTGTCAGTTTCAAAACCTGTGCAGGTTACCAGGTATGCATAGCGCAGACGAACTTCTCTTCCAGGACCCATTCTGAAGAACTTTTTCGGAGGTTCTGACATGAAGTCGTCCCTCTCTATGTACAGCTCTCTGGTGAACGGAAGTGACCTGGTTCCGGCGTTTTCATTCTCAGGGTTTATAGTGTAGTCGAAGTATTCGGTTTGTCCTTCGGGAAAGTTTTCTATTATAAGCTTGACCGGATCGAGAACACTCATGACTCTGGGGGCTGTGCGGTTCAGTTCATCTCTTATGCAGCTTTCAAGCAGTGCTATGTCCACTGTACTGTTTCTCTTTGCAAGACCGATGGTGGAACAGAAGTTCCTGATTGCCGCAGCAGGTATTCCTCTTCTTCTGATTCCGCAGAGAGTGGGCATTCGGGGGTCATCCCATCCCTTTACAAAACCTTCCTCAACAAGCCTTCTCAGATACCGTTTGCTGACCACTGTGTAGTTGAGGTTAAGTCTGGCGAACTCGATTTGCCTTGATCTGAACATATCCAGCTTCTCAAGATACCACTGGTAGAGAGGCCGGTTGTCCTCAAACTCAAGGGTACAGAGGCTGTGGGTTACCTGTTCAATCGAGTCTTCCAGGCAGTGGGCAAAGTCGTACATAGGGTAGATGCACCATTCGTTCCCTGTTCTGTGATGCTCATGATGAAGAATACGGTAGATGGCAGGATCTCTCATGTTCATGTTTGGGCTTGCCATATCTATTTTGGCCCTTAGAGTGCGGCTTCCGTCAGGGAATTCTCCTGCACGCATTCTTGCCAGAAGATCCAGGTTTTCTTCAACAGTTCTGTTTCTGTAGGGGCTGTTGACGCCAGGTTCGGTAAGGGTGCCCCGATACTTCCGCACCTCTTCAGCTGACAGGTCGCAGACATATGCCAGCCCTGCCTTTACAAGGTTCACTGCCAGTTCATACATTTTCTCGAAGTAGTCTGAGGCAAATCTGAGACTGTTCCACTCAAACCCCAGCCACTTTATATCGTTCTGAATGCCTTCAACGAACTCGGTGTCTTCCTTTACCGGATTGGTGTCGTCAAACCGCAGGTTGCATCTGCCGTTGTACTCTTCAGCAATACCGAAGTTGGTGCAGATGGATTTTGCGTGTCCGATATGCAGGTATCCGTTGGGCTCAGGTGGAAATCTGGTGACAATTTCCGAGTGCTTTCCGTTTTTCAGATCGGTTTCAATTATCTGGCGAATGAAGTCTTTTGAGGTTTTTTTTTCTTCCATGGTGAACTCCCTGTGAATGACTTTGCTATCATAATTCAAGTTATGCCCGGTCATCCATGACACGCTGAAACATGTCCAGATATGTCAGCCAGGTTTCTCTGAAAAGATGAAGTGGCCTGGAATCCAGAGTTCTCAATTCAATGGTCATACCCTTAAGGTTCAGTCTTACATCTGTGAAAATAGTGCTGAAGTGCTCAAGGAAGCTTATAAAGTCAGGCTGCGGAGACCGCTCACCGAAAGGAATTTCTGTATGAAGATCCACAGCCCTGAGCGCAAAAGAAACCAGTTGTTCCACCAGTACAGATGAGTTGCTGATGTTTTTTGAAGCAGTGCAGGTGAGACCGCACCTGGAAGGATCAGTTCTGTTCCAGATATCCCTTCTGTCAGGGCCCATTCTGAAACCTTCCTCCCTTGAGAGGCTGCACATGAAAATCCAGAGTCGCAGCAGTTCTTCCGTATTCATGAGGGCAGCGTGAAAATGGATTGCCGCAGTACCTTTCATCATTTCTCTGCCGCGGTTGCCGGTTCTGCCAAGCAGTTCATGGAGAGCCTTGTATCTTTCCGCTTCTAGAAGCATAGGAGCTGTGCCCCTGCCGGCAATGTACGGTTTCGGCAGATACTCCACTCCGGCTGCGGCTTTAACGAACTCTACGACTCCATCAATCTTGTCAAGGAGCATATCGAAAAGGTCAAAATCAAACCTGCGGAGAGGCGGTGAGCTGAATTCTATCTGGCCCCCTGGCTCAAAGGTTATATACATTCCGCTGTCATCAATGAGCTGGCGATTCCTGTGAACAAACCCTGCTTCAGTGACAGCATCCTTTACTCTGCGGAAACCTTCATATGAGACAGGTTTCGATGAGATTAGTTCATACTCGAAACCGAATGTTCTTTCACCTGTTCTCGCTGCTCTTCTGGCGAGAAGATCTCTGAATTCTTCCAGATATCTCAAACAGACCCTTTCATAAACTCTTCATACCAGAGAGTGAACACTACTACAGCAAAAACTCTGTCGCCTGCTGAAATCATTGTCTCAGGGCCCACGCCTGCCCCTGTGACCAGGCCTGCATATTCCCTGACCATATTTCCGTCTAGTATACCCTGTCTGTCAACAGCTTTTCCAAGAAGAATATCTTTCACAGGTTCCGGCAGTGTTTCAGGTTCAGAGAACCAGTCTGCTATGGGCATGGTGAAGGGCTTTTTGGTTCTCAGGGCTGCTTCAGGAGGAAGTATTCCCCTTTTCATGAACGAGTTTCTGCAGATATACTTCTCCCTGCCGGTTTCAAGGTTCACTCGTAGTTTCACAGGCAGTTTTCCTGCCAGTTCAGCCAGTCTGTAGTCCAGAAAAGGTGTACGGGTTTCAAGACTGTGGCGCATGCTTATCTTGTCCAGTCTGAGATTAACATAGTGCGGAAGCCTTGTTTCCACTTCAATCATCTGCATTGCAGCAACAGGGTCTGGTGCATTGAAGACCCTTTTCGGAAGCCATGCAGATATGTCAGCTTCAGCAGTTGAGCTGTTGCCCAGAAGCCTGGCGAGTTCTGAAGATGTGAACAGCTTTTCGCTTGCTATGTGTCTTCTTGCCGGATCGTCATCGGCCCCGCCAAGCCTAAGCTCAAGTTCCGGATAGAGCCTGAGCAGTTCGCGCTGCATTGAGCTTGAAGCGCCTGGGAATTCCAGGGCAGCTTCCTCCACAAGGAACTTCCTGTATCCGGCGAATATCTCATCTGCTCCCTCTCCTGTAAGGACAACCTTCAGGTGTTCCGATGCAAGCCAGCAGACCTGATCAGTTGGAACCACTGTACCAAGAGATATTGGTTCTTCCACTGCTCTTATTATTTCAGGAAGCAGATCAAGCCTTTTTCTGGCACATACCCTCTGTATCGGTTCTGCCCGGGCAAACCGACCTTGCATGGAAGAAAGAAAACTGTTTACATCATCTGTCTCATCATACTTCTCTTCCTGAAATCCTATCGTAAAGAGTTTCAGATCAGGCTTTTGCAGAGCTGCAAGGCTTGCCACAGCTGAAGAGTCAATCCCTCCTGAGATTAGGCTGCCGACTTCCACATCGCTTCTAAGTCTCAGCTTCACAGAATCAGTGAAAAGCCTGTTGAACTCCTCTTCAGCTTCAGCTGCCGAGAGGCTTTCAGAACAGGCAGAGAAATTCCAGTTCCAGTAGCTTCCGGTGGTGAAATCCCCGTTCTTTGTGTTAAGCACAAGTACTGATCCAGGCGGCAGTTTTCTGATTCCTTTAAAAAGAGTATTTTCACCTGGCACATATCTGTATGTAAACCATGTGCTTAACAGACCCATGTCAAGTTCGCAGTGAGTTCCGGGGGTTTCAAGCAGGGGCTTTATCTCACTGGAGAAGTAGAAACCGGTCTCATTCTGTGTGTAATAGAGAGGCTTTATTCCGAATCTGTCCCTGAAAAGAACAAGCCTGTTCTCTGAAGGATCGTGTATAGCGCCTGCAAACATACCATTCAGCTTTGCAGGGAAGTCCAGACCGAAGTGCCTGTACGCATTCAGGGCCACTTCCATGTCTCCTGAAGTAGTGTATTTAAAGGCAGGCAGTTCCTGCTTCAGTTCTATGTAATTGTATATCTGCCCGTTACAGACAATGGCAGTATCGTCTGATGGAGATGTAACAGGCTGCATTCCTGTTGCCAGATCAAGAATTGCGAGCCTGACAAATCCGAGGCCCACATTATTTCGCTGCAGCACAGCCATGTCATCAGGACCCCGGTGCTCCTGAAGCCGGCACATTCTGTTCAGCAGTTCCAGACCTTTGCCTGAGTTGTTTTCTTTTTGCCAGTAGCCGCAGATACCGCACATCTCACACGCCCCTTTGTTCGCTGGAAGATAACCTTTGCGTCTGCAAAACTACAAATCAGCAGACAGAGCGGTGCGATAAAGAATTGAAATATATACCCGACCCCTGAAGCAGGCTGCTTTACCGTTTCAGAGAGCCAGGGAAGCCTGTGCGCAGGTACACAAAGACTCCTGAAAGGGGAATGCCCTGGTTTTCCGCCAGTGATATTTCAGCTGACAGGGATTTGGCTACAGAATAATTCTCAACACATTTCTACACTGGTGTCCCATCATAAGTCAAAGAAAGACAAGTGGTTGAAATTATTATTGCTGGCAAGTTGAAGCTCAGTATTCGTAAATAGCTGCTGTATAACAGCATAACAAAAAGGTGACAAGCTCAAAACCTGTAGAATGTTGTAGAGGCTGAACCTCTCAAGGTGAAGGCGTTTTCGCATGAGAACACGAACTGCCCCGAATGCATGCCTCCTCCATCC
>PDWJ01005114.1_pt1 | contig 11619 bp, 12 predicted proteins | sample 1430881 | NCBI WGS metagenome assembly PDWJ01 (sample SAMN01162460, study PRJNA174530) | Oral metagenome, whole genome shotgun sequencing project. | biome: Marine environment; feature: Marine mammal; material: Swab sample of the gingival sulcus; isolation source: swab sample of gingival sulcus... | reverse complement strand
CATCCCAAGCTTGATATGGCCCCTCCAACCCCATAGAATACAGTTATGGACATTGCAGAGCGGGATACACCTGAAAAAGACATGAGCGGACAAACCGACATGCCCGGACAGCCGGACCTGCCCGCCCTCCCTGTCTCATTCAGGCACCACCCCCTCACCCGGGCCTTTCATTACCTCTTCCTTCTGCCCTTTGTGCCCGCACTGCAGCCCCTTATCATTCACTACCGGCTTCTGGACATGATGGTGTATCTCTGCAGCGCCATTCTGGTTATTGTGCTGGTGGTGTACGGGAATCAGCGCCCCCTGATTCGCATAGAGGAAAACCGGCTCTGCCTCTTTCTGCATTACCGTCACAATGCCGAATACCATCCCTTTGAACACATAACCGGCTACACACGCAGGAAAGGCAGCTGGATTACCATACATTCAGAAAATCACCGGCCGCTGCCCCTGCATCTGGAAGAGGCCGATCTGAACGTACTGGTTGCCGTATTGAACCATAAGTGCATGCACATTTCGGAGAAATAAATGGAAAACACAACCTTTCTGCATACACGCTTTGAGCGAGTCCGCCTTCAACCGGCCCTGGCTCTGCTGCTCTCCCTTTTACTGCTGATTTCCTGCCGGCAGGAGCCGCCGGCCATACCGCAGGAAGATATACAGGCCCTCTCCGGGCATCTGGACACACACCGGCCCCTGCCCTCGCAGCTGCTGAGCGGGGAACTGGCGGGCGGGCGCTCGGCCGCGTTCGTTCCCGGCAGTGTTCTTCGGGCAGACAGCATACGCCTTATGGAAACCCTGCTGCCCTCTCTCTACGATGCGGGTCTGCGCCACATGGGTGTTTTTTTTCTTTCGGGTGACTTTCAGGCCGAAACAGACCGCCTGATACTCCCGGACAGGCCCGTCAGGCCGCCGGAGTCTGAATCAGCAGACGCCGAATCACCGGACGCCAAACCGGAAGTTGCGCCGGATACCCAAGAGATGAACACACGGGCCGAGAAGCTGCTGCGCCTCTCCGACTCATCGCTGGGCTACACGGAATACCGGGATTTTCTTGTGTACGCTGCCCGCTTCAACAGACTGCTGCCGCCGGAGGAAGAACCGCTGCACATCTGGGCCATCAATCAGTTTTCGGAAACCGGGGGCGCGCTTGCAGAAAAGCTGAAGGCAGACGCCGAACTGCCGAAAGAAACCGTACTGCTCCTCTGGCTGGACGCCCGGGAAAACCCGGACACGGACGGACTGGTCAGTGTCGGTCATTTTTTCAGTGACGGCCTGATTGACACCGTCCTTTCCAGCCGGGACATCCGGGACCGCAGCTTTTCCTTCCGTCCGGGAGAAGCACCCTGGACGGAATGGCCGGACACCCTGAAGAACCTGCCGGAGAGGGATGTTGTTATTGTGTCCTTTTTCCCTGTAACACCCGTTACACCCATACCCGAATTCGTTGAGGAAGGAAATGCCGCGGAAGCCATAGCGTCCTTCCCCGGCGAAATTTCGGGTCATTCCTCTGCAGCCCAAAGCCGCAAGATGAATAAAATTATTACCAAAGCAGCCGCGAAATACCGGAAAACCCTGGAAAAGACGGCCGGCAGGAATCAACCATAAAGGGGTAATACCATGATTATTACAGGTCAGTTTAACGACTCGCTCCCCCCCATTATGGACGGAGTGGCGGTGGCCGCCTACAACTACGCCCACTGGCTGGATAAAAACCATGCCCCCAGCTTTGCCGTAGGTCCGCTGGTGCCTCAACGGGCCTCAAGCATGCCGCGCAAGCCTGAAGGGGCAGACGGCTCTGAGCCGAACGTACTGCGCTACCGCTCCCTCCGCACGGTTATTGCCGACCCTTACCGACTGGGTGTTCCCCGGGTGGACAGGAACTTCAACAAGACCATTGAAACCATTCCCTTTGACCTCATTCACGCCCATTGCCCCTTTGTCAGCGGGAACTACGCCTACACACTGGCCAAAAAACGCAACATTCCCCTTGTGGCCACATTCCACTCCAAGTACCGGGATGACTTTGCCTCATGGATGCGTCTGGATTTGCTCATTGATCAGGTGATCAGCCTGATTGTGCGGTTTTACGAGCAGGCCGATTCGGTCTGGGTGCCCAATGAAGCCATTATAGACACCCTGCGCAGCTACGGTTACACAGGTCCGGTAGAATACGTACCCAACGGCAGCGACATCAGTCTGGAAGAAGGGGAAAATCCGGAAAAAATTGCCGCGCAGGGCCGGGAGATTCTGCAGGCCGGCCCCGAAAGCCCCATTCTGCTCTATGTCGGGCAGCACCGCTGGATAAAGAACCTCCGCATGCTGATTGACAGCTTGAAGATACTCCACGCCTCGGGTACGGATTTTCAGATGCGTTTTGTGGGCACCGGAGAAGATGCGGAAGAGATGAAGCTGGCCGTACAGCAGAACGGCCTGTCCGGTCATGTGCGCTTTGTCGGCCCGCTCTACAACCGGGAGCACTTAAAATGCACCTATGCCGCAGCCAGTCTGTTCGTGTTTCCCTCACTCTACGATAACGCCTCCCTGGCCACCCGGGAGGCCGCGGGGCTGCATCTTCCCACCCTCTTTGTGCGGGGAGCCACCACCGCCAACGGTATTGAAGACGGGCAAAACGGTTTTCTGGCAGAGAACAGCGCCGAATCCTGTGCGGCCAAAATACAATGTGTTCTGAAGAATCCGCAGCTCCGGAAACAGGCGGGAAGCGGAGCCCGCAACACCATTTATCTTTCGTGGGAAAAAATCGCCAAAATGGCCTATGAAAAATACTCGGAAATAGTGGATGAGTACAAATACCGGCAAATCCGGGATATTACAGGCATACAGCGCCGGAAAACCGGTCGAAAAGCCTTATCGAAGCGCAGAAAACACCTTCAGGCACATCCATAATTGACGGCCGCACCCCTGAACGTGTTAGGATTCCCCCATGATTCGACTCAACCCCCATTACAGTAAACTGCAGGCCGGATACCTCTTTGTGGAAATTGCCCGGAGAGTGGCGGACCACAACCGAAACCATCCCAAACGCAAACTCATCAAACTGGGTATTGGCGACGTTACCCACCCGCTTCCGCCCTCAGTTATTGAGGCCTTCCACAGCGGCGTGGAAGACATGGCCAGTGCCGAAAGCTTCCGGGGCTACGGCCCGGAACAGGGCTATGAGTTCCTCCGGGAGGCCATAGCCGAACACGATTTTGCCGCCCGCGGATGCCCGGTCTCGGCAGCGGACATTTTTGTTTCCGACGGCGCCAAATGCGACACGGGGAATTTTCAGGAGCTGTTTGCCGCGGATATCACCGTTGCCGTGCCCGACCCCGTCTACCCGGTGTATGTGGATACCAACGTTATGGCCGGCCGGAGCGGAAGCTATAAGAAGGGCCGCTATGAAGGGCTGGTGTATCTGGAAGGAAGGGAGGAGAACGGATTTGTGCCCCTGCCGGAAGGTCTGCCGCCTCAGGGTGCCGACCTGGTTTACCTCTGTTTTCCCAACAACCCCACCGGAACAACGGCCACAAAAGAGCAGCTGGCCCTCTGGGTAGACTGGGCGCTGAAAACACAGGCCCTCATTCTCTTCGACGCGGCCTACGAAGCCTTCATAACCAGTCCACAGCTTCCCCGCAGCATCTACGAAATTCCCGGTGCCGAAAAATGTGCCGTGGAGTTCCGCAGCTTTTCCAAAACCGCCGGATTTACCGGCACACGCTGCGCGTTTACCGTTGTACCCTCAGCCATAGAAGTGGGCGGCGTAAAACTCAGGGACATGTGGAACCGCCGTCACTCAACCAAATTCAACGGCGTTTCCTACCCGGTTCAGAAAGCCGCCGCTGCCGTCTACAGCCCCCGGGGGCAAAAAGAAACCGGCGCCCTGGTTAAAGGCTATCTGGATAACGCCCAAATTATCCTCCAGGCAATAAAACGCATCGGTTATCAGGCCTGGGGCGGAGAAAACAGCCCCTACGTGTGGGTGAAAACCGGAGAAGACTCCTGGGCCACCTTCGACCGCCTGCTGAAAGAAGCCGATGTGGTGGTCACGCCCGGCAGCGGCTTTGGCACAATGGGTGAAGGATTTATCCGCATCAGCGCCTTCAACCATCGGGAAGCCGTGGAAGAAGCCACAGAGCGCATTGTCACAGCACTGGGCTGAGTGCCGCCCGCCCTGCCCGGCTGCAGGGCGGACCCCGGTCAACACTTACCGGTCAGGCCTCGCCTGACTCAGATTCCCGGTTTAACGCCTTCTGTTCCTCAGCCAGCAGCCCAGCCGGCACCCGAAAGCTGCAAGGGGAAAAATAATCCATCCCGGATGCCACAAACCCCAGACAAAGCCCAGAACAATATACAGCACTGCAACACCCGGCATTAGCAGAGAATAGCACACAGGACCTTTTGCATTGTGTGAGGCGGAACAACCCTTATACCCTTTAACCCTGTTGTGTGCACACCGGCCCTGCGCATCCCGGCCCTGAGCGCTCCGCTCCCGAGTACTCCACTCCTGTGCATCCCGCTCCAGATTATCCTGCTTCTGAGCATCACCGGCCGGCTCACCATCAGCTGAAGCCGCATCAAACTCCCGCCGCAAATCTTCAATATTCCCGAAATCCCGCACCACTATGCCCAAGGCTTCATCTTCATTTTTACCGCTCTTAAGCAAATCCTCATAGCGTTCGGTCATGGTATCAATCATATCCGCTTTCATCCTCGCCGTTTGCCGTGTTTGAGGAAATCCAGCAAAAACATTATTCACAAATTCCACAATCTTTTCCATTTAACACTCCTTATTTAACACTTCTTATCTAACTCTTCTTACCAATAAACGATTCCATAATATTCTGCACAGCTCCCCATTCATCCTTCTTCTTTTCCAGATAACGCCGGCCCACACCGGTCAGTGAATAATAGGTACGCTCCTTTCCCTGAGAACTGCCGCCGCTGTAGGACACAATGTTCCCGTTGCGCTCCAGCCGGCCCAGCACTGAGTACAGCGTGGTTTCCTTCATGCCGTACCGGTTATCCGACATTCGGCTGATGGCCTGAGAAATGCGATAGCCGTAGCTGTCCTCCTGACTCAGCACCGTCAGAACAAGAATGTCGTTCAAACCTCTCATAATATCACTGGAAACCATTAATACTCCATCTGCTGTAGTAATATATCATTATTACCCCGACAGGTGGAGTAGTGTCAACCGTCGTCTCAACAGTCGTTACGCTCATGTAAAAATTTTGTTACGTTATATCCACAAAATATTGAAAAAAATATCAAGTTTTCTTTACAGAATATAATGCCGAATTTACAATGGGCGGAAATGCATGGCCCTGGAATGCGGCCCCGGGGTATTCCAACCCAAAAGAGGAGGATTGAATAAAAAGGTTGTCCTTATGAACAAGGATAAAATTATGCAGGTGGGTACACCCCGGGAGCTGTACAATGAACCGGCTTCCCTTTTCGTGGCCGACTTCATTGGAAAGTCCAACTTCCTGCCCTGTGTGCCGGGAGACAAAAACGGCAGCGGACTGGGTTTGGAAATACTGAATAAAAAACTGCATATTCCTGGCCCGGGGAAGGCCTTTGACAACGGCCAGGGGAGTACTGCCGCCACCGCGGTTATCCGGCCTGAAGGCATCAAAGTGCTTGAATCCGGCAAGGGCCATTTTGAAATGGAATACGAAGTGCAGCTGGGACCAAAGCTCCTCCGTGTGGAGGCGGCCTGTCCACAGGAGCACATTCAGTATAAAGTCAACGATAATGTGGGCATTGCTCTGGATTTGAAGAGTATCCGCATTATTCGGGAACAGACAGGAGAAAAGGAATGAAATATGACATTACAATGATCGGACATGTCTCCAAGGACATTATCATCTACAAAGAGGACAAGCAGCACACGCTGGGAGGTGCTGTCATTTATTCCTCCATCGCGGCCGCCCGTTCAGGCAAGACCGTTCATGCCATTACCAAGGCAACCAGAGAAGACGACAATACTCTGGATCCCATGCGCAGGGAAGGCGTAACCGTAACCAGACAGGACACGCCGGAAACCACGAGTATTGAAAATATCTACTTTACCGCGGACAAGGAGCGGCGGCAGGTTACCCTCCTCTCCCGGGCCTCGGATTTCTCGGTTGCAGAATTCCCTGAAAGTGACAGCCGCATTTACCACCTGGCCGGTCTTTTCAAAGGGGAAATTCCCGACGAGTTCATTCCGTTCTGCGCAGAGAAAGGCCAGGTAGCCATTGATGCCCAGGGACTTTTGCGATGCAGCGAAGAGGGAAAGCTCCTTTTCAGAAACTGGGATGCGGCGGCAAAGTACATGCCCCTCATTACCTACTTCAAAACCGATGCCGCCGAAGCGGAAATTATGACCGGTCTGACAGACCGGGAGGAGGCGGCCCGCAGGCTGGAAGCCATGGGCGCCAGGGAAGTTATGGTTACCCATAACAACGAGGTACTGGTTTATACCAGCGGCACAATGTACAGGGCCCCCTACACTCCGTCCAACCTCTCCGGACGCACCGGACGGGGCGACACCACCTTTGCCGCCTATCTCTGCAAAAGACTGGATGCCTCGCCCTACGAAGCCGTGCATTACGCGGCCGCCCTGTGCTCCATAAAAATGGAAACTCCCGGACCCTTTTCAGGAACGGTTGAAGAGGTTTATGAGCGCATGAAGCAGTCCGGCTTTGAGGAAGGCAAATAACGGCTGTCAGCAGGGCCTTCTGCCCTGCTGACTTATTTTCATTACTAAAGCAAAAACAGCAACACTCAATAAAAGCCAGGCAAACCAGTCTCCCAGCCGTGTATACACAGTTGGGCCATTATCGCCAATTGAAACCACCCCAATAACCCCGGAGGCTGTATTGACGGGACTGAGTGACAGAATTTTTCCGGCCGGGTCAACCAGTATGGAAGCCCCGTTTGTATTGGCACTTCCAACAGCAACCCTGTTTTCAACAGCCCTGAAGACGGCATCGGTTGCATGGAAGACAGGAAAGAATCTGTTCTGATTCATGTCATCATCCCTTGGCATTAAAATGAATTTCGCGCCGTCTTTGGCCAGTAATTTGACAACATCGGTAAAATGGAAATCATAACAGACACCCAGGCCAACCTTGAGCTTCTCCGTCTGAATAGCGCGCGGTGGATGCGGGGAAGGAAGAAATCCGGCCGCTTTTTCCTCGCTGAACAGATGAATTTTCTCCGAGAATCCTGCAAGCTCTTTATCAGGCGCGATAAGGAGCGCGGTATCGTACAGCCCTTCCCGTCCGCGCTTATACGAATCAACCACCATGTATGTACCGGACTGATGGGCCACCATTTTTAATTCATCCAGTATTTCATTATCATCAAAATCAAAAAATTCATTCTCGGACCAGACCATAAAATCCGCATCAGGCAGAATGGTTTTGCCAAGGAATAAATTCTCCCGTAAAATTTGCCGGGTCAGTTCTTTTTCCTGAACATATCCCCCTTCATGCTCTTCCCGGGTCAGGGTATTGGCCATATCCGAAACCAGGCCAACTGTGTATGTATTCTTTTCAGCTGAATGAGTTGATTTATTGGCCGTATAAAAACCGACTGACACAACACACGCCACAAGCGCAATATTCAGAAACAAAATTTTTGACTGACGTTTCTTCTCAATGAAATTCTGCACTATTTGCGCAATGGTGCTGTTGGATAAAATCATAAGAAATGTCAGCCCTGTAATGCCCGTCAGGCTTAACAGCTGAAGTCCCCCGGGAAAGCCCCACTGCGATTTTGGATAGGGGATAAACCACCATTCCCTGACAACAGGTATACTCCGCTGGGCAAATTCAAGCAGGGCGTACACAACAGGCAGGGCAAAAACCTGCAGTTTTTCAGGCAGAACTTTTTCAAATTGAACACCGTTACGCATTAAGCCCGAATGCCAGAAGGCTACAGCCACAATTAACACATAACCCCAGACAGAAGGGAATATGTCAACGTACCAGCTGTAACTCACGGAAGTATAAATTAAACCAAAGAAGACAACCGTTAAAAGCATGGTCCTGCGGCTCCGGTACATCCTCAGAGCAACAATGGCCGGCACCAGGGCAAAGAATCCCAATAAAGGAATGTTAAAGAAAGGCGGCATGGTCAGTGTAAGCAACACTGCCGACGAGGCAAAAAGGCCTGTTTGAAGTATAACGAATTTATGTTCTTTCATAACTGCTCAATTACTCAGGCCTAATTGCAGAGCCCACTTGGGGTTTTATTTTTTTGCCAGGCTTCTTCTTCCGTGTTGAATAATCCAAAGCGTTTCCCTGCCGGGATTATCATTTTCCCATTCGGAGATAATCCGGTTAGCCAGTGCGGCGTTTTCCTTCATTAAGTCATTCAGGTTGTTGCCCACGGATTTCTGAACAAATTTTTCCTTGTCGTTCTTCAAGCTGGACAGGATGTCTTTATACAATTCAAACTCACTCAGCACGGCAAGACTCTTTTTGGCCCACGGCAGCCGGATTCTCATGCACTCGCTGGAAAGCCGTCTGACATGCACATTTTCATCCCGGCTCCACTCCAGGAGAACCTTCAATGTTTTCCCGGTATTTTCGGCAATAAGCGGACGCATGGCAAACTCTCCCGTGAATCTCCTGGTTAATTCATAAATAAACTCAAGACTCAAGTCGGAGTTCCTCAGGCCAAAAAGTTCTACATACTTCCCCACCGGCCACAGCCACCAGCCTTCGGTGAACATGCCTTCCGGTTTTTGAAGTTCAGGCCCCAGAATTCTGAAGAATATGCCAATTTTATCTTCATAGCTCCCGTCAATAAAGGATTCAAACGCCCTGGCAAAGATTTCCTGCCGTGCCGAGAACTCCTTTCCTTCAATATTTTGGGATATGTGCTGAATGAATGCTTTTGAATGAAATTGACCGGTAACGCCAAGTATTTTTTCTGAAAGCATTCTGGCGCAATCAGAATCGTAGTAGTCCTTGAATTTCTTTACCATGCACAATAAGCCTGCATACTACTTCCTGCCGGTCAGTTTAATGATATGAAAGCCAAACTGTGTTTGAACCAGATCGGAAATTCCTCCGGGAGAGAGGCGCTTGCAGGCCGATTCAAACGCACCCACCATCTGCCCGGGGCCAAACCAGCCCAGATCGCCCCCCTTGGACTTGCTTGGACAGGTTGAATGCTCCCGGGCCAGGGAATCAAAGCTGCCCGGAGACTGTTTAATCTGCTTGAGTATCTTCTGCGCCAAATCGCGGTCTTTAACAAGGATATGACTTGCTCTCCATTCCATAACTTTACTCTCCTGACAGATATTAAAACCCGAAAATCAATCCCAAATCAACCGCGGCACCTGTGGCCGCAAAACTTTTAATAAAGTTGTGAGACTCAAGTGAAGCCCCCAGCTGAAGCTCTACAAACCTCAGATTCAAATTAAATCCCAGTGTATGGGTGAAAATTTCATCCATAAAAGAGGTCTCAAAATAGGGAATAAAGGGACCAATCTCACTGTGGAGCCTGACATGATACCCAAACCCGGAACCCGCATTGTTTTTGACAATGGTATCCAGAAAACGCAGTTCCAGACCTCCCGAGAGAACAAGGTAATCAGAACTCAGCGGCTTCCAGTCTGCCAGAACACCAAACCGCAGAGGCCTGAGTACTGTTTGCCGTGTCTGCCCGACAGAAGTAAACGAGGCATTAAACTGCGGATCATTGACATTGTAGGTTCCGTTATTCACTACACTTGGAAGAACCGGAGCCCCGGTAAATTCAGCCGTTAAGGAATAGGTAAAACCATGCCGCACCCTGGATGGTACAATGGGTATACCCTGGACGTATCCGCCAACCTTCAGAGCCGGCAGCAGGCGGTACATGGCCGTTACGCCCAAATCAAATCCGCTTTGGCTCATCAAATCGCCGCCGTTAAACTGAAAATTGCCGTTGGAATTCACAATAGCATCAACAGGCAGGGCCGAGTATAAATTGCCGCTTCCCGAAGTGCTCATTGAAACAGAGCCGTCCGAACCCAGTACGGTGGTCAGAACAATGGATTTATACGGCACATACACTATGGGGACATAGAGCGAGGGACTGGCCTGAAAATGCCACTTCCCAACCTTGAACCTGACATCAAAGCCCGTACTGGCAAATACGGAAGCGCCCAGCCCCATACCCATGTTCACAGGTGTATCCAGCTCATTTCCATTGGCCAGAAATTCAAACAGGTCGCGGTCAACGCACGCCAGTACATCGGCGTCCACATCCGTAAAAAATCCCAGCTTGAATTTGTTCATGTTCAAATTCAGGAAGAAATCCGTGCCCAGCCCGCTGTTGACAGTAAGGCCCCTGCCCAGCAGCTTGCTGGATACCATTTTGTTAAAGTCTATAACAAGTTCTTCCTGAAAGATGCTGCCCAGGGAAAAATAGGAATTGGAAACACCCGGGGCTACTGAAAACCCCAGCTCAAAATACCGGTCCCAGAAGCTTTTTTTATCTTTGGATTTCTCTTTGGGATTTTCAGATTTTCTGGACTCCGGCGCCTCGGCCCTGTTCTTGAGAGCCTTGCTGTCAGCCGCTCGGCCCTTTGATGCCGCGGCTTCTTCGGGAACCGGGACACGCATGCGTTCGTCCATCCCCTGCAAACCGGCAGTTACCCCGTATGCCATGTCGGGTTCCGCCGTATCAGCCAGCACCTCGCCCAGAGCCGGCATGGAGACAAACACAAGAACTGCCGCAAGAAGCACAAATCCCCTGAAATAAATCTCCAAGCCACGCCACAACATAATCAGAAGAGCTCCACTGTATAATCAATATCCGTTTCAATAATGCCTGTCACATTCAGGGACAGGGACGCATCGCGGTTCAGCCCGGCATCCCCGTTCGGTATGCGCAATTCCATTGCAGGATCAAAAGGATAGGTACTCATGATATGTAAGAGTCGGATTCACCCCGATGTTGTTCGTATATGCCACAGACAGCGAAGCCTGCTTGATAAACTCTGTAATCTGACCGGCCACCGAGCCCTCACCAGTTTCTGTGGCATCAGAGCGTCCAAACAAATCACCGTTCGAGGAGGTATTCTTGTCAATAATCTTCTTGATATCAATTGACGCGTAGGCCTTACCTCCGGCTCCCTGGATGCGCACCTTGATGGGCAGATCAATCAACATGGTTGCCGCAAAATCCATTTCCTGAACACTGTCCAGAAAATTCTGCAGATTGCTCCTTTCAACCGTAATGGAAGAATTCGGAGATGTGGGTGTTATCTGGTAATCCAGCTTCAAATTATCCGGACACGCATTGAAAACATCGGCTAATGTGTCGTACGAAGCCGAGTACATGGACGGAATTTCGCCCGTGTACACATTATCATTTATGTGGGCGGAGAGGTCCGGTCTGTCAACAAGATTCAGCCTGACCGCATTACCCGCATTATCACCAACAATGGTTGTACGGACAGGACCTGTACCGTAAACCGCATCAATGAGTCCATCAATGGCAAGCCCGGCACCATGCTCATCGTTCAGTGTCCGGAGGGCTTCGGAAGAAGCGTAAAGGTAGAGCTTTATATCCTTCAGCTTGATTTCCTCTCCCAGATAGTCTTTCATCTCGCTCAAATCAATGGGGTC
>PDWJ01004789.1_pt1 | contig 11621 bp, 10 predicted proteins | sample 1430881 | NCBI WGS metagenome assembly PDWJ01 (sample SAMN01162460, study PRJNA174530) | Oral metagenome, whole genome shotgun sequencing project. | biome: Marine environment; feature: Marine mammal; material: Swab sample of the gingival sulcus; isolation source: swab sample of gingival sulcus... | reverse complement strand
GATCCAGGAAACCCGACTCTGGAACCCCAATACAAACAGTACCGCTTCCATGCGGGGCAAAGAAGAGGCCCACGACTATCGGTACTTTCCAGATCCCGATCTGGTTCCCCTCATCGTTGATGACGCCTGGATCCAGGAGGTACAATCTACCATGCCGGAACTGCCCGAGGCAAAAAAGGCACGGTTCATTGACCAGTACGGCCTCTCTGAATACGATGCCGGCATCCTTACTGCCAGTCTGGATATGGCCAACTTTTTTGAAGAGACGGTCCGTCCCCTGGAGAACATCAAACAAGCCGCCAACTGGACCATGACCACGCTCATGGGTATGCTTAACGCTAAAGGCTTGGAGATCTCAGCATCCCCGGTCTCTGCGCAATCCTTTTGTGAACTGCTAGGCCTGATAGAAAAAGGCACCATCAACGCCAAAGCGGCCAAAACCGTATTTGAAAAAATGGCGGAGTCGGGCAAAGATCCCAAAGAGATTGTCAAGGAACAAGGATTAGAACAGGTATCAGACCATGGTGCACTTGAAGTCTTGGTAGATGAAGTGATTTCGGAAAACCCCGATGAAGTCCAGGCCTATCGAGACGGTAAAACCAAGCTGTTCAGCTTTTTCATGGGCCAGATCATGAAAAAAACACGGGGCAAGGCCGATCCCAAGGTGGTCACCCCCCTGCTTAAATCAAAATTATAAAGGATCGTTATGAATTCCAGCAATGCCATCATCCCACTCAAACGCCTGCTCTGGGCCAGTTGTCTCATCCTCGCGGTGACCGCTTCTCCCGCTTTGGCCACGGCAGCCCAAAGAGTTGCGGCTCTGCCTTTCAGCATCCAATCAGATATAAACATGGACTATGTGAAAAAAGGGATTTCACGCATGCTATACTCCCGGCTCACCTGGCCGGAAAAAGTGGTAGTAGTTCCCCCCGAACAGATAAATAAAACCCTGGCCCTCCTGCCGACACCCCTCCCAGAAAGCCAGTTGGTCAATGTCGTGGCCAAGGAAACCGGATCTGATTATGTGCTATCTGGTACCATTACCCGATTTGACGGTGCATTTTCTATTGATGCCAAGGTATTTGACATTGACAACAAAAGATACATGGCATTTTCCCAGCGTTCCGGCGACATCGACGATCTGATTCAAAAAGTAGATCGCATTGCAGCCGCCATTAATCACCGCATTTTCAAGCGGTCCACTGTTACCTGGGAAGAGATGACCCAGGAGCAGCAAAAAGATCTCAACGACCTAAAGCGTAAAAATCCAGAGTATCTCATGGACCAATATTCGAACGGGCAGACAGAAAGTCAGAAAGAAAAAATTGGATGGAAAATCTGGAAATACCTATTCTAAAACACATATGTGATAAAATGAGCAATAAGCCACCTTTCGGCAAAGACCCACGATTAAAATAACAAACACCACGATACCTGCCAGGTATCGTGGTGTTTTTCACTCAGTTAGAATCGTGCTCAACGCTGCTCTGAAGGCTGCTTTGAACTTACCTTTTGGCAAAAATCTGACTGCGTTTGGCCCCAAGGAGTTTGGGTGTATTGACCAATGCAAATACAATTTCATCTTTGCCGTCGGAATCCATATCGCCCACGGTATAATCGCTGATGAATCCATTGAGATGCTGGGTTCTGTTCCCACTTTCAAAGCCGAGTTCATTCCAAGTCAAAATATCAATGTAGCTTTTTGTAAAAATCCGGGTTTTGGTTAAGAAACCGCCAGTCTTATCAATATTTTTAACAACGATCAGGTTCGTCTTCCCATCTTGATCTACATCGCCTGCAAATACCCGCTGCTGTAGAAAAACTCGGCTCAGAACATACCCGTCATCCTTATTAAAACGATGCCCTTTATATTCAATGTAAGCAGGTGTTCCCCCAAAGGTCTCAGCAGACTTATTGAGCAATTGGCCATCAGGAGAAAACAATGAAAGGTAGCCATCCAGGCCCAGACTGGCAATAAGCTCATTTCCATTGTTCATAAAATCCCCAAATGCTACGCCGAACACATTATCAATAAAAGGAAAGGTTTTCTCACCCGGAACAAGGCCTTGTCTCCCAGGCCCCATTTTCAACTCGACCACGGGGGTATTTAATTTCTTATCCCCAGGGCCATCCGCTTTCTGCCCAAGAAGAAGCGGGCCTTCACGCGTATCTACGACCCTCAAAAAATAATCATAGGGGCCGCCCACCTCTACCCAGGTCCCTCTTTCAAAACGATACGCAAATGCTGCAGGCCGCCGCCATCTATTATCAACGCCAGTGATAAGGATTTCTTTTGTCCCATCATTTTCTAAATCGTAAGCATCCACAAAAAGGAATGTGACGCCCTTTTGGGGAAGTTTATAACTGCTAACAGGAGCAAAGCCCTTTGGCGTCCGGCGGTACACATCAAGCTGAGCGCCCGAAAGAACCAAAGTTTCAGTCTTTCCATCTCCTTCTATATCTGCAAGACAAATGGCAGTAATTTCCTTATCCCAAAAAGGTCCCCGCCATATCTCCTGAGAACGGGTCTGAGCCAGCTGCTCCGGCTGCTTAGCATAGCCCCCGGTGGGAACAGGCGCGGCAAGGCCCGCCACAGGCTTGAGCCCAAGTGCCTGGGTCCGAATATTTTCAGCAAAAAGGTCCATGTGCTTAATTACATCCCCTTTTTCAGTGCCCATTTCATTAAATTCCAACTTGGCTTTGCCGGTATCCGCTTCTAACAGTTTCACATCGGTATTGACCTGGGAACCGAAAATAAGGATGGTACCCTTGACGATATAATCGGCACCAAGGCGCTTTGCAGCGTCATCATCGTCGCCAAAGACAACAGAAGATGTCCCAGGCTCGGTGAGCCTGGCTTCAAGCATTTTTTCAATTCCTTTTTTCAAAAATTCCAAATTTTCCTGCGACGTAATCTGGAACGGAGTGATGAGAATCTTTTTTTCTGGGTTCACCGCATCAGCCCAGACCGATCCCCCCCACGCCAATCCCCATTGAAGAATGAAACACCCGATAAGTGCAATAAAAATCCTACGCCGAACAAATAGACCTTTCATAACCACCTTTACCTTGTCACTGTCACTCTTGAAGCCCCTGCCTTAATTTTTCAAATGGCCACCCTACCACATCCAACATCTGGCAACAACTGCTTTAAAGGCATTGATAAACAATTACCAGCACTGACCGTCCGATACCCTCCAGAGATAATGCACCAGGTATATCAATGCTAATCTCCAAAAAATAAACCGGGTGTGCATGGAAGTGCACACCCGGTTTTGACTCAAATAAAATCTATATCAGTCCATGGACAAAGGCTGTCTTAGAAACTGATAGAGAACTGGCTACCCAGTTCGTAGGGATTTGCGTCATCAGATCCGCCGTAGGTAGCATCACCTTTGAAGAGGTAAGCTGCGACCAGATCCAGGTTCAACCCTTCAATCACTTCATAGGAAGCCGTCAGATCAAGTTCAGTTCCAAGGTATTTTTCATCAGCAGCATTTTCTTCTACCAGTGTAGCATACCAAAGGTCACCACCAAAGCTAAGTTTTTCATTTACTTGGTAAGTAACACCTAGATTCACTGCCCAAATGTTGGAAATTTGGTCTCCAGGAGAGTTTGCGGAAGCCTGGTTATCAAAGGTACCGAGGCCCATAATTTCAGCCCAGTAGTAGCTGTGGCCATTGCCTGTCTGATACGCTTCCATGTCCTTATCAGCAGGATCATCATCTCCGGTCGCATAGAAAGTCTGGAAATGAACGCCGAGCATATCAGAAACTGTGACATCACCACCCAATGCAATCAGGAAGGCTTTCACATCAACATCATTAGCCAATTCGCCGCCGTTGTAAATTAAAGAAACCCAATAGTTATATCCACCCATTTGGCCATCAACATCCAGACCGGCATAGTACAGGTATTCATCAGCAGCCAGATTCATATAGGTAACGTTGGGAACAATTTTTACTCGGTTTATGTTGACTGTGTAGTTAAGGTTGTACAACTGATCGTCAGCAGAAACGTCTTGACCGTTCTCTTTAATTTTGGCATACATGAAACCGAAGTCACCAACGGTACCAGCAATACCAGAAAAGTCATCATCAAATACAAAACCACGCTGAATTACATTACCCTGTGTACCAACTTTGAAATTGTAGGGCCCTAAATTGAAATCAATGTAGGAGTGTTTAACTTCAACACTGATACCATCAGAGCCGAGTTCGCCATAAGAGCCGTTACCCCAAACGGCGTCCATTTCAAACTTGTTAACGAACTTAAGGTTGTCATTCAAAACAGCAGTGTAATAGAGGCGGGTTCTGGTGTCAGCAAGCTGAGCATCAGCCGCACCATTATCCATGCCATTAAAATCGCTTTGGTGATACATTCTTACGCGCCAGTATCCGCCGAACTGATTTTCAAGGGCGAATGCAGGCGCTGTGAAAACAAACCCCAGCAGGGCCACAAAAAGTGCAACAGCTAATTTTTTCATCTTTCTCTCCTTTTTACCATCTTTTCCTCCTTTTATAAGAAAAGATGATGCTAAAATTTAGTTGCCGAACCATTCGGCAATCCCAATTCATCCGCCTACAACAGCGGATTAATTTCGTAATATAACTATAATCGCCATAGCGGTCAAGGTATTTTTAGCTTTTTTTAATATATCGAATTAAAAATCCCAAAAAAATCCGGATCAATATAAATTTACACCACCCGTTTGAACAGCTTTTCGATACGGTATCGGTCAAAGACCACCATAATAGGGCGGCCGTGGGGACAGTGCATGGGATTTTCGCATGCCATAAGATCCGTTATCAACGTGGTCATTTCATGATGGTTCATGGCCTGGTGGGCTCGAACAGCCCGGTGACAGGCCATGGTCATAAGACACGCATCAAGCCAGCCATCTTTTTCACCAGCTTCATTATCCACACTCAAGGTCTCCACCATCTCCATAACCATCTGACGAACCTGCTTTTCTTCCACCAGCACCGGAACCGCCTTAATCACAAAACTGGTCCCCCCAAAGGGTTCTATCATTACTCCAAGATCCGCCAGATCATCACAAATAGATTCCAAAATGACGGCCTCACTGTGGGTCAATTCCACCACCTCGGGCACCAACAAACTCTGGCTCTGGACATTCAGATTTTCATGACGTGTTTTAAGCTGTTCATAAACGATGCGTTCATGGGCGGCATGCTGGTCAACCAAAACCAGATGATTCTCTTTTTCCACAACAATATAGGTCCCCATGACCTGGCCAATCACCTGCATGGGGGCACCATCTGATGATTGCCAATCCTGCGGTCCGGCCGCAGTTATGAGATCAGGCGTTTTTTCACCTGCAAACGGCAACGGCACCTCCCCCCCCCGGATGGTGGCTGGGCCACCTGCGACCTGCTCAGTATCAGCCCTGCTCAACTGGGTACCGTCTTCTGTGTCAGCAGCGGCTCGATGTTCTGCTGTCCTGGGCATCCCCCATTGAAGTTCTTGCTGCGCAACCCCTGGAGCGGGCCGCGAAAAGGCCGGTCTCACCCCATAAACCGTTTTAGGCGACGGTACGGGTTCGGATTCGCCATTGTCTTTGCCCTGGACATTTATCATCGGATTGGACATGGCATAAGCCAGGCTATTGGATTGGGCATCCGCCAACGCTTTAGAGACAGCGCGACTCAGGGCCTGATATACAGGCTGGGGCATAAGGAATTTGATTTCCCGTTTGGTGGGATGCACATTGACATCCACTTGGTCATAGGGCAGGGCCACACAGACCACCCCCATGGGATAACAGCCCTTCATGATCCGACCCCGGTATCCTTGAAACAGGGCGGCAATCAATCCCCGGTCATGGACCAGGCGATGATTCACAAACAGATAAATACGGTTGGCCGTTCGCCGGGTAACCGATGGGTTGGCGCAGACACCAGAAATCCGGACATCGGAAATGTCACCATCAAATGGGAAGTTAAGGGGATAAAGTTGATCTGCGGCATCCCGGCCCAGCACCATCTGAGCCCGCTGAAACAGATCCTGACCTGGCGGGAAATTTTTCACTAGCTTGCCGTTGAAAAACAAACGAAAGCCAATATCAGGATTGCCCATGGCCAGGCCGGACACAGCATCTGAAATATGACCGGCTTCTGTGCTCTCCGCTTTTAGAAATTTGCGCCGGGCCGGTGTGTTGAAAAACAGATGTTTCACTTCAACCATGGTGCCAGCCGGCGCCCCTGTGTCAGACACCTTGAATAGTTTGCCGCCGTTGATATCAATACGGGTGCCGACATCGTTGTTCCGGGTCCGGCTCACCAATGTAAATTTAGACACCGACGCGATGGAGGGCAAGGCCTCCCCCCGGAATCCGAACGTGGAAATAGAAAATAGATCCTCTTTTTCAAACACCTTGGAGGTGGCATAGCGCTCAATGGCCAAGATGGCGTCGTCCCGTTCCAATCCTGAGCCGTTGTCACTGATACGGATCAGGGACCGCCCCCCTTTCTCAATCTCCACTGTGATCTGGTCGGCACCAGCATCCACGCTATTTTCAACCAGTTCTTTTACCACTGAGGCGGGACGCTGCACCACCTCCCCTGCAGCGATCTGGTTAGACAAGATCTCAGGAAGAATCCGGATCTTGCTCATGAAGCGGTATCCGGGACTGTCTTCTCCGTCACAAATCTGAGCAGGAATTCGCTGTCTTTGGGGCTCAGATCAAACCGAAAACCAGCCTCATCAGCCAGAGATGCAGGCGATTTTTCAGCATCTTTTTTTCGTTGTTCACCAATCCATTGTACCGCTTTTTTTAATGCCTCGCCCTGGGGCTGAATACCCGACATATTGACTCCTAATAGTTATGAATAAAACCGTTTATGGATGTCGAGGATTCGCATTTAACACATTTGTACCCTCTCAACCCACACTGTTAACAGGTTACGCCAGATCCGGCAGCCCGGCATCCAGGTTTACACTCTGCTCAAATCCAAAGCCGGCCCGAATCAGACTCAGCTCCTCAAAATGAGGGGCCATCATCTGAATACCCATGGGTAAGCCCTTGGAAGAGATACCTGAAGGAACAGAAATCCCAGGAATGCCGGCCATATTGGCCGCCAGGGTAAAAATATCGCTCAGATACATGGTCAAGGGATCTTCCACATTTTCACCAATCTTAAAAGCCGGTGTGGGGGCAACGGGAGAAAGAATAATATCACACGCCTCAAAGGCCTTTGAAAAATCATCCATGATCAGGGCGCGAACCTGGGAGGCCCGGCCATAATAAGCATCATAATATCCGGCAGACAAGGCATAGGTACCAATGATAATTCGCCGCTGCACCTCAAGGCCAAACCCCTGGGATTTGGTTTTCTTATACATCTCGATCAAGTCTTCAGATGCCATATCCCTTGCCCCGTAGCGGACCCCGTCAAACCGGGCCAGGTTGGAACTGGCTTCACAAGGGGCAATAATATAATACGCCGCTACCACATATTCAGAATGTGGCAGGGAAATCTCTTTGATCTCAACACCCAGTTCTCTGAGGACCTGTTTGGACGTCTCAAACATGGCGGTCACCTCTGGGTGAACCCCCTCAAGCTGTGAGAACTCTTTAGGAATCCCTGCCGTCATTCCGGACAGCCCGTTTTTGTTAAAGGCATCCAGAGCTGTTGTAAAATCAGGTACAGGCTTGGGCGCTGATGTCGAATCTTTAGGGTCATGCCCGCAGATCAAATTCATCACCATTGCCGTATCTGTGACATCGCGGGTCATGGGACCAATCTGATCCAAAGAAGAGGCATAGGACACCAAACCAAACCGGGAAACACGGCCGTAGGTAGGTTTCAGCCCGACAATACCGCAGTGGGAGGCAGGCTGACGAATGGAACCACCAGTATCCGTTCCCAGAGCACCGGCGCAAAACTGGGCGGCAACGGCGGCCGCAGAGCCACCCGAAGAGCCGCCGGGCACATGATCCGTGTGCCAGGGATTTCGCGTCACCTGGATGGACGAATTTTCAGTTGAAGACCCCATGGCAAATTCATCGAGATTGGTTTTGCCAATCATCACGGCACCCGCAGCATTGAGCTTATCCACCACTTCGGCGTTGTACCGGGGCGTGAAGTCTCCTAGAATCTGGGACGCGCAAGTGGTTTTGACCCCGTTGGTACACAGCAGATCTTTGAGGGCGAGAGGGATCCCGGTAAAGGCGGTTTTATCCCCTGCGGCAATGGCCCGATCCGCCGCTTTAGCCTGGGCCAGGGCAGACTCATGCGCCACAGTGATAAATGCCCCAATGGTGTCATCATAGGCGGCAATACGTTTCAGATACGCCTGGGTTAATTCCGTTGAAGAAATCTTTTTATCTGCAAGCAGGGCTTGAGCCTGGGCAATGGTCAGTTTATGAAGTTCCATGGGATATCCTTTATTTAACCACTCTAGGCACGGTGTAAAAATCATCGTCCCGCTCCGGTGCATTGGCCAATGTCACCGCAGGGCCCGGTGAGGGGTGGGTCTTATCCTGACGAAGCACATTATTCATGAATGCGGCCCCTGAAGCTGGCGTCACCCCCTCAACATCGACCTTTTGAAGGGCATCCATATAATCCAGGATATGGCTCAATTGTTCAGCCAGGGTTTCCTTCAATCCGTCTTCGATGTCCAGGCGGGCCAGGTGGGCAATTTTTTCGACTTCTTCAATGGATATCTTCATTCTCATTCCTTTTTCATAATCATGCCTTCAATATGGGCGTCTTTCAACGTCGCCAATGCCGCTTTTGCAGATGTGTAATTGGGGTAGCTGCCGGTGCGCAGTCGATGCCAGGTGGTATCGCCATTTTTACCGATGACTTGATACACAATAATGCCTTTTTTATTCAGTCGTGCCATTTCTATTTCGGCATCCCTGGCAGTTTTAAAGGCCGCCACCTGAATCGTGTACGTGGCGTTTGACGCTTTAACTGTCTTTTGTTTTGACGGCTGCAGATGACTCACCTGAATCTTTTGGGACAAGGCCTGGGAACCCCTTGACGGTGGCAGCGCATCCTGATAGGCAGCCAGTAATTCAGCATTCAATGTTTGCAATTTCTTGCCCAACTTTATGGGAGTACCATCTTTGCCAATCAATGTATGCGCAGCAATATGGGAAGAAGGCGCTGTTGCTGGGACAATTTCACTGTTTTGCATGACATTCTTTTCAAGGCCCGCGGGCGTATCAAGCACCTTGTAAAACTTCAAATCCACGTCCTGTTCTCGCTCTTTGTTTGCGTCATGGGCGTTTGCAATGGTTTTGAGCCGATTCTGAAACCCTTGAGTGTCAAACGTCACAGGCGAAGACCCCCGCCCCACCATCACCCCAAGCGCAAACATCCACAGACCCGTAAAAAAATACAGCCCATATCTCATCATCCGTTTCAGCCGCTCCCCCCTACATCTTTTCCGGTGCAGACACACCCAGCAATCCAAGGCCGTTACGGATAACATGTTTTACCGCCAACACCAGGGAAATACGGGCCACGGATAAGGCGGTATCTTCAGTAATGACTTTATACCGATTATAATACCCGTGAAATGCGGCCGCCAATCCGTTCAGGTAGGTGAAAATCACATGGGGATGGCGGGTTGCCGCACTTTTTTCCACCTGTTCTTGAAACACTGAAAGCTGTTTAATAAGGGCAAGTTCTTCGTCAGCAACCAACCGATCCAGATGCTTGCCTGTTGTAAACTCAGTGTGATCAATCAGCCCCCCATCCTTTGCTTTTGCCAGGATACCAGCGATCCGCGCATGCACATACTGGACATAGTATACAGGATTATCTGCGCTTTTCTGCTTGGCCAGCTCCAGATCGAAATCCAGGCCAGAATCATAGCTGCGGCTCAGAAACATGAACCGGGCTGCATCTCGTCCAACTTCATCCACAATATCTTTAAGTGTCACAAACTCGCCGGCTCGAGTAGACATCTGCACAGGGACACCGCCCCGCAATAGATTCACCAATTGCACCAAAATAACATCAAACTGTTCACGTTTACGGCCGGCAGCCTCTATGGCCGCATTGATCCGCTTAATATACCCGTGGTGATCGGCGCCCCACACATCAATCACCCGGTCGAATCCTCTTTCAAATTTCTCGTCGTGATATGCAATATCTGAAGCAAAATAAGTAGTTAGCCCGTTGTTTCGAACCACCACACGATCTTTCTCATCGCCAAATTCCTGCGTTCTGAACCAAAGCGCCCCATCCTTTTCATAGATCAAATCTTTGGCTTTAAACGCTTCAATGCTGGCTTGCACCCGGCCTGAATCATACAGATTCTGTTCGCTGAACCAATTGTCAAAGGTCACGCCAAAATTTTCAAGGTCACTGCGAATATCTGCCAAAATTCGATCAGCAGCAAACCGAGCACAGATTTCTATGCCCTCTGCCGCCTCTTTTTCAAGCAGGACAGCCCCTTTTTGTTCAAGGACGCTCTGCGCTAGCGCTTTGATATATTCGCCTTGATAGCACTCCTCTGGGAATTCAACGTCTTTACCATGGGCCTGTTGCAATCTTAGCCATACCGAGGTCCCCAATGTACGGATCTGCCGCCCGGAATCATTGATATAGTATTCTTTTTGCACATCGTATCCGGCAAAGGAAAGAATATTTCCCACGGCATCCCCAACGGCGGCACCACGACCGTGCCCCACGTGCAGGGGACCTGTGGGATTGGCAGAAACAAACTCCACCTGCACCTTTTCTCCCTTGCCCATATCGGAAGCGCCAAATGCTTCCTTGGCCGCCAGCACCTGATCTACCACCGGATGCCAGGCGTCAGCAGATAAGAAAAAATTGATGAAGCCGGGGCCTGCAATTTCCACCCGTTCAATCATGGCGCCTAATCCAGGGGTATGTTCCAAATCCATTGAATCCACAACCGCCTGGGCAATCTTTCTAGGTGCCATTTTCTGAACTTTGGCGGACACCATGGCATAATTCGTTGAAAAATCCCCTTGGCCGGCATGTTTGGGCGTCTCGATTTCCATATCCGGCACGGCATCAGTGGGCAACATCCCGCACCTAAAGGCCTTTTGGGCAGCGTCGAGTACGATTTCTCTAATTTTCGTCTTCATAAAAATTTAATTCTCGTGCTCAGACGTATCGTCGGGGGTGAATGTGGGCCGGTCATCGTCGGAATCAATCTCTTTCATCTCGTCTTCCTTGGTATCTCCGTCCTCCTCGAGCAGGGCATCCAACTCAACGTCGTCCTCCTCTAATTGGAACTCTTCTTGACCTGGAAACGCCTCTGTATCATTATACTCCACTACAATTTTTTCAGCATCAGGGTCTGTAAAAAATTCTGTCGTATGATCAAACAACTTTTCACACAAATCCCTTGTAGGGAAAAAGCTACGCCGGCGAAGCGCTTCAATAAAGGCTTCCAATCCCTGTTTTGACGCCGCAGCCACCACTTCCAGATCATACGCTTCTTCAATCAGGGGCTGCACCACGCCAGGGTCCACCTCACTGAGTTCCGTAAGGGTGATACGCCCCTTGTTTACATCTTTTTCAAACCTGATGTTCTGCTTCATTACTATCTCCTGTTAAAATACATTGACCTAAAACTTTTTAATATATCTCAACTGGTTTCCATGT
>PDWJ01005331.1_pt1 | contig 11622 bp, 9 predicted proteins | sample 1430881 | NCBI WGS metagenome assembly PDWJ01 (sample SAMN01162460, study PRJNA174530) | Oral metagenome, whole genome shotgun sequencing project. | biome: Marine environment; feature: Marine mammal; material: Swab sample of the gingival sulcus; isolation source: swab sample of gingival sulcus... | reverse complement strand
TTTTACTTTTTAACTTTATAAACTTATTTGATGTTTTTAGTACTAAATTTAGCAAGGCATAAACATTCTTTAAAATGGAACAGTCAAACAAAAACAAAACAAATTTCTTTATCGTTTTAAAACCTTACCTCTATTTTGCCGGATTTTTTATCGGATTAGCATTAATTATTAAATTCGGATTAAGTAAGTTATCTGAGGATTACCACAATTCGACAACCGTTGTTGAAAATGCAACAAAACCAGGACAGTCTGAAACGAGATTAATATCCAATGATTCAAACGACTCAAAAACAGACATTCAAGAAATCCATTATCGGACAAACGAAAAAATAAGTGCTGAAAAAATAGGATATTTAACCGGTCAAATGGATTTAACGGTAGAAGAAGCTCAGTTGTTTTGGCCGGTTTACAACGCTTATCAGAAAGAATTGGGAAACTACATTGCAGAAATTGATAAAATCATTGATGCACTTAATCATGACAAAGGGGAACTTTCTGACAAAGCAATTGAAGATAATCTCGACCGACTAATTACCATTGAAACGGAAAAATCAATCCTTAAAACAAAATATCACAAGGAATTTAAGAAAATTTTACCCGAAGAAAAAATTAAAAAACTGTATCTTACCGAATACACTTTCAATCGTCAGAACAAGTAAGTAATTTACAATTCGCCCGATTCGTACAGGTCTTTGGTACGTTTAAGTAATTTCAACCAGATTCCGGTTTCAACATCAATACCCCATGAGCCGGGGAAAATATCCTCCATTTTGATAACCGTTAAAAATGAACGTTTTAAAAAGTCTTTATCGGTTTTTTTCATTTCACAAGGGCGACTTAATATACGGTTCATTTCCTTTATCCAATGTGAGAACAACTCACAACGTTCATACTTGTTTATAGAATTATTGGTTATAACCCCTATAAAATGCTCATAATCATCAACCATTTCGACATCAAACAACATTTGAATGAATGATAGAAACATATCGGTATATTCAAATTTATGTTCACCGGTATAACGGATATAATCATTTTCGGAAATATCAGTTAAATAATCAATAAACTTAAACAGTTCTTGAACATCTACCGATTTTTGTTTTTTATATTTTAATTCTAAAGTCACCTATTTAAATACTTTACTACACAAACAAAGCAAACAACAAAAAGTTTTAATAAATTATAATGTTTTAGACATTAATAATAAAGATTGTTATTAACAAACAAGGTTTTAAAAACTTAATCAAACATATCCGAATAAATTTACCATTGGTTCCGTTTCTTTCTTCGGCTACTTTTAGCACAATACAAAAAAAGTCCTTACAAATTTTGCAAGGACTTTCAATTTCTATAAGTATTAAATTTTATTTCATCAATTGAATTTTTTCTCGGTAAGTTCCTTTTTCATTTTCTAAGTAAAGAATATAGAGTCCGTCAGAATAAGCACTCATGTCTAACTCTACGGTATTGCAATTTTCTTTATTAAGTTCGTAAACCAAACCACCTACCGAATTGTAAATTTTCACATTGGCTTTTTGCATTGTTTCAGCAGTTTCAATAATAATTAGCGAAGTAGTAGGGTTAGGATAAACGGAAACTCCCTCTAAAGTACGGATATTAATTCCGCTTAATGTTGCACAAACTTCAGGAAACACAGCTAAAGCAATATTTAAACCAAAACTTTGGCTTGAACTAAGTGCATTCCAAGAGCCATCACTCCATTGTTCCCAAGCAATACCGGGGTTAGTGTCTCCGTCGGTATTAGAAACCAATGCAAAAGTACCTTGCGTTGGCAACTCTATCCCTGCAAAGAAATTACCGGAAACCTGAATAGGTGCATCAAACATAAACTCATAAAATTCTCCTTCTTGTGTAAACGCATTAACAATGGAAGACATGCTTATTGTTTTTGAGCCGAGTAAATTGCCGGGAGTTCCTCCATTATCACTGTAAACAACCAATTTGATATTAGACGAACTTCCTTCGGCAGCAAGTGCATTAAAACCAAGTTTAGTTACGTAACCGACACCTGTGTGATTATAAAAATTTACTTTACTAAGGTCTCCATAAGTATTAGTACCGGTAACATAACCACCGTTATTTGCTACGGTATAACCGGTTGCAGTTCCTTCAAGCGGATAATTTAAACTAACACAATTATCTCCTGTACCTCCGGCTGTTACCGTAATATAATTGTTTGCAGTATGTGTGTCGGTTTCACCACCACCGGAAACCGTTAAAGTAACATCATAAGTACCTGCCGTATTGTAAGTAACGGTTGGGTTTTGCAGAGTTGAAGCGGAAGGTGTGCCTCCGGGGAAGCTCCACGAATAGCTTGTTGCTCCTCCGGTTGATGTAGAAGTAAAAGTAACCGTACCTCCTTCGGTAACATTGGTTGTGCTGGCATTAAATGAAGCATGTAAACCGGCATTGTTAGGATCGTAAAAGCCCAATTCTGACACACCCGTATTTGCGGGGTCAAGCCAAGGTTTTAATTGTTTATTCATTGCACTGCCATTGCTTGTCCAATGGTAAGAAAATTTACCATACAAATCGGGTTGATTTGTGGCATCACAATAAGAAGACCCTCCACTTAATGTACCGACAATTAATCCGTTATTGTTAAAAATCGGCGAACCTGAAGAACCGCCTTCGGTAACTCCATGACCATTGTTTGTTGCTGACCAATAAACTAACCAATGTGCACCCGAAGCTCCGGTAGCTCCGGATCCTCCATTATAAGTAGATGTTGACAACGAAGAGGTATAGGTAGATATTTTTTTAACATCTCCCGCTGGATGATGAATACTTACCCCCGAAGGACTGGAAGACGAAGAACGTTTCCAACCGTTAAAAACCGCATTATAAGACGCAGGAGGTGTTGAGTTTAATTCCATCAACAAGAAATCGGAACCACCATTTAAACTGCCTTCGGCTTTGGTAGATGCACCTGTAATGGTATTAGTAGAGGATACAACACTTGAACCGTTACAAGTGGTAATTTCATAGTTAAAATAAAAAATCCAATTGTTAAGGTAAGCTTCACTCACACCTTCGCGACAATGCCATGCAGATAAGAAATAAGGCGTACCGTCTTCGTTGGTATTGTTTACCAATGAACCCGAACACCAAGCTTGGTAGTTTCCGGCATCAATTAAAATACGAGCAACTCCTTTTTTCTGATTTTGCCAATTGTCTCCTTCGGAACAATTTACATTAACCTGACATGAGCCTGACTCTCCTACTCTAACATTGCGATAAAAATCAACCACATCACGATAAGCATAACTTACACGATTGATATGGAATTTAGCAGTATTTTCAAAGCTTCGGCTCATTCCTTCAACAGCCCGTTGTTTTGGAGAAACATACTCTATAATAAGGCTCTCACCGTAAACCAATTCTATGGCAAAACTACCTCCATCGGCATTGTTTTTTTCATTGTATGAACCCAAGGTCTGCACTCTGTCGGGCGAATAAACAAAAAGTTGAGAACCTAACGGCAATTGAAATTCATCGAAATACAAGCCCAGAGCCAAAGCATTTTTAGAACTGAGTTTTAATCGCCACACCCGACGACCGTCATTTAATTCGTCCCACGTGCCGGAATTTTCCATATCAATATCAACATACAAAGATTCTCCGATACGACGAAGTTGTCCTTTATCTTCGGCTGCTTTATCTTCCACACGAAGTTTCTCCATATCGGGAGCACGTAGTTGTATGTGGTCAATATCTTCGGATAAAGTTCTTAACTCGGAAACAGGTCTTCCTCCATAAGAGATTTGTCCCATAGCAAATTGCTGACAAAGAATGATTGCAGCAATGAATAACATAGATTTTAAAATTTTCATATTGATTAAAATTATTTGATTACACTTAACTTAAATATTAAATAATAATAAGCTACTAAGTTAACATTATTATTTTATAATTCAAATTAAAATCAACAGAAATAATCGGCATCGAGTCAAATATGCCATATATGCACGAACCGCTCCCGGTCATTTGGCAATACTCCGCTCCCATTGCATTAATTCTAACATAAATTTCTTTTAATGAAGGATGTAAATAAAATACGGATTTTTCAAAATCGTTATGAATATTTTGTTGCCATTGTTCAACGGGCAAATCATTAAGCGTTTTTAAATCGAACAATGCTTTACCGGGCGTTACACCTTGAAAAGCCTGTTTTGTTCCGATATGAATATCGGGGAAAACCAGAAGCAAATAATAAGCGTTTAATGACAATAAAACATCTATCATTTTTTCGCCACGACCTTGTGCAAACTGTGCCTTATTTTTGATAAAAAACGGACAATCGCTTCCTAATTGCAAAGCGTAATCAATCATTTTTTCTTCTGAAATATTCAAATTAAATTGTTGATTAATTAAACGCAAAGCAAATGCAGCATCGGCAGAACCACCGCCTAAACCCGCTCCCATCGGAATAATTTTATGCAAATTTATATTAAGAAAAGGAAAGTTATACGATTGCCTTAATAGATGCACTGCCTTTAAAACAAGGTTTGAGTGAATATCACCGGGGACAGGCAAACCGGTTAAAGTTAAAACATCATGATTTTCCGAAGAGGGAACAATTTCAAGTATATCGCACAACGGAATCGGGTAAAATATGGTTTCAAGGTTATGATAACCGTCGTTACGCTTTTCGGTAACATATAAGCCGATGTTTATTTTAGCATTGGGAAATGTAAGCATAAAAAAAGCCCTGCAACTTGATGCAGGGCTTTAAAGATAAGCAAAAATTTCTATTTCAAAATAACAACTTTTTTAATATAGCTTTCGGTAGAAGTTTTAACTTTAACGATAACAAAAGAATTAACCATATTTTTCAAGCTGATTTCAAGTTGATTATCAACATTATCCTCATTGAAAACTACACGTCCTAAATTATCAATAACTTGTACCGACTGCATATCATTTCCTTGAACCGTAATAATATCGTTGGTAGGGTTCGGATAAATGCTAAAATTATCTTCGGTAAGGTTATCTTCTACGGCATCAAAATCTTCAATACAAAACTCAACTTCATAAGACTGAGTAAATGAAGAAACATTATCGGCATACACTTCAGATGTAGTGGTATTGGTAATAGAGAAATTTCCGGGAGCACCACTCCAAATACTACCGGCTAAACCATCTCCATAACTATCGTAAATGATAAACTTATAACAAGCTTTACCCAAACACCATTCGGAAATATGATGTTGTTTTGGAGATAATGCTCCATTGGTAAATAATACATCACCGGTATCATTATTAATTAACTCCCAAGATGTTTCATATTCATACGCATCAGTCAGCAAATCAAGAACTACAACTTGTCCGTTTAATACAATAACAAATTCACTGTCTTTGGTATTATCCGATACATCCATATCAGTACCTCCATTGGGTGAATTTATATAAAAAGAAATGGTTTGAGTTCCGTCAGGGAATGTAGCTTCAGGTAAAGTAATGGTATCTGACTGGTTTGGAGCAATATTTCCTGTCCAGTTCATTTCATAAGCCACATCGCCACATGTATAACCAACCACCAAAGAAGTTAAGGGATTTACATCTTTATTTAAAACAACACATTTAGGTGTTAAATTTTGAATATTACAATATTGTCCCGAAGGTGCTTCGACACTTAAAAGTTTCACATTACCACTATATACAACAACATCTTTTATTAACGTATCATTTTGCGGAAACTCATCAACGTGTCCATTGGGATTTGAAGCCCAAGCTTTAAAAGTATATTCTCCTTCGGTTAAAGTAATTTCGGGAAAAGTTACGGTAGCTTGTTCTAAAAATGCAATATCGCCTGTCCATTCTTGTGTAACAACCGCATCGTCATTAATTTTATAACTAACAGAAGCAGAAGTTAGGTTTTGTTGACCAACATTTCTAATGATTACTTCGGGTACAAAACTTGCATCATTAACAAAAATTAAACTTTCAGGTTTTACAATTGAAGCTAATTGAACATCGTAATCACTATCATTATTTATAATATCTAACACTCCAATGTATGGTTGACGATTTTGTTTGGTTACAACAATGTCTGCTGTTGTAATATTAAAAATAGGATTAAAAGTAAGATGTACAACACCGGAGGCATCAGCCAATTTAGCATCAAGCAATACACCATTTAATGAAATAGCAACATAAGCACCCTCTTCGGCAGTAACATCAAGAGAACTAATGCCGAGGGGTTGTATATTTACATAATTAACGTTTAATTCGGAAGGAATACCAAGGTAAGGCATTAAAGAAGGATCGCCCATAACGTGATAAACTTCCCAGTAATATTTTTTACGAGAAGAGCTACTTGCTTCTACGGAAAGATTACCGGCATAGTTCATTTGAGCAGTAGTAACGTAAGGTTCTTCACCGTTTTCGTGGAAAAGTGCATCGTAGGCACCGATACCTGTACCTTCATAGGTTGGATTAGAAATCGGTGTAGCAATTAAACCAACTGTCCAATAATAATCTTCGTGCCAATATGTAGAGTTTGATCCACCAAGATGAGCAACAGCTCCTTCTTCATTTGCACGCAATAAAGCTTCACCAAAACAAGCAGGCTCATCAAATTTATTGGATAAACAACAGTTTCCGACAGAAACATAATATTTATCTTTATTATTTAAATTTGAAATATTATTAATTGTAAACGAAGGATCAGCCCAACCGTCTGCATTACAGTGAGCAGTGTAATTAACATAACCCGCTCCGTTTGAAATATTGGAAAGAATTTCAGAGGCTTGAGCTCCCGATGCAGGATAATGATAGACATGTGCATTTATTCCGTGAGCAGTGTTAAAATACAAAGTGCTGCCATAATTTACTTGTCCGTTAGCATGTGTAGCCCCCCAAGAAGGATCCATTCCGGCAACCATAACAGCATCGCCAAGATAAGAAGGGTCGGGCATAGTGTATTGTTCAAATTGTAAGGTTTTTTCAATTTGAGGGGTTAATTGTTCAACCGATGTTGCAGAGAAACGTCCGAAATACAATTCGGGAATATAATCACTGGAACCATCGTAAGTACAATAGTAAAGATCTGTAACATGACTATCGGTAACGCCATTAAAAACAGGAACTTGGGCAATATCTCCGACAAAAAGCACATAACTTGGAGCCGGATTATCTACGGTTGCCGATGTGTATAAATTTTGCAGATATGCTTTTATATTAGAGGTTGTGTTTCCAACACTTGCATCATCGGTATAAGCCTCAATAACATGAAAACCTTTTTGGGTTTTCCACTCGACAAAAGGCTGCAAAGCATCTTGAAACATAGGGTCTGAAACAATAACGTATTTTATTGGATATTTTGATAAAACATCTTTTGTGGCGGGAGTTTCATAGTTCCATAATTTATTGTAAACATTAGAAAAAACCGGTGAATAATAACGGTTTTTCATGGAACGAGTTGATGCCATATCGCCATTTTCAAAAGAAACACGTACATGTAAATTGTTTTTTACAACAAGCATATTATCGGCAGCATTATACTCAAACGGACGAATAACCAAACGTGCCATTTGAATACCGCGAAACATTCCCGATTTCTCAACTTCAATCATTTCAGGAGCAAACACCTGACCAGAAAGGTAAAAATCTTCGTTGTAAACAAACTCAACATCTTCGGGATTTGCACTTTTACTCATGGAAGGTTGAGAGGGCATAACTTTCACAGAAAAACCCGCTTCGTCAAGCGAAATAATTTCTTCGTCGTAAGAAACAACTTCAATGCAAGGTTTTGAACCGATGGGCACTTCTATCATTCGAGAAACTTCGGGTAAATCAGGCAGTCCATACTGTGCCGAAGGATAATAGCCGGGAACAACTAATTTAACAAATACACCTTTCTCCGATTTTACCATCATGGTAGAAATATCTCCTACCATATTTTTAAACTCAATGTAATTGGTTTGGGCAGACAACTTTTTTAGCTGACTTTCCGCTTGTCCTGTAGAAATTTTAGTCTGTGCAATAGTAGCCACAGAAAAAACAGATAACAAGACAAATAAGATTGAAACTTTTTTCATTATCATACTTATTTTTAATTAAATTTTGGCAAATATAACAGACTTTTAAGTACAAATACACACTAATTATTAACTTTTATATCAACAGACAAAAAAAGACAAAGATAAGTGAGAGGAATTTACTCGGAAATACCGGTTTCACCACCGGTTTTCGGAGTACTAAATCCAGGTGTAATATTAAATATCCGCACATCAACATCAAGTTGTTGCAACAAGCCGGGCAAGCGTTCAACGGAAGTATCGGAAAAAAAGACTTGCCCGTATTTTTTATCGGATAACATTTCCACCAATTGTCGGATTCGTCCGGAATCGAGTTTATCAAAAATATCATCGAGCAATAAAATCGGACGAATATTTGTGGTTTGATAAATAAAATCGAACTGAGCCATTTTTAAAGCAATAATCAGCGTTTTTTCTTGTCCTTGACTTGCGGTTTGTTTTACAGGATAACCGCTCAACTCAAAAACTAAATCGTCTCGATGAATACCTACCGAAGTATGTTGAAGTGCCAAGTCTCGCTGACGCGAATCTTTCAACAATTCATTCAAAGGTTTTTCCAAGAGTTTCGACTTATAACGAATGCTCACCTGCTCTCTGTTGCTCGAAATTTGCTGATAAAATTCATTAAAAACAGGAATTAATTGACTCAGTGCCGTTTGTCTCACTTTATGAATGTACGAGGCGGTTTCATGCAATATTTCGTCCCAAATAAGCAAAGCATCTTCGTCAAACGGACTTTGAAACCGAATGGTTTTCAACAAAGCATTCCGCTGTTCTAATGCTCGGTTGTATTTTAACAACTGTTGCAAATAAAATTTATCGTATTGAGAAATTACACCGTCAAGGTATTTCCGCCGCAAATCAGAGCCTAATTTAATCATATCGGTATCCGAAGGCGTAATAAAAACCAAAGGCAACAACCCAATATGCTCGGAAAGTTTCTCGTATTCTTTTCCATTCTTTTTTATGATTTTTTTACTGTTGCGTTTCAAACCACAGTGCATCTTAATCATTTCGCCTTTAATATCATAATCTCCTTGAATGACAAAAATATCCTGATTATGATTGATGTTGTGTCTGTCAATGGCATTAAAATGACTTTTGGTAAAAGACATGTAATAAATGGCGTCCATTAAATTGGTTTTTCCCACGCCGTTATCGCCCAAAAAACAATTAAAACGCGGAGAAAAATCGCTTTCAAACGATTCGATATTCTTATAATTTAGTATGGAAATATTTTTAAGAAACATTTTTCTTTATTTTAAATTAAGGTTCGATGTTTTCAAAATTACGATTAAGTCAAAAGGAAGTATTCTTCCTACATTTTCCCGACTTTTCAACGCTTCATTCTTATAAAATACTGCAATGCCAAGGCATAAGCCTCTAATCCGAATCCGATGATACTACCTTTACAAACGGGTGTAATTAACGAGGTATGTCTAAACGACTCACGCGACGCAAGGTTTGAAATATGTACCTCGACAACTTTGGTTTGTATGGCAGAAACGGCATCGCGGATAGAAACCGAAGTATGCGTGTATCCTCCTGCGTTTAAAATAATCCCGTCAACGGATTTATCACTTTTTTGCAAGCAATCAATAATCTCTCCTTCAATATTCGATTGAAAATACAAAATATCAATTTTGGGAAAATCTTGTTTCAACGTCAAAAGAAAATCATCGAAAGAAATCCGCCCGTAAACATCGGTTTCTCTTTGTCCGAGCAAATTCAAATTCGGACCGTTAATAATTTGTATTTTTCTTAATGTTTTATTCATAATCTTTTTCTATTTTTACCCTATGACATGGAAAGAAAACATTGAAGATTTCTCATCACATCTTAGGTTAGAGCGTTCTTTATCCACAGCCACACAAGAAGCCTATATTCGTGACATTTTAAAATTAAAGGCTTTCATCAAAGATATACAAAATTCAACAAAAACCCCCGATTTAATCACACAAAAAGATTTAAGTGATTTTATTGCTTGGATAAACGAACTGGGATTAAGTTCCAGAACCCAAGCAAGAATCATCAGCGGAATTAAAGCCTTTTTTAAATTTTTATTGATAGACGAACAAATTGAAATCAATCCGGCAAACCTTATTGAATGTCCCAAAATCGGACAAAAACTACCCGAATTTTTAGAAGTTACCGAAATTGAGAAAATGATTTCATGCATTGATTTGTCAAAACCCTTGGGACACAGAAATAAAGCCATTATTGAAACCATGTATGGTTGCGGATTACGTGTTTCCGAATTGTGTTCATTACGACTATCTCACCTTTATTTCTCCGAAGGCTTTGTACGCATTCTCGGCAAAGGCGGTTATGGTATTTAATATCGTAAAAAAGGCAGCAAGAGATGCCGACATTAAGAAAAACATTTCACCGCACAGTTTAAGGCACTCGTTTGCCACACATCTAATAGAAGGCGGAGCGAATTTGCGTGCCATTCAAGACATGCTCGGACATGCCTCAATTACAACCACCGAAATATACACACATTTAGACAAAATGTACCTTCGTGAAAATATTATAAGCTATCACCCCAGAGCAAAAAGGGAAGAGAGTTTGTAAAGTTCATAAAGTCGGAAGTCGGATTCCGATAATTATCAGAAGAAGTCAGAAGTCAACCCGATGGTTATCGGAAAAAGCCAACATTAAGATTGCTTCCCATTTCGTTCCTTCTGATTGCAATGGCAACTTTTTAACCCCATTTTTCCCTATTGAAGACAGAATATAGAACAATTTAATCCTGACAACTCATTTTTAAGATAAAAACTTGCGTTTATATCTTATTTTTTATATCTTGTAGCACAAGATAAATCAAAAGGAAAATTCAAGTCTAATTTTAATTCTACAACGATGAAAAAGCAAACGTTACAATTTGGGGTACTCCTTATTGTAGGAGTGTTTTTAAGTAATCTTGTCATGGCACAAGTAAACATGGATAGATATATTACACTTGTTGTAAATAGACAATTTTGCAACGAAATGACATTTAAATTAGCCGCTAACAATAACACACCAATAAAAATAGTAACTGGCAACAAAGCATACAATATGACTATTTATAATAATCATGTATGGCATTCTAAAAAATTCACATTACACTCTGATACCGTAACTATTTATGGAGATGTTACAGGATTTAAATACATTTTTAGTCTTGATGAAATTTATTATAATCCTTACTACGTTAGAATCACCAGTTTAGATGCTAGCCATAACACCATACTGGAACAACTTTATTTTACTTATCAATCCATTATCAGCCTTGATCTCAGCGAAAACACTGGTTTAAAAAAACTTGTCTGCCCCAACAATCACTTATTAACCTCACTTAACATCAGCAATTGTTTGGCTTTAGAATATGTTTTATGTTTCGGGAACAATCTAACTTCTCTTAGTCTTAACAACTGCTCAGCGTTAGAAGAACTTCATTGCAGTTCCAATAAATTAAATGTTCTTAATATTAATAACTGTTGGAATTTAAAGAGACTTAGCTGTTGTAAAAATAAATTAAGTTCGCTTAATCTTAAGAACTGTTGGGCTATAG
>PDWJ01004787.1_pt1 | contig 11623 bp, 9 predicted proteins | sample 1430881 | NCBI WGS metagenome assembly PDWJ01 (sample SAMN01162460, study PRJNA174530) | Oral metagenome, whole genome shotgun sequencing project. | biome: Marine environment; feature: Marine mammal; material: Swab sample of the gingival sulcus; isolation source: swab sample of gingival sulcus... | reverse complement strand
TAATTTCACGTGATAAAATAACAAATCAATATAAAAATCGCTATCTCCAACTTTAATATTTACTTGTCTACCTATGTATGAAAACCCTGTGCCTAACTCCAATAAGAAGTCAGTTATTTTAGATATTAATGAATTTTCTAATTCTTTTTCATTATAATCTTTACTCAAAGTTAAAAAATCAAAATTATAAGGGTCTTTCAAAGTTTGAACTGCTAAATCTGATTGTAATTTAGGAAGTATTGTTTCAAAATTATTTATAGCCTTACCCTCTCTCGAAAACAAATCACTATCTAGGTGATGTTCTAAAACACTTCTACTCCAACCGTATTCAAGTGTTTTTTCAACATAAAACAAAGCCTCAATCACATCATCACATTTATTTATTATTCTTTGATTATGCCCCCAAGGAATTTTTTTTACAGTGTTTTCTATTTGGTCTACAGGCTGTAGGCTTTTTGAATAAAAATTATAAAATTGTCTAATATACTTTAGATTAGTAACAGAAAAGCCTTTCATATTAGGGAATTCCTTTTTCAAATCTTTCGATAACTCTTTTAAAAAGGAGTCTCCCCAACTATACTCTTTTTGCATTTCAACAATCTTGCTACCTAATTCCCAATACAGATCTAAAAGTTCGTAATTCACCTTAACTGCGGCTTTTAATTGAGATCGTCTTATTTTGCTCTTTAAATCTATTACGAACTGTCTATATTCACTATTACTTTTTATTAAATTTATTTTTTTCTTTTTTTTACTCATCCTAAAACCTCCATATCTTAATCCAAAACCAAAAAATTGTAATTCTTTATATTACTCTTTTTTAATGTTTTTGATACTTCACTTATCGTGGACCCTGTTGTGTAAATATCATCGATGATTAGGGTGTTTGATGCATTAGTAATTAAACTAAATGCACCCTTTAGTTCAGCCTCTCTTTCTCTTCTATTTAATTCATACAGACTCCGTGTTTTTACTCTTCTATCTACAACCCGTATAAAAGGTATCTCAGTTATTTTTGCTGTCTCTCTTGCAAGTAGTTCTGACTGATCATATCCACGAATTGCTTTTTTCTTTAAGTGCATTGGTATATAGCTTATATGTGAGCAGTTAATTCCTTCTTCAATAATCGCTCTTGCTAGGTATATGGCAAAAACCTTAGCAAGGTAAGTGTTATCATGAAATTTAAAACTCCTAACTAGTTTTTTTATCTCACCTTCATAAAAGAACAGTACGTACACCTTGTAAGCTTTCTTATCTATTGTTTCAAGCCTAAGATAAGAGGCAATATCTCTTCTGCAACTATCACATAGCATCTCTCTATAGTTATTAAATAGTTCATCCTTACACAAAATACATTTATACATATCTTAATAATAGAGTAAAAAAAAAGAAAACAACCTATTTTAAAAGTTGTTTTCATATCTGGAATTTATTCACTTAACCTTCAAAGTATGAAGTAAGTAAGCTAGCTAAATATGTGTTTCTTCTTGATACCTTATTGTTTTCTATAGCTCTCTTATATAACGCTTTATCTCCAACTAACATAAACAGTTCTTTCGCCCTTGTTATTGCAGTATATACAACAGACCTATTCGCTAGCAGATAAGAAACACTTCCCATAGCAAGAATTACACATTTATATTCTGAACCTTGCGCTTTATGGACGGTTATTGCATAGGCGTGCATTATAAGGTCCATCTCCTTAAAATTCATAGTCACATACTTATGTTTTTCAAATAGTATGTAGACTTCTCTTGTATCTAAGTTTATTCTCTCTATAATACCTATCTCACCATTAAATACACCTTTACTCTTTTCAGTACCATATCTATCAGTCCACTCAATATTGTAGTTGTTCTTAGTCATTATGACTTTATCATTTTCTCTAAATATCCTAGACCCATGCTGAAACTCTACTCCCTCAGGGTTTATCACTCCCTGTAAGAACTTATTTAATTCAAAAGTACCGAGGGGACCTTTTTTAGTAGGCGTTAGCACCTGTACATCCCAGTAGAGATCTGCATCATACTTGTTTGGTATATTTTTCTTTATAAGCGTCTCAAGCGCTCTATAAGAGTTACTCACATTTAAATCCATTGTAAAGTAATCCTCTGCTCCATCTTCGATTAAGTCTGTTATACCACTGACTATTAAATTTGAGTTGTAAGGTATAACACTTGTATCAGCCTGTCTAAATACAATATCAAGCACAGTTGTCTTTATTTTACCCGATTCAATAATATCAAGTAACACTTTGCCAGGACCAACACTTGGGAGTTGATTGCTGTCTCCAATAAATACAATCCTAGTGTTATCACCCACCGCTTGCATTAGTTTTTCAAACAAAAACACATCAATCATTGAAACTTCATCTATAATTATTAAGTCTGCATCAATTGGATTATCTTCATTTCTCTCAAAGCTGAGCATGTTATCTTCTTCTGAGAACTTATATTCTAGAAGTCTATGTATTGTCCTTGCTTCACTTATAGTGCTATTTCTCATTTTAACTGCCGCTCTACCAGTTGGAGCGGCAAGTTTTACCTTTAACTTGCTATCTAGCGCGATATCACATATGGCTTCAATTATTGTAGTCTTTCCAGTTCCGGGTCCGCCGGTTATAATAGATACCTTATTATTAAAGGTACTAATAATCGCTTCCTTTTGCTTATCTGAAAAGTTAAGCCCTTTTCTTTGCTCAATAAACTCTAGCTCAGCTTTAACTTCATATGCATCTCTTATATCGTATAACCTATATATGTTTCTCGCTATTGAGTTAATTGTTATAAAAGTTTGAATTAAGAAGAGCTTATCATCTATAGCTCTGACATAACCTCTACTGATTAGTGAATCAAGGCAATCTGATATATAAGAAGCTTCAATCCTATACTGATTTTCTACTACACTAAAAAGATAGTCTCTAATTATATATGTGGAACCACTTACAAGTTCCATTTTTATAACGTATATTATTATTGCTTCAATTCTATTGTAATCATCTGACTCATAACCTAGATTTTTGGCTATTTTATCCACTTCATTAAAGCTCATATCCTTTACATCAAAAAACAAGGTATACGGATTATTCTCAATTGTCTCAATTACTCTATCCCCATATAGATTTAGTATCTGAGACACTTTTTGACCCTTTATACCAAGTTTATTTAAAAACATAATCGAGTTTTGTCTGCTTACAATCTGCGAATATGAGTTTTTTATAAGTCTAAGTTTCGATTTTCCTATACCATTTATCTCAAGTAGTCTATCGATCTGATTATTCATAATATCTAGTGTTTTATCACCAAATAAATCTATAATCTTAGATACTGTCTTCGCACCAAGTCCATCAATAGTATTGTATGTCAAAAAATTATATATATCTTCAACAGTTGTTGGCTTTATATATTCATAATCTTCAATTAGAAACTGTTCACCATACTTATCATGGTTAACAATCCTACCATTTATCTGAATATCTTGTTCAATTATTTCTGTTATGTAGCCAACAACTGTAAAGTATATTTCATCTGTTTCAAATATAGCTATGGTGTAATCGTTTTGGTCGTTCCTGTAGATAATATCGGTAATCCTTCCCTTATAAATCATCTACCAAGAACCTCCACCGCCACCTCCGGCGCCGCCACCTGAAAAACCACCACCAGAGAAGCCTCCACCACTATCTGAACCACCGCTGCTTACTTCAGGTTCAGGTAGTGCAGTAGCAACTAACATTGACCTACCAAAATTTCTATTAAAGTCGTAGTAATTGAATGTTGTATCTGTGCCTGAGTTGTACCAGTCTGGCTTATCCATATCTAAATACTCAGCATGTTTTGCCCAAAGCTCTGCAAAACCAAATATCATTACATATGGTATCATATCGTAATAATAACTAGGATTATCATAATAAACACTCTTTATTTCATCTACTTTGGCCTTCTCTAAGAAATCCTTAAATCCATATATCTTGTTTAGTCTCTTCTTAGCATATGAAGAGATTTTCTTTATCTTAAGTAAACTCCAAGCTGCTGCTATATTAAGTATATAAGAAAGTATTACAAGCCTTATCCATAGCGTCTTCCCACTTTTAAAAGAAAACTCAAATGAATCAAGTGTAATGGTATTACCAAGACCATTAGAAGCAACTATCAAATATATTACAATCACTGGTGCTAGTATCAAAGCAACCATCGCAAGTGATATAAATAGTTTCTTTATACCCTTCAGTCTAACTCTTGATACAAGCGAATATATTAGTATCTCTGAAACTATTAGAGCTATAAAGATACCAACTCCTGTAAGAACACGACTTGCTCCTAGCTGTGATGCTAAATCATAGCTAAGTAAAACCGAAGTAAATAAAGTCATTATAATCATTACAACAAATGGTATATTTTGATATGAGTCGATTAGCACTTCCTTCTCACCTGAGTACTTATTTCTAATATCCAAAATATACTCTTCCACATCACTATGAAATACCTCAGTCAGTTGGTTTTCCTTAACTATGGAACCGTTTCCATGACTAAACATAGCTTCATAGAGCTTTCTCTCACTCTTGTCTGTTATAGTTTCAGGTGAAATTCTACTCTCATAAGTCATAACACCATTTTGCTCAATTATACTAAGATAACCTTTTGAAGCCCAGTAAAGTATAATTGTAACTGCAGACTTAGTATCCAATTTTTCTTCATCATAAATATATGATAACTCAGCAGGATTCAAATCATCTGGCGCTTCAAAACTTAAAATCGGTACTATTTTATTATTATCCTTATTCCTCATCCTAAGAATTGTCGCAGCTACTATAATAAATATTAAAGCACCTATTATAGCAAATAGCTTAATCTGATTATATGGAATTGTCGCATCTTTAAAATATCCATCTGGTAGCTTTATAGCAAATGTTACACCTTCATATGGATATAGATAATTTACATTTGCTTCTATTCTATCACCATATACATAGTAAATTACATTGTCCTTATTTTTAGACCCATATTTACCAGTGGTAAAATTTATCTCATTCTTATCAAAACTCTTAGGCATATCTATGTTAACTTTTGATATAGGAATTGATGAATTCCAGTTATTTCCTATAAAGTTAAAATAAATAGAGTCAAACCCACCATCTAAGTTATCACCATAATCAAAAGAATACATTATCTTATAGTTGACATCATTGTTCACATACTTATCAGCTGAGCCTATCTTGATTCTTACCACATTGCTAAGGCGCTCTACATTGTACTCTATCTGTTTATTAGTAATAGGATCTACCACTTTTATGTCAGATATTTTATGATCATACCCATTGTAATGCGTAGGGATATCCCTATATATTCCATGTCTCGGTTGTTTAAAATTTACACTTATTATCTCTTCAATATTTATGACTGCATTCTCTTCCACTTTTGCATTGACAGTGTAGCTAAGTATCTCATACTTATCATCAGCAAAACTAATGCTAGCTAAAATAACAATCATTAAAAATATCAAAAATAATACTCTTTTTGCCATTATAGATTCTCCATATTTACATTACTTCTTGATTCTTCACTAGTTTCAAATAGCTTTAAACTCTTATACCCAAACAACGATGCAACAATGTTGTTTGGAAACGTACTTCTATAAATATTATATTCTGTGACATAACCATTGTAATAAAGCCTAGAGTCTGCTATATCATCTTCTATTTCAACCATCTGTTCACTAAGTTTCAAATAGTTTTCACTTGCTTTTAGTTCTGGATATTTTTCAGCTATAATAAATATTTTAGCTATATACTCATTAATCATACTATTTTCTCTTGCTATATCATTTACACTACTTGATGTCATAGCCTTTGCCCTAGCCTCTGTAGTCTTAGCAAAAGTATCACTTTCGTGTTTTTCATAAGCTCTAACAGCCGCAACTAAATCAGGTATTAAATCATACCTTTTTTTTAGAAATACATCCATAGTGCTAAAGGCATTCTTTACACCAATGCTCTTTTGTACAAGGCTGTTTCTAATTGATATAACTATAATAGCGATTAATAGTAGAATAGATCCAATAACATAATACACTATAAGCTCCTTTTTAACAGCTCTACTTTATCTAGTCTCTCCCATGGTAAGTCTATATCATCACGACCAAAATGACCATAACTTGCACATTGCTTGTAAATAGGTCTTCTAAGGTCAAGCTCTCTTATAATACCACTTGGTGTTAAATCGAAGTGTTCATTAACTAATTCAACTATTTTTTCATCAGCGATAACACCTGTACCAAATGTTTCTACAAATATAGATATAGGCTTTGCAATACCAATTGCATAACTTAGTTCAATCTCACATTTCTTTGCAATACCTGCAGCGACTATATTTTTAGCTACATATCTAGCTGCATAAGACGCACTTCTATCTACCTTTGTAGGATCTTTACCAGAAAAAGCACCGCCGCCATGTCTAGAATATCCGCCATAAGTGTCAACGATAATCTTTCTACCTGTAACACCAGCATCTCCCTTTGGTCCACCTATTACAAAGTTACCAGTCGGATTAACATATATCTTCGTTTTTGCGTCCATCATCTCAGGGGCTATAATCGGCTTGATTACATGTTCAATCATATCCGCTTTTATCTGCTCCTGAGTTGCACTTGGATTATGTTGAGTAGATATAACTATGGTATCGATTCTTTTAGGCTTATCTCCCTCATATTCTACCGTAACCTGTGTTTTCCCATCAGGCCTTAGATAATCAACTACTTTTTCTTTTCTAACTACAGATAGTCTCTTAGATAACTTGTGTGATAAGTATATAGGCATTGGCATATATGTGTCTGTTTCATCACATGCAAAACCAAACATAAGACCCTGGTCTCCAGCACCTAGCGACTTCTCACTAGTCTCTCCGCTCTTACTCTCTAAAGAATTGTCTACACCAAGCGCAATATCACTCGACTGCTCATCTAGTGCTACTACAACTCCACATGTCTCTCCATCAAAACCATACTTTGCCCTTGTATATCCTATATCATTAACAGTTTTTCTAACTATCTTTTGAATATCTATATAACAATTTGTGCTTATCTCTCCTGCAACAACTACAAGTCCAGTAGTAACTAGGGTCTCACAAGCAACCCTTCCCATAGGGTCCTGACTTAAGACCGCATCTAATACAGCATCCGATATTTGATCACAAACCTTATCTGGATGACCTTCAGTTACTGACTCAGATGTAAATAGCTTTGTACTCATTTTTCCTCCTTATAATCTAAAAGAGAGCCTTACTTAGGCTCCCTACATATTTCCATTTCCTTATCTTTCAGAAAACTGTAGGATTTAGCACCGTGATAACCGGTTGCCGGGCTTCACTGGGCCTAATCCCTCCGCCACTCTTAATAAGGTAATAACTATTCTATCAGATATATTCATCTTTTTCAACTAATATTTTTATATACTTTATTGTCGTTAAAAAACTATAATGATATAATTTAATATGTATAAAGGAGCTATTATGGATCAAATGATGTTAACCTACATAATCACCGGTTTTAGCGGTGTTTATTCAACTGCTTCAATTATTTATTATGTAAAAAATAAGCGATTTTTAGGAAGATATACTCTTGCATTTACCATTATATTTATAATGGGAATGTTATCAATTGAAAGGGGAATTCCAATAACAAAGATTCAGTATTTAATTGAAAGTTTTATAAAGTAAAAGAAGGATAAAGCAAAAACCCTACCCTTCTTTTTTTATTGTTTTACTAAATTATAAAGTACAAAAGTGGTATTGTAAACACACTCATAAGAGTTGAGGCTACTACCAACTTACTCATATTTACATAATCTCCTTCATACGCAGAAGCAACAATAGCACCATTTGCAGCTACTGGCATTGCAACTATTATTACAGGAACCTCTATCAAGTAAGATTCAAATCCTAATAGCTTTAATACCAAGAATACTAGTAATGGTATAGCTATTACCCTTATTAGTGAAGTAAGGATTATATTTTTATCTTTGAATACTGATGATATTTTAGCTTCTGATACCATCATACCAATAGCAATCATAGATAGAGAGCTAGTTGGAGCACCAAGCATTGAAATTGTCTTTTCTAACAAATCAAACAGTTCTATTGAAAATATAAAGAGTAAATATCCAATGATTATTGCACAAAATGCAGGATTAAAAACTTTTTTTAATTCAAATTTATAACCTTCACCTCTTGCAAATAGATAGACGCCAAATGTCCATAGTATTATCTGAAATGATAGATTAAATATTGCTCCATAAAACATTCCTTCTTTTCCAAGAAAAGCATTTAGGACCGGATATCCCATAAATCCTACATTAGAAAACACTACGGCAAATTGGTGAATTGCTCTTTTATCTCCCTTTATTCCTCTTAACTTGACCATCAAATATGATGATGCAATTAAGGCGGCATATATAACGAAACTCATAATAATTAGTATCATGCTGTTTTTTAACACTTTAGTATCAAAGTTAAACCTCATACTAACAATAATGAATGCTGGAAGAGCCACATTGGTTATATATCTACTCAGTGAGTGTGAAAACTCGCTACTAACTATTCCTAACTTCCTAACTATATAACCTACTATTATCATTATAAATAGTATTAATACAGAGTTAATTACTTCCATTACTTACCTCAAGTATTTTTCTATCTCTTCTCCAAATATCTTTATCTTTTCTTCAGCTTTTTCTTTTGAGTCTTCATTCACACCATAGTATATCTTAAGCTTTGGCTCAGTTCCACTAGGTCTGATTGCAAACCAATAATCATCCTCGTAGTCCCATCTAATAGCATTTTGCTTAGGAAGGCCTGTCTCCTCATTAAGGAAATCGATTCGTTTGATAAGTTTCTTTCCTACCATTTCATTTATTTCTATCTCTCTTAGCTTAGAAATAATCTCTTTAATTTTCTGCTTGCCTTCTATACCTTCTAACTTAAATACTATCTGAGCTTCTTTATAGTATCCATACTTCTCGTATGCTTCATCAAGTAAGTCTATTATAGTCTTACCATTAGCTTTAGCTTCTCTAGCAATATCAACCAGACACACAGCTGCACTTATTGAATCCTTATCTCTAATATGTTCTTTAACAAGGTATCCAAAACTCTCTTCAAAACCGAGTAGGTATTGGTACCCTTTAGCAAGATAATCATTCATAGCATTACATATGTGCTTGAATCCTGTCAGAGTCCTAGCCACTTCAAAATTATTTACCTCGGCCATTTTAGAAATCATCTTAGTTGAAACAATTGTTGATACAACAAAAGATTTTTTGCTTAGATCTGATTTCTTCATAATGTAGTCAAGTAGTATTATTCCCATCTCATTACCACTGATGAAAACATATTCACCCTTATGTTTAACCATTGCACCAAGTCTATCAGCATCAGGGTCACTAGCTATAATGATATCCGCATTCTTTTCTTTAGCAAGTTCAAGTGCTAACTTATAAACTAATGGATTTTCTGGGTTTGGAGTTTTCTCTGTAGGAAAATCTCCATCAGGGTCTTTCTGTGCACTTACAACAAAGAAGTTTTTAATTCCAATCTTTTCCATTGCACTTTTCATAGGTCTAAAACCTACACCATGAAGTGGTGTATAAACTACGTTAAAATCATCAACTATTTTTGAATCTATGCCCTCAGCTACAGCATTATAGAATTCAGAGAACACTTCTTCTCCAACCATCTCAATTTTTCCTTCTTCAAGTAGAATGCTAAACTCATCTACTTTAATAGCAAAAACATCTTCAACAGAATCATAGATTTCAGTTATTCTACCAGCCTCATCATCTAGCACCTGTCTACCTGAAGAGTGATATGTCTTAAATCCACTATACTCAGGAGGATTATGAGATGCTGTAATTACAACACCACCTGTACACTTTAGATGCCTTATTGCAAAAGATAGTTCTGGTGTTGATGTGTATGTATCAAAAAGAAATGTCTTAACACCATTAGATGCTAACGTAATTGCTGTTTGTTTTGCAAAAAAAGCTGAATCCCTTCTTGAGTCAAATGCAATAACTGCTGTTGGATTTTTATCCACCTCATTTAAATACGTAGCAAGTGCATAGCTTACTTTAGTAATATTATACTTATTTAGTCTGTTAGGACCAACTCCTACTTTTCCTCTAATTCCAGCAGTACCAAATTCTAAAGAAGTATAAAAACTATCCTTCTTTTCCTCTTCACTTATTTCTCTAAGCTTCTTTTTGTAATCTGCATCAAATTTTTCATTTGACAATTCCATCTCATATCTTTTTTTGTAATCCATTTATTCCTCCACAATTACACTAAATATAGCTTCTAATATTTTATCAGTTTCGCTATCTAAAACATTTATAATCCTTATAGTTCCAAGCTTTATAGCTTCCCAAATATTCTTATCAAAATAATCTTTCCTCAGATCTTGTTTTCTAACAATCTTAACAAGTTCTTCTATATCATATACCCTGTATTTATCAACTTTATGAACATGAGCTATTCTCTCTAACATGGCGATAAAAATATCTTTATATCCAGCTTGCTTCTTGAGCTTTAACATCTTTGCAACCAGTGGAATTATTTCCTCAAAAAGCGCTCTTCTCTTATCCATACCGCTATCTACTAAAAGTACATCTGCTAACATATCTATTTTCTTATCGCTCATTGAAGTTAGGATATCTAAAAAGTATTTTTCTTCCTTATTTCTTATCGTGTAAAGCTTACCATCATGACCTTCTAGTTTTCTTATAGCGTCATAATAACCCATATTAATATTTTTGTTTATCATCTCTTTATTAAGACTTAATAATCCACCCAAGTCTTCACTTGGTTCAAATAATACTAGATTATCATATTTGCTATAGTCATGTACGACACCCTCAGCATAAAGTCTTATAACATAAACCTTCTCAACCTCATTGTCTTTAATCAACATCTTAATAGGCAAGTTATCATAAAATCCGCCATCTAAAAACCTTTTCCCATTTACTTTCCCTTTAAATATCGGTAGTGAAGAGGTAGCTATTAAATAGTCAACAACATGACCTTCTTCCATATCTTCTAAATATATTTCAATTGGTTCTAGTTTATCTAAGTCAATTGTAACTACTCCAAATCTTATACCCGAATTTCTTAAAACATCTTCATCGACATATTCTTTTAAGACATTTTTAAAAGGTGTGATATCAAGGCCTTTTGAGTCAAGCACTTTTTTTGCGGCATTAATTAGATTTAGAAGTTCAGTGTCATAAAACTTTTCTTTTGATAGTAGTTCTATAACATCATCATCTGCTTCAAACATAAGCTCTGGCGTGAGTCTGTTATAAAGCTCAACTAAATCATTATATTTTCTCATGGCAAAAAATGCACCGTTTAAACCTCCCGCACTAGTTCCCGTGATAACGCCAAATTCAATATTTTTTTCCATTAGCGCCTTATAAACACCTACTTGATAAGCACCTCTAGTGCCTCCACCTTCTAAAACTAAACCGTACATAATACTTCCTTTCAAACAAAAAGACTTTATTTCTAAAGTCTTTAATCACTAGCTCTGCTTATTATAGCACCTAAATTTCTTAAGTTTTCAACGATATTTACATAGC
>PDWJ01004786.1_pt1 | contig 11623 bp, 8 predicted proteins | sample 1430881 | NCBI WGS metagenome assembly PDWJ01 (sample SAMN01162460, study PRJNA174530) | Oral metagenome, whole genome shotgun sequencing project. | biome: Marine environment; feature: Marine mammal; material: Swab sample of the gingival sulcus; isolation source: swab sample of gingival sulcus... | reverse complement strand
GGCGAAGAATTTATCCGCGTTTTTGAAGAGCAGGCAAAAAAAATCGGGGCGGTTGATTTTTTGGTGCAAGGAACGATTTATCCCGATGTTATAGAAAGTGGTATCGGCGTGTCGGCGGTGATTAAAAGTCATCATAATGTCGGGGGGCTGCCTGATTTTGTGGATTTTAAAGAAATTGTCGAACCGCTTAGAAATTTGTTTAAGGACGAGGTGCGAGCGGTTGGTCGCGAACTGGGGATTCCCGAAAAATTTGTCAGCCGTCAGCCCTTTCCCGGGCCGGGCTTGGGTATTCGGATTATCGGCGAGGTTACGGAAGAAAAGGTCAAAATCGTACAGCAGGCGGACGCCATTTATCGGGAAGAAATCGACAAATCAGGTTGTGCAAAAGATTTGGGGCAGTATTTTGCCGCTTTGACCAATATGCACTCTGTCGGCGTGATGGGGGATAGCAGAACTTATGATTATGCGGTTGCTTTGCGTGCGGTGCTGACTAGCGATTTTATGACCGCCGGATCTGCCCGTCTGCCGTGGGAAGTGCTGGAAAAAGTTGCCGCTCGAATTGTCAACGAGGTCAAAGGTGTAAACCGTGTCCTTTATGACTGTACGGGAAAACCGCCTGCCACGATTGAGTTTGAGTAGGAGAAATAAACTTTTAATCTTTATAAATTATTTCGTGATATTTTGTTCTTGAAATGTTTGTAGATTTTAGAAATAGGTCGTTAATGATTGTTTAGGTTAATTTTTACTTTTTAAAAGTATTATAGAGGGTTGTTATAGTATTTTTTGAAAAATAATTTGTTTAAGAAAAGTTTTATTTTTATTTTTTTAAAAGAAAATTGGTCTTTTGTTGAAATTTATATTAAAATAGAAGAGTTGTATTTATGAAAAGTGAAAAACAAATAGAAAATGAGCTTATTGCGAAACTGAGCGATTTAAAGTATGTTTATCGTGAAGATATTCGAGATAAAGATTCATTAAAAGCAAATTTCAAAAAGCATTTTGAAAGACTTAATCGTGTAAATTTAAGCGATTCTGAATTTAAACGATTGCACGATAGCATTATAACAGCAGATGTTTTTAATGCCGCAAAAAATTTGCGCGAAATAAATACATTTAATCGTGATGATGATACTCCCTTGCAATACAGCCTTGTCAATACAAAAAAATGGTGTAAAAATGAGTTTGAAGTAATCAATCAATTGCGACTTAACACAGAAAACAGTAATCATCGCTATGATGTTATATTGCTCATCAATGGGATTCCGGTGGTTCAAATTGAATTAAAAACTTTACAGATAATACCTAAAAAAGCGATGGAGCAAATAATAAACTACAAAAATGACTCCGGGAATGGATACACAGATTCACTGCTTTGTTTTATCCAACTTTTTATTATTAGCAATGAAACAAATACCTATTATTTTGCCAATAACCGTAAAGAGCATTTTTGTTTTAATGCAGATGAACGATTTTTGTCTATCTATGAGTTTGCAGACAAATACAATAAAAAAATAACGAATTTATATGATTTTGCGGATAGCTTTTTGCCGAAATGCGAGCTTGGTGAACTTATCAGTAGATATATGGTGCTTATAGCGAGTGAGCAAAAGCTATTAATTATGCGACCTTACCAAATCTATGCGGTTAAAGCAATTGTAGATTGTATAGAGCAAAATCGTGGCAATGGTTATATATGGCATACAACGGGCAGCGGTAAAACACTTACCTCATTTAAAGCATCAACACTGTTAAAAGATAATCCTGATATAGAAAAGTGCTTGTTTATTGTAGACAGAAAAGACTTGGATAGGCAAACCCGTATTGAGTTTAATAAATTTCAAGAAGGTTGTGTAGAAGAAAATACCAATACCGAAAGCTTAGTTAGGCGGCTTTGTTCACAAGATTATAAAGATAAGGTAATAGTTACGACTATTCAAAAACTTGGACTTGCACTTGATGAAGACAGTAAGCGTAACCAAATAAAAAAGCGGAAAGGGGAATTGACATTCAAAGAGCGATTAAAAAATCTTCACGATAAACGCATGGCTATTATTTTTGATGAATGCCACCGTTCACAGTTCGGCGAAAATCATGAGGCAATAAAAACCTTTTTTCCTAAGGCACAGCTGTTTGGCTTTACCGGTACGCCGATTTTTGAAGAAAATGCAAGCTATAAGCAAGTCGATGGAACAATAGGTTCTTATAAAACAACAAAGGATGTTTTTGAAAAAGAGCTCCATTCTTACACCATAACAAATGCAATTGATGATGGAAATGTTTTACGCTTTCATATTGACTATTTTAAGCCTGACGATGTTCAAACTGCAGCAAAAGTCGATTCAACAATAGGTAAAAAAAGAATCGTAGAAGCAATTCTTTCTAAGCATGATCAAGCGACCTATAATAGACGCTATAATGCTCTTTTAGCAACAGCATGCATCAATGAAGCTATAGAATACTTTGAATTATTTAAAGAATTGCAAGACGAGCGTAGCAGTATAGATAAAAATTTTGCTTCTCTTAATATTGCCTGTGTTTTTTCTCCCCCTGCCGAAGGTAATATGGATGTTAAACAGTTGCAAGAAGATCTTACACAGGAAAAAGCAGATAATGAACACGAGCCTGATAAGAAAAAAGAAGCATTAAAGCGTATTATTAATGACTATAATGCAAAATACGGAACAAATCACACCATCAATAATTTTGATTTATACTATCAAGATGTGCAAAAACGTATAAAAGATCAACAGTACTCCAATGCTGATTATCCTCGCCAAAATAAAATAGATATTGTAATCGTTGTGGATATGCTTTTGACAGGTTTTGATTCCAAATACTTAAATACTTTGTATGTTGATAAAAATTTAAAACAACATGGATTAATTCAAGCTTTTTCAAGAACAAACCGAGTGTTGAATCCTACAAAACCTTATGGGAATATTATTGACTTTAGAGGACATGAACAGGAAGTTGATGCAGCGATTAAACTGTTTTCCGGCAAAGAAAACAGCGAAAAGGTACGGGAAATTTGGCTTGTAGATCCGGCTCCTACTATGATTAAAAAGTTAGAAAATGCAGTAGGAGAACTTGAAGATTTTATGAAAGCCCAAGGAGTGGAATGTAAGCCTGAAGAAGTCAATAACCTTAAAGGCGATACAGTTCGTGCTATGTTTATCGATAAGTTTAAAGAAGTACAACGATTAAAAACACAGCTTGATCAATATACAGACATTAAGGAAGAACAAGCGTCAGAGATTGAAGCCTTATTACCAAAAGACACGCTGCGGGCATTTAAAGGGTCATATTTAAATATTGCGAGCAGATTAAAAGACAACCAAGGAAAAGATGTCCAAAACGGAGTTTCTGAGATAGAGCAGTTGGATTTTGAATATGTTTTATTTTCATCTGCCATTATTGACTATGACTATATTATGGCTTTAATTTCGAGGTACACGCAATCCAGTATACCTAAAAAAGAGAAAATGACGAAGAAGGAATTGATAAACCTTATTGCTTCAACTTCCAATTTAATGGATCAACGGGACGATATTGAAGAGTATATAGAAGAGCTTGATCAATATATTAAAACTTCCGACGAGAATAAGGGCCTTAGCGAAAAGGAAGTAATGGACGGCTATCAAAAGTTTAAATCTGAAAAATTTTCTAAAAATCTCATCGTTATATCTGAAAAATACGGTATTGAAGCAGCCTCTTTGCACTCTTTTGTTACAGCAACTATGGATAGGATGATTTTTGACGGAGAAAAACTCATTGATTTATTGGAGCCGTTAGAGCTTAGCTGGAGGGAAAGAACAGAAAAAGAGCTGCAGCTTATGGAGGACTTAATTCCTGTGCTAAAGAAAATGGCTAGCGGAAAAGAAATTATAGGCTTAAAAGCATATGAGTAAAGATGAAAAAATAGTGCCTAAATGGCGATTTCCTGAGTTTATAGGCAATTGGGAAATTAAGCCATTTAAAAAATATATAAAACTATATAGAGGAAGTTCTCCGCGTCCGATACAAGATTTTATAACAAAAAACGAAGGCATTAATTGGATCAAGATTAGTGATGCAAGTGATTCTAATAATTTTTATATCACTGATGTTGCGGAACAAATTACTGAAGAAGGAGCAAAAAAATCAAGATTAGTAGAAAAAGGAGAATTGATTCTTGCAAACTCAATGAGTTTTGGTGCAACTTATGAAATAGGTGTTTCAGGATGTATTTACGATGGATGGTTTGTGTTAAGAGAATATGAAGATAACTTCATAAAAAAATTTTTGTTACAACAGTTAAATACTTATGAACAACAAAAGCAGTATTCTAGACTTTCAGCAGGCGGAGTGGTCAAAAATATAAGCAGTGATATAGTGTATGAAACAATTTTAAAACGACCATCTAAAAAAGAACAACAAAAAATTGCAGATTGTCTTTCCTCCATTGATGAATTTATTTCTGCTGAAGAGAAGAAACTATCGTTACTAAATCATTATAAAAAGGGTTGGATGCAAAGGCTGTTTCCTGCGGAAGGAAAAACTGTTCCCAACTGGCGATTTCCTGAATTTAGGAAAGATGGTAAGTGGAAAATAATACAGTTAAAGAAAATATGCAAACCTTATAAAGGTAGTAATTTTTTAAAAAGTGATATGGATAAAAATGCATCTCTTCCTTGTATTCATTATGGTGAATTGTTCACCAAATACAATGAAACAATTTATGTAGTTTATTCAAAAACAAATAAAAAAGATGGATTCAAAAGTAAATCTGGAGATATTTTAATGCCTAGCTCTGATGTAACGCCTGATGGATTAGCAAAAGCTTCCACGATAATGCTTGATGATGTTATTCTGGGTGGAGATATGAATATCCTAAGACCAAATGAAAAATTTAATTCTATATTTATAAGTTATTTATTAAATGCCTCCAAAAGAGATATTGTCAAGCTAATTTCAGGAACAACTATTAAACATATTTATTTAAATCAAATTATCACTTTGCGGCTTCCCATAACTTTTAATAAGTTAGAACAACAAAAAATTGCAGATTTTTTATCCAATATCGATGAGTTAATAAGCGAACAAACTAATAAAATCGAAGCATTAAAACAACATAAACAAGCATTGCTGCAAGGACTATTTCCTGCTGTTGAAGAGGTATTGTAATGAGTATCATTTCAGATGAAAAAGTGAAAGAATTGGCACGACATCTTACTAAGATTGATAGAAATATTATATTGATTTTTGCATTTAATGGTACAGGAAAAACAAGACTTTCGGTAGAATATAAAAATATTACAAAAGAAGATAATGGTGGCGATCATTCAGGCGTTTATTACAACGCATATAGCGAAGATTTATTTGTCTGGAATAATGATCCAGAAAATGCTGGAAATCCAATTGAGTTAAATATTATACATTCAAGCCTTAATCAGTATCATTCATTAATTGATGAAAAAAAACTTAAAGAAAAACTTTTTGCATATAAGCCGAAATTTGATTTTAAATTCAACTTTAACAAGGATATTTCATCTGGAATAAAATCTATTAGTTTTTATCCTTTAGCAGATAGCAAAGAAGCTGAAGCAATAAAAATTTCTCGTGGTGAGCAACAAATTTTTATTTGGTGTCTTTTTCTTACAATGTTTGACATTCAAGGATGGACAGGCAAACAGAATACTCATTTTTTTATTGATGACCCCGTTTCTAGTTTGGATGACCACAATATTTTTGTTACAGCATCGACTATAATGGACTTAATTGAGGAACACTACAAACAAAGAAAAATAATTATTACTACTCATCATGTTGGTTTTTTTTCTATTTTGGCAGATTGGTTGACAAAGGGTGAAAAGGCGTCTTCGTACAAAAGTAAGACAAAAATGTTTATTTTAAAAAATACAGCGAATGAATTGCGTTTGGTTGATTGTAAAAAAGGTGCGTTTTTATATCATTTGGAATTATTACAATTGTTGAAGCTGGCGATAGATGATAAAAAACTGTTTGCTTATCATTTCGCAATACTAAGACAGGTGTTGGAAAATATTTCTTCTTTTCTTGGGGTTGGTAGGATATCGTATGTTCTTGAACAAATTGGAATAGAAGATACTGATGATGTGGCAAGAATAGTAAATACCTTATCTCATAAAACTGTTTTTTGTTATGAAGCCAAAGAGTTAGTCCCCGATAATGAAAAACTATTTTTAGATGTTTTTAGTAAATTGCAAAATAAATATAATTTTATATTGCATGTAAAAGGAGAAGAATAATGAATGATTCAAGGCAAAAACAATTAGGAGCAGCCCTTTGGGGAATAGCCGATAAACTTCGCGGTGCTATGAATGCAGATGACTTTCGTGATTATATGTTGTCCTTCCTTTTTTTACGCTATCTTTCCGATAACTATGAAGCTGCTGTAAAAAAAGAGCTCGGGCGAGATTACACGGATTGCGAAAAAGAAATTGAAAAGGCAGAGGAACGTGGAAATAAAGATCGCTTGATTGCGGAATTAAAACCTAAGATAAAACACCATGAAGAATATGCCATATTGCTTGAAAGTGGGAAATTAACTCCGTTAAGTATCTGGTATATAAATAATTTAGACCAGATAGCTATGTTTGAAAAACAGATGCGAAAAAAGGTTCATTTCGTCATTAAGCCTCAGTACTTATGGAGCAATATTTATGAGCTCGCAAGAACTCAAAATAAACAACTTTTAAAGACTTTGCAAGCTGGGTTTAAATTTATTGAAAACGAATCATTTGACAGCACTTTTCAAGGATTGTTTTCAGAGGTAAACCTTGATTCTGATAAACTTGGCAAAACCTATCAATTACGAAACGAAATGCTTTGCTCTGTTATCACTGAAATTGCTGAACAACTTGCTGAGTTTACTAATGAAATAGATTTGCTCGGCAATGCGTATGAATATTTAATCGGTCAATTTGCAGCCGGCTCCGGCAAAAAAGCAGGAGAGTTCTATACACCTCAACAGATTTCTAACATTCTTTCCAGAATTGTTATATTAGAACCTCAAAATCCCGAGGTAGGAAAGAGAAAAAAAATTAATAATTTGTTAGATTTTGCGTGCGGTTCCGGTTCATTACTTATCAATGTAAAAAAACATCTTGAACCTAATAGCATAAATCAAATATATGGACAAGAAAAAAATATAACAACGTATAACCTTGCCCGAATGAACATGCTGCTGCATGGGTTCAAAGATACAGAATTTCAAATCTTTCACGGAGATTCATTGTTTAACGACTGGCCGCTTTTGAGCGAGATGAATCCGGCCAAAAAGTTAGAGTGCGATGCAGTAGTTGCTAATCCTCCTTTTAGCTACAGATGGGAGCCGAATGATACGCTTGCTGAAGATTTTCGCTTTAAAAGTTACGGTTTAGCCCCTAAATCAGCAGCAGATTTTGCATTTTTGTTGCATGGATTTCATTTTTTAAGTAAAAATGGGACAATGGCAATTATTTTACCTCATGGCGTATTGTTTCGTGGAGGTGCAGAAGAAAAAATTAGGACAAAGCTTTTAAAAGATGAAAATATTGATGCGGTAATTGGATTGCCAACCAATTTATTTTTCTCGACAGGAATTCCGGTTTGTATTCTTGTATTAAAAAAATGCAAAAAAACTGATGATGTGTTATTTATCAATGCAAGTGAATATTTTGAAAAAGGGAAACGGCAAAATGTCCTTTTATCGGAACATATAGACAAGATTGTTGAAACATATCAGTTCCGTAAGCAAGAAAAAAGATATTCCCGCCTTGTATCAATGGAAGAGATTGAAAAAAATGGATATAACTTAAATATTTCGCGATATATAAGTACAGCTCCCGAAGAAAAGATAATCGATATTGACGCAGTTGCACAAGAATTAAAAAAAATAGAAGAAGAGATAAAAAATGCAAAAGATAAACATAATAAGTTCTTGGAAGAACTGAATCTTGCTAGAATTTCATGATATTTATGTTTGAATAGAAATAATAAATGGTAATCAATATGCCAAATGCCAATTTTAAAAGTAAAAGAAAGTTGGTGTTGCTTTTAGATTATGAACTTACGAGATATGTGTTATTTAATTATTCAGAAAAGAGAGCTAGGAAAAGAAATTATTGCACTTGGTTAAATATATTTTGCAATACAGATATATTGTCAAGAAATAGCAGAACGTTTTAATTAATTTGATGAAGAGAGAAGAGAAATGATGTTAAATGAATAGGATATAAATAATTTTTATTTTTTGGTATTATTGTATAAAAAATGGTAAATTGTGAAAAAATAGTGAGAAAAATTATAAATTAGAAATTAATTAAGGAAAAACAATGAAAGCGAAATTGCTTGACGGGCGTAAATTGGCGGGGATGATGCAAAATGAGTTGCGAAGCCGTATTTTTGAAATGCGGGAGAAATTTGGTCAAGCTCCCGGTTTGGTAACGATTTTGGTCGGGCAAAATCCCGCATCGGTCAGTTATGTTTCTTTAAAATCTCGCACCGCTCGTAATCTGTGTTTTTTTGAAAAACAGGAAAATATTGACGAAAGTATTGAAACGGAAGATTTGGTTGAACTTATCGAACGCTACAATGCTGACAGCCGTTTTCACGGAATTTTGGTGCAGTTGCCGCTTCCGCCGCATATTGACGAGCAGAAAATTATCAATGCGATTCACCCCGACAAAGATGTGGACGGGTTTCACCCCATAAATCTTGGGCGTATGGTGTTGGGCGGAGAGGCGGTGCGGTTTTTGCCGTGTACGCCCGCTGGCATTGTGCAGTTGTTGGTGCGAAACGGTGTGAAGACTGACGGGGCGAATGTTTTGGTCGTTGGGCGTTCCAATATCGTCGGTAAGCCGCTGGCGATTATGCTTGGTCAAAAAGGCGAGGGCGGCAATGCAACCGTAACTTTGGCACATACCGGCACAAAAAATTTGCCGCAGCTGTGCAAGCAGGCGGATATTTTGGTGGCAGCCGCCGGAAAACCCGGGCTTATACAGGCAGATTGGATTTTGCCCGGGGCAACGGTAATTGATGTTGGCGTGAATCGGGTCGGCATAAATGCGGAAAGCGGTAAGCCTGTTTTGCGTGGAGATGTTGATTTTGAGGCTGCCTGTGAGGTTGCGGGACGCATTACTCCCGTGCCCGGCGGCGTGGGGCCGATGACGATTACAATGCTGATGCACAATACGGTGCGGTCGGCAGAGCTTTTTTTGAAGAAATAATCTTTGGGGGAATAATGTTGACAGAATTTGAGAGTGTTCGATTTTTGGGAGCAAAAGCGTTGAATAAAACGCAAAAAATGACGCCGCAAAGCGGCTTTGACCCCGAACTTTTGTATGTGGAATGTGCTCGTTGTCATCGCCCGCTTTTGTGGGAGCCGGGGCAAACTTCAAAATTGCTGCGTCGAGCAAATATTGACCCCGGTAGTTTGAATTCCGGTTGTATGATTTTGTCTGAAGGTTGTCCGATTTGTTCCGTCGAAGAAGAAGGGTTTGTTGCCAGATTGGTTTTTGCTATCGAAAGTCCTGAAATGGAAAAATTATTGTTTGCAGAGGGAATTGATGAATAATTTGGCAAATAAAATTTTTGGATAAATACAATTATATCGTAAAAATATTTTTTTATTATGCAGTTTAATTTTTTGTTTTTGTAATATAAAATATTTTTTTGTATTTTTATTTTTCTTTCCTTGCAGTATAAATACCATAAAAATCAAAATATAGTTCATTGCAGGCTATTATGCGAACCGTTAAGGCAAAAGTCATTCACGAAAAAGTCAAAGACATGATTATTCAATCCTGTCGAGTGCTTGATGACAGCGTACTTGCGGCGATTAAAAAGAGTCTGGAGCGTGAAACTTCGCAGGTTGCACGGGAAATTTTGCGGCAGTTGCTTGAAAATGCCGAGTTGGCAAAAAAATCTGAATTGGCTCTTTGTCAAGATACGGGAGTTGCTGTTTTTTTTGTGGAATATGGCGAGGGCGTTCGGATTGAAGGCGGCTCGCTTAATGCGGTTTTAACAGAAGCGGTGATTGAAGCCTACGATACGGGATTTTTGCGAAAATCTCTTTGCCACCCGCTCAGTCGAAAAAATTCAGGCAACAATACGCCTGCCGTTATTCATACCGAGCTTGTTCCCGGCGATACAATTCGTATTCGTTTTATGCCTAAGGGCGGCGGCTCTGAAAATATGTCTCAAATCGCGATGCTCAAGCCTTCGCAAGGTTGGGCAGGGATTAAAGAATTTGTCGTTCGTACTGTGGCGGAGGCAGGGGCAAATCCGTGTCCGCCGACGGTTGTCGGGGTCGGAATTGGCGGCACATTTGACCTTGCTCCGACTTTGGCAAAAAAGGCTCTGTTTCGACCGCTCGGCACTTCGCATTCTGACAGCGAAATTGACAAAATGGAAAATGAGCTGCTGGAGGCAATCAATAATCTTGGTATCGGGCCTATGGGGCTTGGCGGAAAAACAACGGCTCTTGGCATTCGGATTGCACTGTATCCTTGTCATATCGCGAGTTTGCCTGTTGCAGTTAATATGCAGTGCCATTCGCACAGAATCAAGGAGATTGTTGTGTAATGGTAACATATCGTTTGAACGCTCCGCTTCAAAATGACGATGTGAAAAAATTGCAAATCGGCGATGTCGTTAGCCTGTCGGGGATTATTTATACCGCAAGAGATGCCGCTCACAAACGCATTGTCGAGGCTCTTGGTAGGGGCGAAGTTGCACCGTTTCCGCTTGTCGGGGCGGTGATTTATTATGTTGGACCTGCACCTGCTCCGTCGGGTCGTGTTATCGGTTCTGCAGGACCTACCACAGGCGGTCGTATGGACGCATATGCGCCGCTTTTGCATTCGTTGGGCGTAAAAGCGACGATTGGCAAAGGAAAGCGGAGCGATGAGGTGCGAAAATCCTTGCAGGAGTATACGGGCGTGTATTTCGGGGCGACGGGTGGAGCAGGGGCGTTATTGTCGCAATGTATCGAAAAGGCAGAAGTGATTGCTTATCCCGAACTCGGTACGGAAGCCGTTCACAGGTTGCAGGTCAAAGATTTTCCGCTGCTTGTTGTCAATGATTCGCACGGTGGGGAATTGTACGCCAAAGCAAATTTTGCATCGTAAGCTATTTTGTGAGGAAAAATATGGCACTTTTTAGCAAAGAAGAAGCGCTTACTTATCACTGTTTGCCCCGTTCGGGAAAAATCGAAGTTGTTCCGACTAAACCTTGCAACAATCAAAAAGACTTGTCGCTTGCTTATTCTCCGGGCGTTGCCGAAGCTTGTTTGGAAATTGCTGCCAAACCCGAGACGGCGGCTCTTTATACGGGGCGTTCCAATTTGGTCGGTGTCGTTTCCGATGGTTCGGCTGTTTTGGGGTTGGGAAATATCGGAGCGCTTGCCGGCAAACCTGTCATGGAAGGCAAGGGTATTTTGTTTAAAACATTTGCAGATATTGATGTTTTTGACATTGAGCTTGATACTGAAAATGCCGACCATTTGATTGAGGTTGTTAAGGCAATGGAGCCGACTTTTGGCGGCATCAATCTTGAGGATATTAAAGCCCCTGAATGTTTTTATATTGAAAAGCGGCTCAAGGCGGAGATGAATATTCCTGTT
>PDWJ01016604.1_pt1 | contig 11624 bp, 10 predicted proteins | sample 1430881 | NCBI WGS metagenome assembly PDWJ01 (sample SAMN01162460, study PRJNA174530) | Oral metagenome, whole genome shotgun sequencing project. | biome: Marine environment; feature: Marine mammal; material: Swab sample of the gingival sulcus; isolation source: swab sample of gingival sulcus... | reverse complement strand
GTTGCCTGAGCGGTATCTATAATTATTTCAGCTTTACCTCAAATCAGTCTCTTGAAAGCAAGGTTGCAGAACTGCAACAAGAGCTTGAAGCCGAGCAACAACGCAAGGAACTCACCCCTGAGGTGTTGGCTGAAATACATGATAAAGATGCACTGATCAAGCAATATGAAAAGCAGATCATCGACCTCCAGGAACAACAACACATATTACTTGAGGAAAGTGTAAGCAGGCTTGATGAGCGGGCAAAAATCATTGAATCCATCATGGATTCAATCGGAGTGGAACTAAAGATAGAAGAGGATTCCAACCATAGTGGCGGGCCGTTTGTTGCCGTTGATAATAAAAACTATGGTGAAAAGTTGCTCAGTAACACCGATAAATATCTGGACATACTTGCAAAAGTTCCAATCGGCAAACCTTTACCCTCTATAATCACCTCTGGTTACGGAAGACGTAGCGACCCCTTTAATCACAAAAGAGCCTTTCACGAGGGGGTGGACTTCAAGGGAAAAACCGGAGATAAGATTCGCGCAACAGCAGGCGGTACCGTTAAAAAATCCGCCTACTCAAAGAGCTGGGGCAACGTGGTTGTTATTGACCATCACAATGGATATGAAACCCTTTTTGCACACCTGCACAAACGACTGGTGAAAAAGGGGGACAAGATAGAACGAGGCAAGGTTATTGGCTTAGTTGGCAGTACTGGACGCAGCACTGGCCCACATCTCCATTTTGAGCTTCATTACAAGGGCAGACACATCAATCCGATGAAATACATTAAAGTCGCGAACCTTTCCATGACAGTTAAAAAATAACGTATCTCCAGACAAATGGCTCTTTTCAGCTCAAAAAACAAGACTACAGCAAAAGAAGCACCCCAGCCTAAAAGGGCAGTATCTTCAAAAGATGCTATTTCATCAATCATTGCCCATGACATGAAAATCACCGGTGAGATCGTTTTTCAAGGAAAATCCCGGATTGATGGTTTTCTTAAGGGGGACTTAAACGGTGAGTATCTCATTTTGAGTGAAACAGGTAAAGTTGATGGGGATGTACGCGTCGACACCCTGATCTGTCACGGAAAAATAGAAGGCAATATTCAGGCAAAAACTGTGCATGTGCACAGCAGTGCCTCCATTCAAGGCAAGCTCATTGCCAGGAGCCTGACCGTGGAACCAGGTGCCTTGTTGACCGGCGAAATATGTGCTGCAGAAAAGGGCGGTACAGTTAAAGCACCCGAGATAAAGCCAGCGGAAAAAAAGATAAAAGAGCAACCTTCAGCTGCTGCAACGGGGAAAAAGCAAGCGTAATTGCAGAAACCATCCCTGAGCGGCATGGGACAAGTATTTTCTCATCACTTGCCTATACAAAACTCCTCAAAAATCGCGTCAAGCACATCTTCTGGGGTCGTAATCCCCACAATATCGGAAAGATAATCCAAAGCTGCCTGCGTCTCAACCGCTAACAGGTCAGCGGGTGCCCCTTCTTCCAGCGCTCTGAGCAGCCCCTCACAGGCATCCTGTGTTTTTTTCAGTGCTGTTAAATGACGAATATTGGGAGCGCATAGGCCAACTTCATCTGCCTGCTCATCGGTTATGATGGCCTGAAATACAGCCTTCTGCAGCGCATCAATGCCCTTCCCCTGCTTTGCTGAAATTTCCACCACAGGTGATCCGGAAAATGAACTTCTTACAGTTGCAACCATCTCCACCGGGGCGCTGTCTATTTTATTGATAACCACGATGTGATTTTTACCTTCAATGGTCTCATACAATTCTTTATCACGGGAAGTCAGATTCTGAGATGCATCAACAAGAAAAAGGACCAAATCGGCTTCACCGAGCTTCTGGCGTGCCCGTTCCATTCCCAACTCTTCAACCACGTCGCTGTGGGCACGGATACCGGCAGTATCAATAAGATGAATCGGAATACCAGCAATGGAAATGGTCTCTTCAATGGTATCCCTGGTGGTACCAGGCAGTGAGGTCACCAAAGCTCGTTCTTCATTGAGCAGTGCATTGAGCAAGCTTGACTTGCCCACATTGGGCCGCCCTGCAATGACCGCACTTATTCCTTCACGGATAATCTTGCCCTGGGCTCCCAAACCAATAAGACGCTGAACAGGTTGTAATATTTCGCCCAGCAACTGCTCCTTCATTTTTACCGGGTCAATCAATTCAACATCATCTTCGGGAAAATCGATGGCTACCTCAAGAACTGCAAGGATTGCAACCAGACTCTTTCGCACAGGCTCAAGCTCAGTGCTCAGCAGGCCCTGAAGCTGATGAACTGCAAGCTTGGCACCCTTTTCTGTCTGCGCGTTGAGGAGCTCAATGACGGCCTCTGCCTGGGTGAGATCAATCCGCCCTCCAAGAAAAGCGCGTTTGGTAAACTCACCGGGGTCAGCAGAACGCACACCACAGGAAAACACGGTCTGCAACACCTTTTGGAGCAGGACATAGGAACCGTGGCAATGCAGCTCAACCACATCTTCTACAGTGTAGGTATGTGGGGCTTGCATGTATACTGCCAGGATTTCATCAAGCGGTTGGCCCTCAGCATCCTTCAGGGTGCCATAATACAATTTATGGCTTTCAAACTGACTGATCCCTGCCTTAGGAAAGAAAAGTTGCTTGAGAACAGCTAAAGCAGCGGAACCGGAAATACGGATAATACCAATGCCGCCAGTACCAGGTGGAGTTGCTATGGCAGCAATGGTATCAGTTGAGTGGCGAGGGGCCATGGAGTTTATCCCCGTTTTTTCTTTGCCCCTGATCTACGCCCCTTACCAGGCTTGTAGATGAGCACCTTCTTGAACAATCCATCACCTACAGAGCGGCTGCGAATGCCTTTGTCTTCCTGAAGTACCATATGGACAATACGACGCTCAGAAGGGTTAAGGGCCGGGATAGCCTGAGTTTTACCGTCCTCTTTCACTCTCTCAGCCAGTTCCAGTGCTCTGGTTTTGAGTTCTTCAGAGCGGCGCTCGCGAAAATCCCCTACATTAAGTGCCAAGACCACTCTATCCGGTAAACTCTGGATAACCATCTTACGCACCAGATATTGGAGACTGTCAAGGGTACGTCCCTCACTGCCTATGATATCTTCCTCATACTCGCCGGTGATATTGCAGGTCACTGTGCTCCCATCAAACTCGACCTGAACCGCAGAGCTACACTGCATGTGGTCAAGTAATTGCTCCACAGTGGATTGTATAGTTTCAAGCATTTCAGCAGGAGCATGTTCCTTGTTTGGCGATGGTTTGGGGACTTCTTTCCCCTTGCCTTTTCCCCGATTTGATTTCTTGTTCTGACAAGCCCCCTTGTCCTTTTCCTTGTTCTGTCGTTTTTCAGAAGGTTGAGCATTGGGAGCAGCTTCAGCCGCACTATTTTCCTGCTTTTTGAGGGTAACCCGAATATGCGCCTGCTTGCGGCAGAGCCCAAAAATACCAGCAGAACCGGTTTCCAGGACTTCAATATTGAGGTTTTCCTGGGTGGTATCAAAGGCTTTGCACGCCTGTTCCATTACATCGGTTATATCCTTTCCAAAAAAATCTTTTCCTTTTGTCATAGGTATCGTCCTTGCCTGGCTCTTACACTTTATTCGTTTGGCGGTTTATGAGCTGCTGCTGCAGGATGGAGAGAAGGTTATTGACAAACCAGTAAAGCACCAAACCAGAGGCAAAATTAAGAAACATAAATGTAAAAATTACAGGTAAAAACTGCATGATCTTGGCCTGGGTCGGATCTGCTGTGGTCGGAGTCATCTTTTGTTGCAGATACATTGACGCTCCCATAAGCAGCGTCAGCACAGGTAAACCGTGGAGATAGGGGATGTCAAAACCAACCCAGAGGCGATCAGGGGCAGACAGGTCATTAATCCATAACATAAAGGGCGCATGGCGCAGCTCAATGGCCGCCATCAACACTCTGTAGAGGGCAAAGAAAAAAGGAATCTGGATAAGCATGGGCAAACAACCGCCCAGCGGGTTGACCTTGTACGTTTTGTACATGGCCATCATTTCCTGATTCATTTTTTGAGGATCATCTTTGAACTTTTCTTTCAACTTGGCCATTTTGGGCTGCAGTTTCTGCATATTTTTCATGGACTTCATACCCCTTTGGGTAATCGGCCAGAAAACCGCCTTAATGAGTACGGTGACCAAAATAATGGCTATGCCGTAATTCTTGACATAGTCATAAAAAAAGTTCAGCAGCCACAACATGGGCTTGGCTATAATATCAAACCAGCCAAAATTCACTGCTTTGGCTAGATCATAACCGGTTTCCTTAAGCACTTTGAGTTTTTTAGGGCCAAAGTAGATAGAATAGCTGAATGTACTCTCCTCTCCTCCACCAATGGTGGATATCCCGCGGGACAGAACAGTTCTGGACTGTTCTTCGTTCCCCTGGATGGTGACCACACTGTTGCCTTCACCATCAGGTGTTACTGAAGTCATAAAGTAGGTATCCACAAATCCGGTCCAGCTGACAGCGCCCTGTAAAATAACCGACCCCTCACTGAGTTTTTTCGGCTTTGTTTCCACCAACTCACCGTTCACAAAAGAGGCGGGCCCAGAAAAGAGGAATTTTCCGGCAGTCCCTGACCCTGTATGGGCAAAGCTTTCATGGGTGAGCGTAACAGCAGGAGAAACCTGAATTGGTGCATCGCCAGAGTTAACCACCTGATACGTATCACTGATCAGATAGGAATCGCCTTTAAAAGTCATTGAACGAATAATCCGGGTACCATTGGCAAGCGTTGCACGCATGACAAGGGTTGTCGCCTGCCCCTCTTTAACGGTGAGGTTTTCCTGATCGGCTGTAAACAGTGGCAGCATACCACCAGTTCCATTATCAAGAGAAAAGAGGACTGGCAGCTGGTTGGGTGTGGAACTCTGAACCAATTCCATTGGCCCGGAGTCCTCAGCAATATCATGTCTATACTGCTTAAGGATAAAACTTTTCAGCCCGCCACCCTGTTCCTGTATTACAGCTGTATACAACGGTGTTTCCACGGTTATATCGCGGGCATCAGGGTTAATCGCTGCAACATTTTGTTGTTGGCCAGCCACTGCTGGCTGCACTTGTTGCGGTGCAGAATGGTGCTGCCCAGCAGGTTGGCTGGATTGACCTTCAGCAATTGGAGCCTGCGGCACAGGTTGCTGCTGAGGCATGGGTTTTACAAAAAAGTACTGGTACCCGATCAGAATCAAAAAAGAGAGGGCAATGGCCAAAAAGGCCCTGAACATATCCATGATAGTCTTTCCTTAGATGACACTTGATAGAACAAAAAATGTTCTTCTGCAGTGTTTATTTTACGGGATCGTAACCGCCTTGGGAAAAAGGATGACAGCGCAAAATCCTCCACAGGCTTTTTAAACCGCCTCTGAAAGCACCATATTTTTGCACAGCCTCAATTGCGTACTGGGAACAAGTCGGAGAAAAACGGCAGGTCGGAGGAAAGAGCGGTGAGATGACATACTGATACATTTTGAACAAAAAAATCAGTATTGCTTGAGGGAACCAGGTAAGCAGTTTCCATCCTCTGCTTATAGCTCCTTTGATTTTTTCAGGCAAAGATACCTTTTCCTCACGTCATGAAGAAGGGTGGCTGATAGTTGCTCCACTGAACCCGCTTATCATCCATCAGCGAGCGAGTGCTGCTATCACCTTCTCCTGGAACTCATTTGAGCTGCGGGCTTTAAATCCTGGCCGAATAGCGATGACCACATCACTGTTTTCAGGAAATATATGTTGGTTTAACCGGAAGACTTCTCGTACAATTCTTTTAATCCGGTTGCGCCGAACAGCCCCTCCCACCTTTTTGGGAACACTTACCCCTAGCCTGCTCCATGCATACTGGTTGGGTAGCGTTACCACAACAAAGTTGTCACCGTACACTCTCTTACCAGCATGATACACCTTATTGAATTCCCTGTTTTTTCTTAAAATCCCTGTCTTAGGGAGTCCAAGGGGCTTCACGCTGGATCAGATAGCTCAGACAGCGAGTTGTTTACGCCCTTTGGCTCTTCTTCTTCGAATAATGGCTCGCCCACTATGGGTTTTCATACGAGCACGAAAACCGTGGGTGCGGTGACGCTTGGTATTGCTTGGTTGAAATGTTCTTTTACTCATGACACTCTTCCTTCTAACAAAACAGTTTTAATAAAAGCAACACGTTACAACGAAAGCCATGAAAACAGCCTCAATTCTTTCCAACCTATCGTACCAGTGTAGAGAGCGTTATAAACGATAGGTTTTCGCCTTTTCACGGGCGTAGGTACTCCTGTTACCACGTGCTGCATGTATTTTACGAAACTGGTCATAATAATCACAGCAATCCCATTCTGTCAAACCATTTCACCCAAGCTGCGCATTTAGCGGTACAATATCATCTCCAACGGGCCTTCTTTTCTCTTCATTTTCGTTTTTACTCTGTTTTCTCCCCTGCCCTCTCATTCAAAAAGCAATTGCAAAAAGAGGGACAATCCGTTACCTGTTGCGCCCAGCAGCATGCAATGCATGCATAAATAATTGCAAACAGGACGCCTTACAACACGAGCAAAATCACCCTTTATCAACATGATATTTAAACACAAAAACGTTACCAACGAAAACATTCTCATCCTCGGTCTTGGTGGTATAGGTTCCTACCTGGCCAAGCGGCTTTTGCATGAAGGGTATGCCATAACAGTCATTGAACCCGATAGTGATATTATCAAATATGCAGACGGCACCATGGATGCTCGTCTCATCCAGGGCAATGCCATGACCATGGGTTGCTGGCATGAAGCCCATGCAACAGAGATGGATTATATGATTGCAGTCACTGATAATGATGCGGTCAATATGCTCTCCTCAATGATTGCACACCGCTTTGCTATTGCTACCATTCCCGTTTCGTGTTGTGGCCATTGCCAGAGGCATCAAAACCATTATTCCTTCAGGTGAACAGGTCATCCTGCCCCAGGATCAGGTGCTTATCATGGCAGATAAACAACACCTGCCTAAGCTCATGGAACTCACTGGGGTTAAACAGCAGAGGCGCCATCGGGTTATGATCCTGGGAGGCGGGCTGGTGGGCCATCGTATTGCTGAGCTGTTGGGTAAACCCTTTCGGGTCACTATTTTAGAAAAAGATGAAAAAAGAGCTCAGGAACTGTCTTCACTGCTCAAGGATGCAGAAATTCTCTGTGGGGACGGGTCAGACAAAGAAGTGCTGGAGGAATCGGGCTTAAGCGATATTGACACATTTATAGCGGCAACCGGGGAAAACGAAACCAATATTATGAGCTGCATCCTGGCCAAACACCTGCTTGCAGAACAGGATGGTGAGGGGCAGAGTGTTCAGCGCAAAACAATCTGCTTAGTCACAAAAGAAGAGTATCTGGTACTTGCCTCCACCAGCGGTCTGGACATCGTGTTGAACAAGAAGATTCTTGCAGCAAACGAAATACTGACCTTTATTCGAGGCAGCGAACTGCTTTCCATTTCACATATGCACGGCTTTGATGCTGAGGTGGTGGATCTCATCGCGGCACCAGGCGCTCCCATCACCAAGAAGCCTCTGGTAAACCTGACTAAAGCACTGGCGGGAAATATTATTGTGGGAAGTGTTTTCAGGGACGGGGTATGGAGTACGGCCATTGGAAGCACCCACATTCAAGGCGGCGACAGGGTCATCGTTATCTGCAGTTCCATGTATCTTAAAGACGTGCGTAAACTCTTCTCAGCCTGACATAACCCTGGTATTGCTTATTTTGTCCAGAACGAGGGATAAAATATGACCAGCGCACTGAACATTTCAAGTCGTCCAACCAACATATTCCAGGATAAAAACCACTTACTCGTATCTGAGAAAAACGCAAAATTCTCACTTGGCCCAACAGCACCAAAACCTGGCCCAATATTCATAAGCGCTGAGATAACGGCACTCATGGCACTCAAATAATCAAAATCCTCTAGCAATACCAACAGGCACCCTCCTCCCAGCACCATAAAAATATTGACAATAAAATAACAAATTGCCAGGTCAATAACCGACACGTCCACAGCTTTCTGGTTGAGGCGCACAGTGATGACTGAACGCGGCTGAAAAAAAATCTTACGGATCGAGTTATACATGTATTTACAGATAATAACGTAATGAACAACCTTAATTCCACTGGTGGTAGAACCAGCACAGGCACCAATAAAACACACCACAAAAAGAAACATTTGTGCTGCCTGGGGCCACAGCTCATAATCGGTGGTGGTAAAGCCGGTAGTTGTTAAAAGCGACATCACCTGAAAGGCTGCAAACCGATACGCCTCTGCCAAAGATGTATAGGTACCGTTATGCAAAAGAGTAAGTGCGACCATGGTTACAAAGAATACCGATAACACCACATACCACTTAAACTCTGTATTGCGGTAAATCGTCTTTATATCCCCTCGCAACACTTGGAAAAACAGTATAAAGGTGGTTCCCCCAAGAAACATAAAAACAATAGTCACCCAATCAAAATAGGCATTTTGATAATGACCGATACTCAGATTTTTTGGAGAATATCCAGAGGTGGAAACCGTGCCAAAAGCTGTACACAGGGCATCAAACAAAGGCATCCCTCCAGAAAACAGTAACGCAGTCTGAGTAAAGTTCAGGCAAAGATAGATCCACCACAAGCTGATCATGGTATCACGATTACGCGGTTTAACTTTTTCCTTGGTAATCACCTGGCCTGGGCTTGATTCTGCCCTGAACAGCCTGAGTCCTCCCATTCCCTTAGGGAGGAGAATAACGGTCAGGGTGAGAAAGCCCATGCCACCAAGCAGGTGAGTTTCACTTCTCCAGAAAAGTAAACCATGGGGGACAGTTTCAATATCCGTTAAAATAGTTGCTCCTGTGGTGGTGTAACCAGATATCATCTCGAAAAAGGCATCGGTGAAACTGGGGATAGAGCCATGAATAATAAAAGGCAGACCTGAAAACGCTGAAACTATTACCCAGCCAAAGACCGCTATCACAATGCCATCTTTGATATTGAGTTCATACTTTTTATGGTGCAGACACCAGGCAGGCAGCCCCAAAAAGAAGGTGATACCTGCTGAGACGAGCAGGGCAAACAGATCATTCTCGCCGTAAATATACGAACAAAGGGCGGGAAAGAGCATGGAACCACCCGTCACCATAAGCAACAGGCCAAAGACATGAGAAATGGACGTAAAGTGCATAAATTCAGGCGCTGCTAACGCTTCTTTTCTGACAAAATAGAGGTATTCACGAAAAACAGGGTTCTCCCTGCTTCCCGTTGCAAAAATATGTCGCGTTCTCTATAATAAAAGGTTTACCCCAGAGTCAATAACTGATCGTTCTACGATTTGATCTGTCTTATTTATTATACCACGCTCACTTCTTTTCACGTACTTATATGACTGATTTTGACATTGCCGTAGTAGGTGCCGGGCACGCTGGTTGCGAAGCTGCCCTTGCAGCAGCCAGAATGGGCTGTCGCACCCTTGTGTGCATCATAAACGCCGATACCATCGGCGCCATGTCTTGTAACCCTGCCATTGGTGGACTGGCCAAAGGCCATGTGGTCAAAGAGCTTGATGCCATGGGCGGCGAGATGGCCAAGAACATTGATGCAACAGGTATCCAGTTCAGACAGTTGAATACCAGCAAGGGACCTGCAGTACGTTCCTCAAGGGCGCAGGCTGACCGGCTGTTGTACCGACTGCGGATGAAAACAGTGCTGGAAAACCAGAAAAACCTGGAGATCCGCCAGACCGTTGTTGATGAAATTCTTGTAAAAGACGGTCGGGTCACTGGCATCAGAACCTCACTTGATGAAATACTCAGTGTGAAAGCCGTGGTGGTAACCACTGGAACCTTTTTAAACGGCTTGATTCATGTGGGGCTGAAAAACTTTCCAGCTGGTCGCATGGGCTGCAACCCATCCATTACGCTTGCCAAATGGTTTAAGGAGTATGGCTTTGAGGTTGGCCGGATGAAGACCGGTACCACCCCGCGCATTGATGGCAACACCATTGATTACGCTCAGCTTGAAGCACAATATTCCGATGATCCACCACATCTTTTTTCTTTTTCTTCGACGGGGCCACCACCGCTTGAGCAGCGTCCCTGCTACATTACCTATACCAATGAGACCACCCACGATATCATCGGGAAATCCATTGACCAGTCGCCGCTGTTTGCCGGTATCATTGAGGGGGTCGGTGCTCGCTATTGCCCTTCAATAGAAGATAAGGTGATGCGCTTTCCTGAAAAAATTCGCCACCAGATCTTTTTGGAGCCAGAAGGCCTTGACACGGTGGAGGTGTATCCCAACGGCATTCCCACCAGCCTGCCCCTCAACACCCAAATGAACATGATTCATTCCATTCCAGGACTGGAACAGGCGAGGATCATCCGTCCTGGATATGCCATTGAATACGATTATGTGGATCCCCGTGAATTACACCCTTCGCTTGAGACCAAAAAGGTGCGGGGACTGTTTTTAGCCGGGCAGATTAATGGGACCTCAGGGTATGAAGAAGCGGCTGGCCAGGGGTTTATGGGTGCGGTGAATGGAGTGAAATATGTTCGCGAAGAGGAACCTTTGGTCCTGGATCGATCCCAAGCCTACATTGGAGTGCTTATTGACGACCTGGTGACCTTGGGAACCAAAGAGCCATACCGGCTCTTTACCTCCCGGGCTGAGTACCGCTTGCTACTCCGCGAAGATAATGCGGATATGCGCATGCGTGAGATCGGATATCAGCTTGGACTGGTTGACAGCGAAACCTATCAGCACTTTCTGCAGAAGAAAAAAGCCATTGATGATACGGTGCAGGCGCTCCATGAGCTGCGCATCAAGCCAGGTGCAGCTGTGAACACGCTTTTAGGCAAATATGAGTCCACTCCACTGACTCAGGCTTTAACGGCCGCTGATTTACTCCGTCGTCCTGAAATACGGTTAGATGCGCTTATTCAGCTTATGCATGCAGCACAGGTGGAGCTCCCAAACACATTGCAAGGGGTCGATTATCAACAGGAAGTGGAGCTGCAGGTAAAATACGCTGGTTATATCAAACGCCAGGAAGAGCAGGTACAGCGATTTAAAAAGCTGGAAAACATCTCCATGCCAGAAAATATGGAGTACAGTGGATTACCTGGCCTTTCCAATGAGGTTGTGGAAAAGCTAACTCAAGTGCAACCCCGCTCTCTTGGTCAGGCATCAAGGATATCCGGTGTTACCCCTGCTGCCATATCAGTGCTTCAGGTCCACTTGAAACAGAAAGGTTTCATTTAATGAAACAAAGCGCAATGATTGCTTACCCTGAGATAGACCCGGTTATCCTTTCCATTGGCCCACTGGCAGTACGCTGGTACGGGCTCATGTACGTGATCGGCTTTATTGCGGCATACACGTTGGTGGCGTACCAGGCAAAGCGCTTTGGGTGGCTGCAGCTCCGCGATCATCTGGACAATCTCAACATGTCGCTTATTTTAGGTGTTATTTTAGGTGGCAGGCTTGGGTATGTCCTCTTTTATAATCTCCAGTATTATCTTTCCCATCCAGTGGAGATATTTTCCATCTGGCAGGGAGGAATGTCCTTCCACGGGGGCTGTATAGGTGC
>PDWJ01004785.1_pt1 | contig 11626 bp, 12 predicted proteins | sample 1430881 | NCBI WGS metagenome assembly PDWJ01 (sample SAMN01162460, study PRJNA174530) | Oral metagenome, whole genome shotgun sequencing project. | biome: Marine environment; feature: Marine mammal; material: Swab sample of the gingival sulcus; isolation source: swab sample of gingival sulcus... | reverse complement strand
AAGGATTTTAAATTTAACTCAAAAACAAATTTTTGATATTTTAAATAAATACTATCTTTAGGGTTTTGGTTTAAAAGTTGATAGTAAAATTCCTCCAATTCTTCAAGTGCTTCTTTTAGAGGAAGATCGCTATTAAAAAATTGAATAATTTCTAAATTATTAAAGCGAGTAAAAAAAGTTTGAAAATGAGAATTTAATGTTGGAAATTGATTTGTTCCGTAAAGTCTAAACAAAGCTTGATTAAATTCATTTTTTTCTTTTAAGTATTTTTGATTTAAATATCTACTAATATCAATTCCAGCCCTACTTATCGGGCCATAACCACAAAATAACTCATCAGCACCTTCTCCAGAAAGAACTACTGACATTTTCTTTTGAGTTTCCTGTGCTAATAAATTTATCAATATTTCATTAGGTGTTGATAGAGGAGTTTTTTTTAATTCAATCAACTTATTCATTTGACTTTGAAAAGCTGAAATACTTGGAGAAAAAGAATAATGCTTACTACCTATTTTCTTGGAAGCTATTTGAGCAAAATAATTTTCTGCTGCTTGATCTTCTTGATAACAAATAGAAAAAGTTGCTAAATCTGGTTTATATTTAGCGGCAATACTACTAATAATCGTTGAATCCAAACCTCCAGAAAGATAGCATCCTAAAGCAACATCACTAATTAGGCGTTTTTTTACCGAAGATTCTAAAATTTCAACAAGTTTTTCTTTTTGCTTTGAAAAAGAAAGATGATAATATTCAAGAAAAACAAATTGTCTATCAACAGGCCAAAAATTATGCGCAGGCTATCGCTTGTGAGACTACCTTTGATGACGACGCTGATCATAAAACCACCTTAGATGATGTCCGTCTTACCCAAACGGGGTTTGATTACACGTCAGATGCGCAAATTAATACGCAGTATGTGGTTTATTGGGGTGGTGATTGGGGGTGTGAAGGTGGCACAGGGACATATAGCTATTTTCTAACTGAGCTATCAAGATGTTGTAATAGTCATCCTTTTTTGGTTTGTACTCAGGATATATTAGCTGATGTGAACAGTGAAGAGATGCATATTAATGGTCGTTTTATTGAGCAAGTTGAATTTGCTAACGGTGCATTGGTTATTACAGCTTCTGATTTCAGTCAGAGTGGTGATGATTTAAATCATTTCCCCCAAGATCGTTATCGCTATACCGTTGCCTATGATGAGGATGAACAAGTATGGAGATCGGCTAATAAGCATTTTTTGTAAAAATATAAAATAAATCAAAATATTATTTGATCATGTTGGTTAATTTGCCTGTTGTTTGATTCTGGTTAGATCGGTTTTAAGTGATGTAGAATCTATGCATTAAGATACTATGGGTCTGCATCGGTAAAGAGTAAGATTTTTAGGGTGATTGTATGCGCTGGCAGGTGATCGATAAAAGGGGTGTCATGCATGTGGAATCATGACTGCTGTGGCGAAGTTTATGGGTCAGAATAAAATTTGCACTTTTTTATTTATCAGAGGGCTGATAGAGTTATTTTTATATGAATGATTTTAATCGCTTAGATCGATTATAAAGCGCTTAGTATGATAAAATTTATGGGTAAATAAGTATCATTTTATATGGTGGTTGTCTTTAGCAAAGGAATAAATCTATGATTAAATGGATAATTAGTGGGATTTTGCTGATTGTGGGACTATCTTTTTTCGTGACTACAGATAATCCCATACTCAAAGACTTTTATTGTTCTTTCAATAATCAGTATACCCTTTAGATTTGAATAATAAACAAATAATATGACTAGTCATACCCAAAAAATATAAATATTATCAATCATAAAACTAGGAAAAACTATTGGCTAAAATTGTTTCTAAAGGTGTGATATTTCTGTTGTTGCTACTGTTGATTGGCTTTATCGCTTTTCGCCGGTGGCAAGGGCCAGTGGTTATGGTGTATTCGCTTACCCAGCGGCCATTGCTACAAACGGTAGTGGCAACGGGTCAGGTGGCGACGGCATCTAGTACAACCATAGGTAGTGAAGTAAGCGGGGTCGTGCTAGAGCGCTTAGTGGCGGAGGGAGAACAAGTAAAACGAGGAGATGTTTTGTTGCGTCTTAAATCTGATGCAGTGGCTGCTCAAGTACATCAAGCGCAAACAGCCTTGGAGCAGCTCGCCCAAAGTACACGTCCTCAGGCAGTCATTGATTTAGCCAATGCCAAGATTCAGCTTGAACAAGCAAGCCGCGAATGGGAGCGGCGTCAGCATTTGGCAAAGCAAGCTGCGATTTCTAAAGAAGAGATGGAGCAGGCGCAACAGGACAGGCAGATTGCACAAAATCGAGTTGAGACGGCACGTTTGAAAGTGGCGGATTTTGCAGAAGGTGGTCTTGAGGAAAGACGGCTGCGCGAGCGGCTTGCCGAACTTAATGCTCAAATGGCCAAAACGGTTATGCGCAGTGAGGTTGATGGTACGGTGCTTACTTGTGATGCCGAGGTGGGTGATATGGTGCAGTCTGGACAAACGTTATTTACTTTTGCCAATAAAGGGTCTACGGAAATTCGCGTGCTGCTTGACGAGCGTAATTTATCGCGGTTGGCATTACGACAAAAGGCGCTGGCAATTGCCGATGCTTATCCACAAACACCGTTTTCCGCACGGGTGGCATTTATTGCTCCAAACATTGATTCGGCTCGCGGAACGGTGGAGGTGCGCTTAGTGGTTGATTCGCCGCCTAATTTTCTGCGTCAGGATATGACGGTGTCTGTGAATATCGAAACGGGTAGGCGGGAACAGGCGTTGGTTATTCCCAATGATGCTTTTACGCAGGTGCAAGGTGATGCAGCGCTGGTATGGGTGGTGCGCGAAAATAAAATTGCGCGGCAAAAAATTCGTCTCGGCTTACGCGGCTTGGCGATGTCTGAGGTGCTTAGCGGATTGCAGGAAGGTGAATACGTGCTCACTGATGCCAACATGGCATTAACTGATGGAAGCAAGGTACGTTTTCAGGAGCAAGAAATACCGTTTATGGCATATCAGGATGACACATTAAATGATAATGTAATTGAGGTGTTAGAGACTGAGTTAACAGAAGAAGAGTCGTCATCGGTGGTTAGCAATTGAAACGCTTTTGGCAACGCTTATGGATAGAGGCAAACGTAGCATTGAGTTTTCTACGTGAAGGGCGTACTCAGTCGCTGATGATTATTGTGGGGGTGGCGGTTGGAGTGGCGGTCATTATTTTTGTGACGGCTTTAATTCAAGGCTTGCAAGCAAATATTATCGAACGCACTCTTGGTACGCAGGCGCATATTCGTTTACTTGCGCCTGATGAGTTAAACCAAATAATCTTGCCGGAAAATAATGGTGTGGTGCAATTAATACAGGAAGATAAGCGCCCCCGGCGATTACGCTCAATTAATAATTGGCAGCAAATAGCGACCACTTTAGAGCAAACTCCTTTGTTGAAAGGTGTTTCTCCAATTGCTTCTGGACCGGCATTTGTCCGGCGCGGCGAGGCTTTGAAGTCGGTGGCATTGGTGGGGATTGATCTTGAGCGCTATCAGCAAATTATCCCGCTCTCAGATTATCTATTAAGCGGACAGTTGCGAGTGGGAGCGGATAACGTGATGATTGGCTGCCAGTTGGCAGATGAGATGGGGGTTAGTGTAGGTAGTAAATTACGTTTAGATGTCGGTGATGGGGATAATACGGTGGTGAGCGTTGCCGGTATTTTTGAGCTTGGTGTGCGTGAGCTGGATGCGCGTTATGTATATATGGATCTAAAGCAAGCCCAATCGTTACTTGGGATTCCGGGCGGAGTTACGGTGATAGAGCTGGCAGTCAGAGATATTTTTGCTGCCGAAGCTATCGCCGGACAAGTCGGGCGCTTAACTTCGCTGAAAGCACAAAGCTGGATTGAAACCAATGCCCAATTGATGAATGCTTTATCCGCCCAAAGCGTGTCGACGAATATGATTATTATCTTTGTCGGCATTTCTGTGGCCTTTGGTATTGCCAGTGTGTTGTCGGTCAGCGTTGTGCAGCGAACCCGTGAAATCGGGATTATGCGGGCAACGGGAGCAACTCAGGTGCAAATTTTGCGGATTTTTTTGATTCAAGGTGCGGTGTTTGGTTTGCTAGGTTCGGCGTTAGGCAGTATCGCTGGTTACGGACTGGTATGGGCTTTTAACAATCTCGGGCCGGGGTTGTTTTATACGCCGATTTCATTGATGCTGATTTTTATTGCTGTTGTTGCGGCGACTTTCGTTGGTGTTTTGGCGGCAGTGATTCCTTCTCGGCGTGCGGCAGCACTCGATCCGGTAGTGGCAATTCGCTATGTCTAGTCAGTCTGTACAGAGTAAGGAGATTTTGCGTCTTGAAGGGATAAAAAAATCCTATAACGTTGGCCGGTCTAATGAAACCGAAGTATTACACGGCATTGATTTATGTATTAAAAACCATGATTTTACCGCTCTTATTGGTCCTTCCGGTTCCGGAAAGAGTACTTTGTTGAATATTCTTGGTCTGCTGGATAAACCAAGTGCTGGTGAGTTGTACTTATTGGGTCAGGCGACCAATGCCATGGATGATACTAAGCGAACGGCACTACGAGGAAAAAATATCGGCTTTGTGTTTCAATTTCATCATCTCATTCAGGCATTTAATGTGTTGGATAATGTGCTTATTCCATGGATGCTTACGCAAGGAATGCCGGATAAAGCAACCGTTGAGTATGCTCATGAATTGCTTGAAACCGTCGGCTTGGGAAAATTAAGCTTCAGCAAGCCCAAGCAATTATCTGGCGGACAGCAACAGCGTGTTGCAATTGCCAGAGCACTAATCACCCGACCTGGTTTGTTGCTTGCCGATGAACCTACCGGGAATCTTGATACGGTGACAGCGGCAGAGGTTTTCAAGCTGTTTCGTAACGTTCATTGCCAATGGGACTGTGCCGTATTGCTTGTCACTCACGATTCCCGTTTATCGGCAAACTGTGACCGTACCATTGAACTAGTCGACGGAAGGATTAAACGCGATACAAAAGACGAGGTTTAAACGCCTTTATCTTGACCGACTACCGTCATCATCCCTATCTTTTCAGGGAAACTTAGTCTGTTGTAGATAGCGCTTTAATTAATAGTTCTGCGGTGTGTTCATTGGTGGCGATGGCTGTCTGATGTACCACCGAAATACGCATCAATGCCTTGACGTCAATATCAAGAGGGCCTGACAACGTTTTAGTTACTTTGTAATAGGGTGTTGGCTTCAATGTGCTTACCGGCGGTGTATAGGTTAAATTTTTTAAGGAAATCTTCGTGCTTTAATGCCCATTTACTCATGGCGTCTTTCATCATGCGCGACTAAATCGATTCGTAAGATAATGATCTGGCTCATTTTTTCTTCTTCTGACTGTTTAAGATAAATTATATATTTTCTTCAAGGTCAAGATTATTCAAATCATGGAAAATAGATAATAAATGCTGAGGATGATAGATGGTAGAGGCGTGTTGAGTTGATAAACTAAAAAAGTAAAGGGCTGTCATTTTTACTTACTCAATTGCCCATAAGATAGGGCGATCAAATGGTGACCACACCGGTACATGAATATTAATATTGCTAAGGCGTTGTCTAGACCATTCATTACAGGTAAACAACGGATGATAATGTCCTTTGGCTGGATAAAATCCCGGATAATTCGGGTCGGGCTGGGTACTGGTAAATTGTCTCAAAATATCGTCTGTAAGCTGCTGATACTGACTTAAAGAAAGGGTTAATCGGCGTTGTAAAGGATAGCTGCTCGGCGGGAGATTAACCCGGTTAACACGAATCATTCCATTATCATAAAAAAGGGCCTTTAAAGCGACGCCGGGTGTAAGATCCGACCAATTTGATACTTTGGTATAGAATTGTTTGCTTCCCCAACCTAAGGCAATGTAGGGTGCTTGGGCCAATGATGAATCATTAAGGGCCAGTGACCAATCGATGACCGGGTGTCGGGTAGGCAGGTAAAAATTCAAATGGGTTCCGTTACTGACCAGATGTATGGTAACACTAGGTTCTCCGGCAGGAATTGCTGGCTGATGATTAACTCGAATTATGGCGGCAATTCCCACAGATAATAAGTAGAATAGAATTAAGGCCAGTAAGCCAATACTAAATTTTTTGAATATAGCAAATGTTTTTTTCAAAAACATTGTCAATTTTATCCTTAGCTAGCGATGGAAATTGCTGAAATAATATCTTCAATCCATAATATTAAAGAGACAAACTCCACTGTTATGGCAAAGAAATTTGTCTCTCGTTAATAGATAAGCGAATCATTCACTTAGCAGTCGGATTAACTTTGCATTAGCTTTTTCAATGTTTCACCCATATCCGCAGGAGAGCGTACGGTGATAACACCGGCGGCTTCTAAGGCGCGGAATTTGTCATCAGCAGTACCTTTGCCTCCGGAAATGATGGCACCGGCATGGCCCATACGTTTGCCCGGAGGAGCTGTTACCCCTGCAATATAAGCAACAACCGGTTTGCTGACGTTGGTTTTGATGTAGTCGGCGGCCTCTTCTTCGGCGCTGCCACCGATTTCACCAACCATAATGATGCCTTTGGTTTGCTCGTCTTGTTCAAAAGCAGACAGTGCGTCGATGAAACTGGTGCCATTGATAGGATCACCACCAATACCAACGCTGGTAGATTGGCCTAGACCGGTTAAAGTTGTTTGGTGTACCGCCTCGTAGGTAAGAGTTCCGGAACGAGAAACAATGCCGACACTACCTTTTTGATGAATATGTCCTGGCATAATGCCCATTTTACATTCGCCAACCGTAATAACGCCTGGACAGTTCGGCCCGATCAAGCGGACATCAGAACCTTTTAAGGCGGCTTTAACGCGCATCATATCCAGCACTGGAATGCCTTCTGTAATACATGCAATTACTTTAATGCCGGCATCAGCGGCCTCCAGGATGGCATCGGCAGCAAAAGGAGGAGGAACAAAAATCATTGAAGCGTTGGCACCGGTTTCGGCAACGGCCTCATGGCAGTTATTAAAAACAGGACGATCTAAATGCGTTTGTCCACCTTTGCCCGGAGTGATACCGCCAACTAAATTTGTGCCATAAGCAATAGCTTGTTCGGAGTGGAAGGTACCTTGGGAACCGGTAAAGCCTTGTGTGATGACTTTGGTGGTTTTGTCAATATAAATACTCATGCGTTACCCCTTATTTTGCAGCTGCGACAGCTTTTTTTGCCGCGTCAGTTAAATCATCTGCCGCGGTAATGTTCAAGCCGCTGTCATTTAGCATTTTACGACCTAGCTCTACGTTGGTACCTTGTAAACGTACGACAACAGGAACACTAAGATCCATCTCTTTAGCTGCACTAATAATGCCTTCGGCAATAAGGTCGCAGCGAACAATGCCACCAAAAATATTGACAAGAATAGATTTAACTTCTTCCGAACTTAGAATGAGTTTAAAGGCCTCTTTAACCCGTTCGGAAGTAGCGCCACCACCGACATCTAAGAAATTTGCCGGCTGACCACCATGAAGCTTGACTATATCCATGGTGGCCATGGCGAGTCCGGCTCCATTGACCATGCAGCCGATATTACCGTCAAGAGCGACATAGTTAAGCTCTAATTCTTGTGCTTTATTTTCGCGCTCATCTTCTTGGGTTGGATCGCGCATTTCCGCTAAGTCTTTATGGCGATAAATGGCATTATCATCAACCCCAATTTTGGCATCCAGCGCTAATAAATTACCTTCGCCGGTCACAATTAGCGGATTGATTTCAATCATGGCCAAATCTTTATCGATAAACAATTGATACAAACCACTCAATAGTTTCGCTAGCTGATTGGTTTGGTTTTTGTCCAGTCCCATGGCAAAACCTAAGCGGCGACCAATATAGGACGAATAGCCGGCAGCAGGATCTACACCCATATCAAATATTTTTTCAGGTGTTGCTGCGGCGACTTCTTCAATATCCATGCCGCCTTCCGCTGAGGCAATAAAAGAGACGCGCTTGGTAGCGCGATCAACAACGGCAGATACGTATAATTCATTGACGATATTTAGCCCTTCTTCAATTAAAACCATATTTATTGGCAGACCAATATCTCCGGTTTGTTTGGTTTTCAGCTCGCTGCCAATCATGTTTGCGGCATATTCACGGACTTCGTCAAGGCTTTTGGCGACTTTAACGCCACCTGCTTTTCCGCGTCCTCCGGCATGTACTTGAGCCTTAACGACCCAAACGTGTCCGCCAAGCTTTTCAGCAGCACTAACGGCTTCATCAGCAGATTTGGCTAAAATACTGCGTGGTACATTAATGCCGTATTCGCTGAAAAGCGCTTTCGCTTGATATTCATGCAAATTCATAGGTTGTCCTAATGTTGGCTTTAAGAAATAAAAATCATGGTAATCGTATCAAATATATTCTTTTCATGCTATGGCTAAATCTTGACTTGGATGATAAATTCTAAAAAAGTCAAAAAATGATTATTGGTAGACAAATATGTTTAAACACCAAATGCAGATAGATATACGCTGGGGAGATATGGATGCTTATGGGCATGTCAATAACACCATTTTTTTCCGTTATTTTGAAATGGCGCGGTTTTGCTATTTTGAGGCGTTGGGACTTGATGATAAAGGCATGATGCCAACGGTTGTTCTTGCAAAAATACAATGCCAGTTTAAAAAGCACTGGTTTATCCGGCTTCAATTATTGTCACTAGCCGAGTGATTAAATTGGGCGGCAGTAGTTTTGAGATTGAGGCCGAAATCTATCAAGGCAAGGATCTTTGTGCGCACTCTTTGGCAACGATGGTCTGGGTTGATGCTAAAACACATAAACCAAAGAAACTGACAGATGAGGTCAAAGGTAAAATCGCCTGTTATGAAGGATTAAGTATTTAAACGAAGCTGAGCGATTAGTTCTGTCATATCTTTAGGTAGTGGACAATGATAGTGACAGATTTTCCCTGACTCAGGATGAGTTAAGCTTAATTTGGTGGCATGTAAAGCCTGACGGGGGAAACTAAGCAGGGCTTCTCTTGCTTGCGTACTAATCCCTTTAGGTAAAATCGGCTGGCGGCCATAAACGCTATCGCCGACGATAGGATATTTTATTGCGGACAAATGCACCCTGATTTGATGGGTACGACCGGTTTCTAGCTTGACCCGCAGCAAAGTGATTTCATTAAAGCGCTCTTCAATACAGTAGTGAGTAACCGCAGGTTTGCCATCAGAACGTACTGCCATTTTAACACGCTCTTTGGGGTGACGGCCAATGGGTAAATCAATAGTATCGCCAGCGGTCACATAACGATAGACCAAAGCAAGATAAGTTCGCCCTACCTCGCGCTTTTGTAATTGATTTACCAAAAAAGTATGTGCTTTTAAGGTTCTGGCTATCACCATCAGTCCGGAAGTTTCTTTATCCAGACGATGAATAATACCGGCACGGGGTAATTGTGCGACTTCCGGATAGTGAAATAATAAAGCATTGAGCAAGGTTCCGTGATAATTTCCTGGCGCTGGATGAACCACTAAACCTGCCGGCTTGTTAATCACGATAATGCTACTGTCTTCGTGAATAATCTCTAAAAAAATATCTTCACCTTGATCGGGCGTTTCTTGCCAAATAGGCAGTTGCCCGGAAACAATATCACCGCTATTGACCGTTGTTTTACTTTTAGCCGCCTGATTATTTAGTAAAATATCATGCGATTTAATGGCTTGTTGCCAGCGTGAGCGGGAATAATCAGGATATTGCCGGGCCAATAATTGATCCAGGCGCCAGTTTTGAAAGTCGGGGGCGACGATGAAATGGATGGTCAAATAATGGGAATTGTTTTGCTGCAAGGAATTTGTCATGGTATTTTATATTGGCTCAAGGCATGCGGAAGGTCATTAAAGCGCTTTCAGTTTAGCATGTCTGTATCCAAAGCGTCGATGTAAAAATGTCGTTGCTTGCTATTTTTGGCGGCGTGGATTTAGCCTAGGAAGCGAGTAAAAATTGTAATTTAATTTAAATCGGGATAAAGGATTTTATGTTGGCCAAGTTGAAAGGGATCGTGATTTGGTTGGCAATATTGTTTATTTTAGGCTGGTTAACGGAGGATGCGTATGATCACGTGCGTGCGCAACCTGTTTTACGCCAAAATGGCGTAGAAGTGATTGGAAAGCTGAAAGAAGCGGAAGTTACTAAGTATCTTTTCTTTACCATAAGAAGGAATTTAACCGTTCAGTATTTAGATACTTATTCGTCTGATTTTGCTGTTAGCAAGGAAGTTTTCCAACGCTATGTCAAAGATGATAAATTTATGGAGAATACCCCGGTTCCAGTGCTTTATTTGTCAGAGAATCCTCGTACTTCCGAACTATCCGAAATGCTTGGAAAAATCTTTTATTGGGGAGGTCCTGGGATTGATTTGATCATGATGGGGAGTATTCTCTTTGTCTTTGTCCTAATCACATTAATGGGCTTAATAGAAGAATTTCGCAATTATCGCCGAAACAAAGAGCAAATACTCTAGAGGTGCCTGTTGGAGAAATTGTTTATTAGGATTGGGCTATTGAGCATTCAGATAGTAAAATAATTAAAATTATTGATATAATCGTTTTCTTTTAGCGGAGTTTTCAATGCGCCGTCTTTGTAAAGTTGTTATTTTGATTTGTTTGAGTGGTTCATTGGTCGCGTGTTCAACGGTAAAGCAAGATCCCACCTCAGATTGGAGCGCCGATCAGCTTTTCCAGGCAGCGAAGACCAGTCTTAATGCAGGAAGCTATAAAACAGCCGGAGACTACTACACCAAGCTCCTGGCTCGCTATCCTTTCGGACAGTTAGCTCAGCAAAGTATGCTGGATTTGGCTTATGCCTATTATCGTGACGGAGAGGCAGAAAAAGCTCAGGTCGAAATAGATAATTTTATTCGCACCTATCCACAGCATCCTTATATTGATTATGCTTATTATATGCGTGGGGTGGTGGCTTATGAAAAAGATGTGAGTATTTATGATCGTCTTAATCCTATTAATCTGGCTCAAACAGATGCCAAGTCTCTGCAGGTCGCATTCAATGCCTTTGATGAGTTGGTGCGTCGTTTCCCTGATAGTGAATATAGCGAAGATGCACGTTATCGCATGCTTTATCTTAAAAACTTAATGGCCCAACATGAGCTTGAAATTGCCAGTTATTACATGCGTAAAGGCGCTTATATTGCAGCGGTTAATCGTGCCAAAATAGTTTTGGAGCGCTTTGAACAGTCCCCAAGCACGCCTTATGCTTTGGCTATTATGACAAGAGCCTATCAAGAGCTAAACCAATCAGTGCTGGCGCAAAATACTCGTCGAGTCTTAGAATTAAACTTTGCAAGTCAGTTAAATGATCCTGAAATACAAAATATTTTGAATGAGGATATTACTAAAAAACGTAACCTGTGGGATATGCTGACGGCTAAGCCGAAAATTTAATAAATAGTTTTAAGTTATCAATAAAACAAAAAGCACATACTAAGCCAATTACAAAAAAGCGGTTAAAAAAGTTTAAAAGGGGTTGCAAAGGGAGATTAAGTGGCTATAATACGCTACCTCGCTTTGGGGTGAGCGTGTAGCTGACTTTAGGGCAGATCTTTA
>PDWJ01004784.1_pt1 | contig 11627 bp, 7 predicted proteins | sample 1430881 | NCBI WGS metagenome assembly PDWJ01 (sample SAMN01162460, study PRJNA174530) | Oral metagenome, whole genome shotgun sequencing project. | biome: Marine environment; feature: Marine mammal; material: Swab sample of the gingival sulcus; isolation source: swab sample of gingival sulcus... | reverse complement strand
GAACCACAGGCGGGGCCGGTGCAGCAGCGAGCGGGCGAAGCTCAGGCGCTGCTTCATGCCCTTGGAGAAGTCGGCGACGCGCTTGTCGAGGGCGCCCTCGAGGCCGACCAGGGCCGTCACCTCGGCGGGGTCGTCGGTGTGCTCGCGGCCGTACAGCGCCCTGAAGTACTCGAGGTTCTCGCGGGCGGTGAGCTTGAGGTAGTGGTTGGGGGCTTCGAAGGAGACGCCGATGGCGCGGTTGTAGTCGGCGCCCCAGGCGGGCAGCGGCTTGCCGAGGGCCGAGATCTCGCCGCGCCAGCCTCGCAAGAGGCCGATGAGGATGTTCTGGCAGGTGCTCTTGCCGGCGCCCGAGGGCCCGAGGAGGCCGAAGACCTCGCCGGTCCGGACCTCGAAGCTCAGCCCCCGGGCGGCGGGCACGCTGGCGCCGGGGTAGGTGAAGTCCAGCCCCGCCACCGACAGGGCGGGAACGGGTGAGTCGCTCATGGTGGGCACTGTACCCCCGGCGCGGCGCGGGCCGCCACCGAGGTCGCGGCCCGGGTGTAGACGTCGTCGCCGACGGTCGGGTCGGGGACGAAGCCGAGCTTGGTCAGGTAGCGGCGGTGGGCGGCGGGGCCGCCGCGAGTGATGAAGCGCGCGGCGCGGGCGCTCGGCATGACGTCGGACCAGGATTGGTAGAAGTACTGGGCGCAGCGGAAGTCGCGGTAGGCGGGGACGACGTAGTCGAGGCGGATGTCGAGGTCGCCCTCGGCGCGCTCCTCGGCGATGACGAGGCCGACCGGCAGCATGTCGCGCAGGATGCAGACGATACGGGGCTGATCGAGGGCGTCGAGGTCGAAGCTGGGGATGAAGCGCTCGATGTCGTCGGCGTGGAAGGCGAGGAAGCGGCGCAGGTAGGGGTTGTCGGCGCGCGCGATGGGGAGCAGCTCGAAGGCGTGGCTCGAGCCGGGCTTCATCTTGATGAGGTAGACGACGTTGATGACGGCGATAAAGGCGTTGACGACGAGGACCGGCACGGCCCCTACGAGCCAGCCGTAGGCGGCGAACATCGCCGAACCGAGGAGGTTGAGGGCGCGCAGCCGCGCCAGCGAGCTCATGGTGAGCGACACGGCCACCATCGCCGACGCGGCGAAGCCAAGGATCTCGATGCTGTCCATGGGGTTCGTCTCCCGGCGATCGTTGCAGGAGCAGGAGGGCAGCCGGCCCCAGGGGCGTGCGCCCGCACGTGCCGGGGAGCCCCGGGGGCGTCCGAGGCCGCCGATAGTAAGGCCGCGGCGCGCGAAGGAAACCCGCGACGCGACACACACCGCGGGTCGTCGCTCGCTCGGCGCCGGTGAGCTCAGCCCTCGGGGGCGGCGAGGTCGTGGTCGGCGGGGGCCGATCGCGGCGCGAGCAGGTCCTCCAGAAAAAAGGCTGACAGCTCCGCGCGGCCCCCGAGCTCGGCCTTGCGGTAGACCCCGAGGGCCTGCTGGCGCACGGTCCGCTCGCTGACTCCGCGGGCAGCGGCGACCTCCTTGAGGGCCAGGCCCTTGAGGAGCAAGAGCGCCACCTCGCGCTCGGCGCCGGTGAGGGACCAGCGCTTGAACTGCGCCTCGATGGCCGCGCCGAGGCCGCTGAGCAGCTCGCGGGTCTCCTTGCGCCAGCGGTCGGCCTCCTCGCACCAGCGCTGGGACTCCAGCCTGGCCTGGGCCGACGCGCGACGCGCGGTGGCCAGCTGGGCGCGCATCCTGCGGCCCGCTGCCCGCTCGCGCACCAGCCGCCGCCAGAACCACAGCGCGCCCAAGAGCGCGAAGCCGGAGATGGCCGCCTCGAGCACCACGTGGCCGGGGGCACTCGCGGCCCACAGGTCGAAGACGACGTCCGCGGCCATCGCCGTGGCCGTGAACACGAAGAAGCCAAGGGACAGCCAGGTCGAGCGCTGACCGCCGGGGCCCGGCGCGGGTGCGCCGTAGTGGTCTGAGATCCCTGAGCTTTGCTGTTCTTGTGTCATTTGTCCTATTGCGCTCCGCGGCGCAGAGCGTAGCTATGCCGCCTCCAGTGAGGAGCATGATGACCGAGCAGACCCCGAGACGAAAGCCGACGCTCAGCGCGCCGCTCATCGCGCTCGCCCTCGTGGCGTCGTGGGCGGCGGCGACGAGCGCGGCGGCGGCCGCCACGCCGCCCCCCACCGTCGTGGACTGGAGGTCCCTGCGAGGCGTCGCCCACGAGGCCTTCGACGCGGGCCCCGGCGAGGCACACATCGCTCGGATCCAAGGCCTCGCGGCCGCGGCCGACGCCTCCCCCGGCGCCTGGGAGCAGCTCGACCTCGATACGCGCCTCGACCGCGACTTCAGCGGCCCCGCGGACCCGGGCTTCGAGGTCTCCTTGGACGCCGTGGTCGCCTACCGCCTGGGCGGCCTCGCCAGCGCCCGAGCGCACGCCCTGCGCGCCCGGATCGCGGCCCGCGAGGCGGCCAGGGCGATGGCGCGCTGGGAGTTCGAGCGCGAGGCCATCGCGCGCTTCGTCGTGTGGTGGGCGGCCCACGCCCGCGCCTCGCACCTCGAGGGGCACCTCGGCGCCATGGCCGAGCAGCTCGCGCCCGTCCGCGCCGCCGTCGCCCGGCACCGCCTCACGCGCCTGGTGCTCAGCGACCTCGAGATCGAGGTCGCCCGCCTCCGCGTCGAGCTCGCCAACAACCGCCGCGCGGAGGCGATCGCCGCTGACGCCCTCGGCGTCTGGCTCGGCCGCGCGGTGCAGCCGCGGCTGGCCTCCGCGGCCGACCTCGACGACACGCCCCTGCCCGCGGCGAACCCCTGGAGCGCCGCCCTCAGCCGGGTCAAGGCCCACCCCGAGCTGGCCCTGCTCGACGCCCGCGCCGCCGCCTTGTCGGCCCAGGCCGCCGCCGCCGACGCCGCCGACTCGGTGAGCCTCACCGCCGGCCTCGGCGTGCGCCAAGAGGGCGAGGGCTCGACCTGGGGCGCCCTCATCGTGGGCCTCAGCGTCCCCTTGTCCAACCCCGAGGCGGCCGACGCCGAGCGCCTGCGGGCGGCGGCCCGCGCCACGAGCCTCGATCGCGCCTGGCGCGTGCGGGCCCTCGCCCGCGAGGTCGGCGCTCGGGCCGCGCGCTGGGACGCCGTGCGCGCCCAGCTCGAGCAGGTCCGTGACGACCTCATCGCCCCGATGCGCGCCAGGGTCACGCTGATCGAGGGCGCGATGCTCGAGGGCCGCGCGACCCTCGAGCAGCTCGTCCGCGCCCGCCGCGACGAGCTCGAGGCCCACCATGAGACCATCCACGACCTGGCCGAGCTCCGCGCCGCGGCGCTCGAGGCCGAGGCCTTCGCAGCGCTGTTGGCGGACGGCGCCCCCCCGGCCACTGGAGCTCCCCGATGAACCGCGCTGCCCTCATCCTCCCACTCCTGCTGACCGCGCCGCTCGCGGTCGCCTGCGACGAGGAGACCCAGGTCGCCGAGGCGCCCCCGGCGGGGCTCTCCGCCGACCTGCGGGCGCGCGTCGCCTTCGAGCCCGTCGCCGCCGCCGCTGAGATGACGCTGGTGAACCTGCCCGCCGAGGTGGTCCTCCCCTCGGACGCGGTGCGGGAGCTCGCGCCGCCCCTGCCCGGGCGGCTCGCCGCCTGGTCGGTCAAGCTCGGCGACACCATCGAGGAGGGGGCCGCCCTGGCCACCGTCGACAGCCCCGAGCTGACCGATCTCGCCTCGGCCGAACAGGAGCTGGCGTCGATCGTCCGCGCGCGGCGCCGGGTGGTGTCCGAGCAGCGCAAGCAGATGGCCGCGGGCCTGACGACCGCCCAGCAGGTGCAGATCATCGAGCTGTCCCTGCGCGAGGCCAAGGCGCGGCTGGCGGCGGTCCAGCAGCAGCTGGCGGTACGGCGGTCGCTGGGCGCGGGCGAGGGCGCGGGCGATGAGGCCGGCGGCGACACCGGCGGTCCCTCGGCGAGCTGGACCTGGCGCGCCCCGTCGGCGGGCGCCATCGAGGCCATCGACTGCCCGGCGGGTGGGATGGTGAGCCCCGAAGACCCCTGCGTGACCGTGATGGAGACCGGGCGCGCGGAGCTGCTCGTGAGGATCCCCGAGCGCTACCTCGGCGACCTCGGCGCGGCGCCGAAGGTGGCCTTCACGCCGGCGTCGCGCTCCGCCCGGCGGTTGCTGCTGACGCTGTCCCGGCGCGCGCCGTCGCTGGACGCGCCGAGCCGGACGCGCGCTCACTACTTCGTCGCCGGGGCCGCCGACGCGCAGGCGCGGGCGGCGCTGGTGCCGGGCGCCAGCGGGCGCGCGGAGCTGATGTCCGAGCCGCCCCGGGGGGTGCGCGCGGTGCGGGCTGAGGCGGTGACGCGCTTCGAGGGCGAAGATGTCGTCTTCGTCGCCGCGGGCGATGCCCCCTCGGAGGCCGCGCCCGTCAAGGTCGACGTCGTCGGGCGCCACGGCGAGCACCTGCTGGTGCGGGGCGCGCTGCCCGACGGCGCCCGCGTCGCCGTCCGCGGCGTCTTCCTGCTCAAGAGCCTCCGCGCCCTGGGCGAGGAGTAGCGGCGGATGACCATCGTCAACTGGCTCATCGGCGCGTCGGTGCGCAACCGGCTGTACGTCCTCATCGGGGTCGTGGCCTTCGTCATCCTGGGCGCGTGGTCGTTCAGATCGATGACCTTCGACGCCTTTCCGGACCTGACCAACGTGCAGGTGCAGGTGCTGACGGCGTCGCCGGGCATGGGCGCCGCCGAGGTGGAGCAGCTGGTGACCGTCCCCATCGAGCGCAACCTCGGGGGGCTGCCGGGGATGCAGGAGCAGCGGAGCCTGTCGCGCGCTGGGATCTCGGCGGTCACCGTCGTCTTCGAGGACGGCACCGACCGGTGGCTCGCGCGCCAGCTCGTCAAGGAGCGGCTGGACCTGGCCCGGGGCGAGATCCCCGACGAGGCGGGCACGCCCGAGATCGCGCCGCCCACCACGGGCCTGGGCGAGGTCTACCAGTTCACCGTCGCCAGTGACCGCCACCGGGCGCCGGAGCTGTATCGGATCCTCGAGCGCGACATCGCGCCCCGCCTGCGGGCCGTCCCCGGCGTCGTCGAGGTCAACGCCTGGGGCGGCGGGGACCCGCAGCTCCACGTCCTCATCGACCCCTTCGCCCTGGCGACGCGGGGCCTATGCGTCGATGAGGTCCACGGGCGGCTGTCGTCCGCCCTCGGCCTGACGGCCGGTGGCGCGGTGGTGGGCGCGGCCGAGCAGCGGCTGGTGCGCGCCGTGGCCAACCCGACGAGCGCCGCCGAGCTCGAGCGGCTGGTGATCCGTCGGGGCGAGGGCGGCGACGTCTTCTTGGCGGACATCGCGCGCGTGGTCGAAGGCGGCGCCCTGACCGTGGGCCTCGGCTCCGGCGACGGCCGCGGCGAGATGCTCTTCGCGGTGGTGCAGCTGCTGGCGGATGCAGACGCGCGTCAGGTCGTGGCCGACGTCGCCGACAAGGTGGCGCAGGTGCGCGAGGCCCTGCCCGAAGGCGTCAGCCTCGAGCCGGTATACGATCGTGACAAGCTCGTCGGGAGCACGCTCCACACGGTGACCAAGTCGCTGGTCGAGGGCGGCCTGTTGGTGGTGCTGGTGCTGCTCATCCTGCTGGGGGATCTGCGCGCCGGGCTCATCGTCGCCTCGGTCATCCCGATGTCGATGCTGGGCGCCTTCACGGGCATGAACCTCTTGGGCTACTCCGGCAACCTCATGTCCTTGGGCGCCATCGACTTCGGCCTCATCGTCGACGGCACGATCGTGGTGGCCGAGAGCATCGTCGCCGTCTCCCTGGCCGGGCAGGGGGCCTTCGGGGAGCGCGTCGCCGAGCGGGCGCGGCACGTCGCCAAGCCCGTCTTCTTCGCCGTCGGCATCCTGATCCTCGTCTACCTGCCCGTGCTGCTGATGTGGGGCACCGAGGGCAAGCTCTTCCGCCCGATGGCGCTGACGGTGCTGCTGGCGCTGGCGACCGCCCTGGCGCTGACCTTCACCTACGTGCCGGCCATCGCCTCGCTGGTCATCAAGCCGCGCGGCGACCACCAGACCGCCGTGACGCGCGGGCTGCTGAGATTGTACGACCCGAACCTGCGCTACGGCCTCAACCACCCCTGGCAGGTGGCGCTGGGGGCGGTCGCGATCTTGGCGGTCAGCTTGCTGCTGGCCAGCCGCATGGGCGTCGAATTCGTGCCGCGGTTGGAGGAGGGCGACCTGGCCGTGCAGACCGAGCGGCTGCCGTCGCTCAGCCCCGCCGAGGCGATCCGCGAGGTGACGCGCATCGAGCGCATCATCCGGGGCTTCCCCGAGGTGCGCCGGGTGGCGAGCCGCACCGGGGCGCCGGCCGTCGCCACCGACCCGATGGGGCTCGAGGAGACGGACATGATCGTGGAGCTGCTGCCGCGCGAGCGGTGGCCGTCGGGGCGCAGCCGCGAGGAGCTGGTGGAGGCGATCAACGCCCGCATCCTGAGCGAGGCGCCCGGGGCGGCGCTGACGTTCACCCAGCCCATCGAGATGCGCTTCAACGAGCTGCTCGAAGGCATCACCAGCGACGTGGGCGTGGAGATCTTCGGCCCGGACATCGACGAGCTGGTGCGCCTCGGGCGTGAGGTGGCCGGGGCCCTGGAGGCGGTGCCGGGCGCGGCGGATGTGTCCGCCCCGCAGATCGAAGGGGTGCCGCGCTACGACGTCATCCTCGACGAGGCGACCTTGGGGCGCTACGGCCTGGCGGCCGACGAGGTGCTCGACCTCGTGGCGGGGGTCCAGCGCGGGACCGAGGTCGGCCGGGTGACGCGCGGGCAGTTCCGAGATGCGGTCATCGCCAAGCTCGCCATGCCGCCGAACGTGCCCCTGCGAGACCTGCCCGTGGTGCTGCCCGGCGGCAAGAGCGTGCCCCTGTCCGAGGTCGCCGAGGTGCGGGTGACCGAGGGGCCGGCGACGGTCGAGCGCCAGGCGGGCTCGCGGCGCGTCATCGTCGAGGCGAACGTGCGCGGGCGCGACGTCGGCGGCTTCGTCCAGCAGGCCCAGGCGGCGGTGGCGGCCATCGACAAGCCCGACGGCTACTGGCTCGAGTGGAGCGGCAAGTACGAGCAGCTGCGCGCGGCGTCGGGCCGCATGATCTTGGTGGTGCCGGTGGTGCTCTTCCTCATCGTCGGGCTGCTCTACCTGATGTTCACTTGCTGGCGAGCGGCGGGGCTGATCTTTTTGAACGTCCCCATCGCGGTGTCGGGCGGGGTGCTGCTCCTGTACGTGCGCGACATGCCGATCTCGATGAGCGCCGTCGTGGGCTTCATCGCGCTGTTCGGCGTCGCGGTCATGAACGGCATCGTGTTGCTGGCGCGGCTGCGGGAGCTCACGCCGCTTCTCGGCCCGACGGAGGCGGCCCGCGAGGGCGCCCGCGAGCGCTTTCGCCCGGTGCTGATGACGGCGGCCGTCGCGGGCATCGGCTTTTTGCCGATGGCGATCGCCACGGGCGTGGGCTCGGAGGTGCAGCGGCCCCTGGCCACGGTGGTGATCGGCGGCCTCATGACGAGCACGGCGCTGACGCTGGTGGTGCTGCCGTCGCTGTACGCGCGGCTGTTCGAGCGGCTCGAGGTGCGGCGGCGCGACAGGGCGGCCCGCGTACAGGCGTGACGTTGACCCGCCCGGGCGGCCTGCTACGGTCGTCCGACCGCACCTGCCCCCGGAGACCCTGATGGCTGACGACAAGGCCCCCACGCCCGACAAGCCCGAGCTCGCCGACGAGCCCGCGCCCCCGGCCGAGCCCGCGCCCCCGGCCGAGCCCGCGCCGCCGGCTGAGGCCGAGGCGCCCTTCAAGCCGGCGCCCGAGCACTTCGTCAACCGAGACCTCAGCTGGCTGCGCTTCGCCGGCCGGGTGTTGGAGCTCGTTCAGGACGGCCGGCTGCCGCTGCTCGAGCGGGTCAAATTCGCCGGCATCATGGGGATGCTCCACGACGAGCTGTACATGAAGCGGGTGAGCGCGCTGGTGTCGAAGGTCCGGCGCGGCCACCTCAAGGCCGGCGTGGACGGCGTGCCCCCCGACGAGCTGCGGGCCATCCTGCGCGCCGAGGCCGACCGTCACGTGGCGATCTTGAGCCGCGTCTTCAACGAGGAGCTGCGGCCGGCGCTCAAGGCCGAGGGCATCCCCATCGTGGCGTTCGGGGAGCTGTCCAAGAAGCAGCGGGCGGAGGCGCGGGCGTACTTTCGGGCGTCCATCCTGCCGATCTTGACGCCGCTGGCGGTGGACTCGGCCCACCCCTTCCCCTTCATCAGCAGCCTCACCATCAACCTGGCCGTGACCCTGCGGGACGCCAAGGGGCGCCGCCGCTTCATCCGCATCAAGGTGCCCGACAACCGCTCGCGCTGGGTCATCCTCGACGACGGGACCCACGTGCCCGTCGAGCAGGTCATCGCCGCCAACCTCGACCTGATGTTCGATCAGCAGGCGCCGGACGCCTCGTCCATCCACTTCTTCCGCGTCACCCGCGGCGCCAAGGGCGAGTCGGCGCAGCTGTCCCTCGAGGACCGCCCCAACGAGCCCGGCAGCATCATCAAGATGGTGACCGACGAGCTGCGGGCGCGGCGGTTCGCGGGGGCCGTGCGCGTGCAGGTCGACCCGGACACCCCCGAGGAGCTCGCCCTGTGGCTGGCCCGGCAGCTGCAGGTCGACCCCGACGACATCGAGCGCCCGCCCCACAACCTGCTGGGCATCCACGCGCTGTTGTCCTTCAACGTCGACCGGCCGGACTTGAAGTTCCCGGCGCACGTGCCGACGCGCCACCCGCGGCTCAAGGGCCTGGCCGACCACGCCGGCGCCATCTTTGCGCGGATCCGCGAGCGGGACATCCTGCTGCACCACCCCTACGACGCCTTCGACACGTCGGTCCTGGCGCTGCTGCAGGCGGCGGCGCGGGACCCGAAGGTCCTCGCCATGAAGCTGACGATCTACCGGACGAGCACCGGCAGCCCCATCGTCCACGCCCTGGCCGAGGCCGCCCGCCGTGGCAAGCAGGTGGCCGTCCTGGTGGAGATCACCGCGCGCTTCGACGAGGCGCCCAACATGGCGTGGGGGCGCTTCCTCGAAAACGAGGGGGTCCACGTCGCCTACGGGGTCGAGAAGCTCAAGACGCACGTGAAGGCGGCGCTGGTGGTGCGCGAGGAGGACGGCGAGCTGAGGCGCTATGCCCACGTCGGCACCGGCAACTACCACACGGGCACGGCGCGCCTGTACGAGGACCTCGGCATCCTCACCTGCGACCCGGACATCTGCGACGATGTCGCCAAGGTCTTCAACGAGCTGACCGGCGCCTGCCCCTACGATCGCTACAAGCGCCTGCTCGTCGCGCCGCGCTTCATGCGGGCGCGCTTCCTCGAGCTCATCCACCGCGAGGTCGAGCACGCGCGCGCGGGGCGCCCGTGCGGCATCGAAGCCAAGATGAACCAGCTGCAGGACAAGAAGATCATCACGGCGCTCTACCGCGCGAGCCGCGCCGGGGTGCCGATCCACCTGCATGTGCGGGGGCTGTGCTGCCTGCGGCCCGGGGTCCCCGGGCTGTCCGAGACCATCCGGCTCCAGGCGGTGACCGGGCGCTTCTTGGAGCACAGCCGCATCTACCGGTTCGACAACGGCGGCGAACCCGAGCACTACATCGGCTCGGCGGACTGGATGCGGCGCAACCTCAGCCGCCGGGTGGAGACCATCACGCCGATCCTCGACCCGCGGGTGGCCAAGCGCCTCGACGACATCTTGGCGGCCCACCGCGCCGACGACTTCTCGGCGTGGGATGGCCAGCCCGACGGGACCTACCTCCGGCGCCAGCCCAAGGACCCGGACAACCCCAAGGCGGTGCAGGAGGTGCTCATGGTCCAGCACGGAGGCGTCGTGTGAGCGCCGAGCGCCTCGGGCGGCGGCTGGGCCCGACCCCCTGAGGCGGCGCCCGCGCTCCCGGCGGTCGCTCGGAGGCCGCCAGCGATCATCAGGGGGCGCCTCGGCGCGCGCTCGTCGTCGGCCGTCGCGGCGCACTCGCGCGTCGCCTCGACGCGCCGTCCTCTTCGCTCCGGCTCGCGGCTCGCGGTCCACGCTGCGCGCTCGCCCCCTGCGATAGGGCCCGCCGTCGGCGCCGGATCATCGCGGCAAGGGCCAGGGCGAGCAGGGCCCACCGCGCGCTCGACGGGGCGCCGCCTCCCGCGCAGCCGGCGTCGTCGGCGGCGGCGGCGTCGGCGCCGGCGGCCGTGTCCTTGTCCAGGACCCAGCTGTAGGCGTCGTCGCCGGTGGTGCCGGCGTCGGGCTCGGGCTCGGGCTCGGCGATGGCGCCCTCGCACAGGCCGGCGCTGGTGCAGGTCTCGCCGAGGGTGCAGCTGCCGCAGTAGCCGCCGCAGCCGTCGCTGCCGCACTCGCGGCCGGCGCAGTCGGAGACGCAGCCCGGGTCGACGGCGCAGTTCTCGTCCGTCTTGCCGTCGCAGTCGTCGTCGACGCCGTCGCCGCAGGTCTCGCGGCCGTAGACGTCGTCGCCGGTGCAGGGCTCCCAGTAGCCGGTGTCGCTGCAGACCTGCTTGCCGCTGGCCGAGCAGGCGCCGGCGTTGGGGCCGCAGCCGTGGACGACGCCGGCGGGCGCGCAGGGGCAGCCCTCGTCGATGGCGCCGTCGCAGTCGTCGTCCTTGCCGTTGTCGCAGAGCTCGGCGACGGGCGTGGCCTCGCCCTGGCAGACGCTGGCGAAGGCGCCGCCCGCGAGGCAGCGCTGCTCACCCGCGCTGCACTCGCCGGCGTCGCTGCCGCAGCGGATGACCTCGCCGGCCTCGCAGGGGCAGCCCTCGTCGGTGACGCCGTCGCAGTCGTCGTCGACGCGGTCGCCGCAGCGCTCGGGCCCGCCGCCGGGCGGCGCGGCGTCGCAGTCGAGGCCGCCGGCGCCGCAGACGTGGCTGCCCCAGGTCTCGCAGGCGCCGCGGCCGGCCTGGCAGGGGGTGCCCACCAGCAGGAAGCCCTCGTCGGTCTCGCCGTCGCAGTCGTTGTCGAGGCCGTCGCAGCGCTCGTCGGCGTCGCTCATGGACGAGACGCAGACGGTCGCGGCGCCGTCGTCGCTGCACTGGCGGGTGCCGGCGGCGCTGCAGCCGTCGACGGTGACCTGGCAGGCCTCACCGAGGCCCGAGAAGCCCTCGTCGGTGGCGCCGTCGCAGTCGTTGTCGAGGCCGTCGCAGAGCTCGGGGGCGGAGCTGTCGGGGGCGCATTCGACGCCCTGGCCGTCGTCGCTGCAGACGTAGACGGCGTCGCAGTCGCCGCCCTGGGGGGCGCAGGCCTGGCCGAGGGGGAAGCCCTCGTCGGTGTCGCCGTCGCAGTCGTCGTCGGCGCCGTTGCAGAGCTCGGGGCCGGCGCAGGAGGCGCCCCAGGTGATGGTCTGCTCGCGCAGGTTGTTGCTCTCGTCCTCCTCGGCGACCTCCTGCTCGGAGTCGATGAAGACCTTGATGACGTAGTCGCCGGGGCCGAGGGGATGCAGGCGCTGATGTCCTCCTCGTTGGTGTCGCCGGCGTCCAGGTCGAGGATCCAGCCGTCGTCGCACGGCTCGCCGTCGCGATAGGCGGTGTAGTTCGTGTAGCTGAGCAGGGACAGGTCGACGTCGGCGGCGCCGATGTTCTCGAAGACGACCTCGAGCTTGCCCT
>PDWJ01006228.1_pt1 | contig 11628 bp, 11 predicted proteins | sample 1430881 | NCBI WGS metagenome assembly PDWJ01 (sample SAMN01162460, study PRJNA174530) | Oral metagenome, whole genome shotgun sequencing project. | biome: Marine environment; feature: Marine mammal; material: Swab sample of the gingival sulcus; isolation source: swab sample of gingival sulcus... | reverse complement strand
GACAATTGATATAATTTGGCGTGCAGCACTAAATTTTGCCGCACACTTAATTCCTCGTACAGCGAAAAGGCCTGTGACATATACCCCACCTGTTGGCGAACGTGCATATCCTTGGCATCAATGCTTTTACCCAACAGCTTGGCAGAACCGCTGCTGGCGTCCAATAGTCCGGTCAGCATTTTCATCGTCGTGCTCTTACCACAGCCGTTTGAGCCTAAAAAACCGAAAATCTCACCCGGCGCAATAGCAAAACTGACTTCATTAACGGCGGTAAAATCGCCAAAGCGTTTGCTCAGTTTGTGGGCTTCAATGGCGTAAGGCAAATCAGGATCGGCTTGGAAAACGGGGATTTGACTATTATCCCAGTGTGTTTGTTTTTCCTTGGGCAGCAGTTTGATATAGGCTTGTTCGAGGTTATCAGATTGGGTGTCGTGCAAAACTTGCCGGGTGGGCTGGTTGACTAATATTTTGCCGTTATCCATAGCAATCAGTTGGTCAAACTGCTCCGCCTCATCAATATAAGCGGTGGCGACAATAAGTGTCATCCCCGGGTTTTCCGCGCGCAACGAAGCCACCAACTGCCAAAATTGTCGGCGAGACAGCGGGTCAACCCCGGTGGTCGGCTCGTCCAAAATTAATAATTCGGGGTTGTGGACCAAGGCACAGCACAGGCTGAGTTTTTGCTTCATACCCCCGGACAATTTACCGGCGGCACGCGTAGCAAACGGATCCAACGCCGTTGCCGCCAGCAATCGTTGAATGCGCTGCTCCCGTGCTGCCTTGGGCAGGCCGAACAAACGGGCGTGAAATTCAATGTTTTCGTATACCGACAGGGTAGTGTATAAGTTCTTGCCCAGCCCCTGCGGCATAAAGGCGATGCGTTTGAGCAGGTTTTCGCGCTCACGCCTCACTGCCTGATTTTTACCCAATACAGTCACCGTGCCGGTCTGAATAACACGGCTGCCGGCAATCAGCGATAACAGGGTTGATTTACCCACGCCGTCCGGGCCGATAAGCCCGACACTAACCCCCCGGGGAATGCTTAGCGATACGTTATCCAAGGCACGTACCTTGGGATAATCGTGACTGACATTATTTAAGACAACATCCTGAGTTTGCATCAGTTACCTATACTATTCAGCATGTTACCCAACCAATTATTTTGAGCCATCAGGTAATTTTACCGTTAAGTTGGACGCCCACTCTGCCTTGGGGTCGGTAAGCAAGTAGCCGTTTCCCGTCATGCCGCCACGCAGATAATCACGGTATTTTCGGGTAATGGTAACGGGAATTTTTAATTTAACCTTAAACATCAGTTTGGCCCGTTCACTTTCGGTTTCAACATATTTCGGGGTAAATTGTGCCTCGCTGGCAATAAAGGTAACGGTGGCCGGAAAAACCCAATCCAGCCCATCCAAGACAATGCGGGCCTCGCTATTTAGGGCAACCCGATTCACTACCGGAGCCGGCAGAAAAACATTCATGCTGACGTCGTCCAAATCCAGCAGGCTGACGATTTTTGCCCCGGCACCGACGACATTACCGACCTCCACCAAGCGATATTGTACGCGTCCCGCTTTAGGGGCTTGGATACGCAAATCTTCCAGCATGGCGTTGACTTTGTCGGTTTGTGCTTTGGCTTGCTGTATACCGGCGAGTGCTTGCTGGACACCGTCTTTGGCCTCTTCCTCGGCCAGGGCCAGGGCTTTTAGGCTGGCTTTGGCTGCATCGCGGGCAGCGATGCGCTTACTTAACTCAGCCGGTGAAATCAGCTTATTTTTGCGTAACTTAACGGCATTATCGACATCGAGCTGGGCAATATTGAGCTGTTGCTGCTGGGCACTGCGCTGCGCTGCTACGTGTTGGACGGCTTTTTCAGCCTGTTGGTGTTTGGCTGCAGCGGCATTTTGTTGGGCTAATGCCGCTTGGTATTGCGCTTGTGTGGTTTCTGAAGACAGCGTTGCCAGTACCTCACCTTGATTAACGTATTGCCCTTCTTCAACGGCAACTTCGGTAACGCGCCCGGGGTATAGGCTTGCGACATCCATACGGGCTAATTCCAAGCGTCCGTTGGAGCGGGCAATCCCGACTTGACTTTCAGGTTGATTTTGTTGTTGATAATACCAGTAACCCCCGCCGGCAAGCACGGTTAACACCAGCAAAATAAGGATTTTTTTCATCACGCGAACTCCTGTTATCATGTGATTTATTTACTACCTGTTACGCAAAAAGAAGACAACGGCACTGACGCTGGCCAATCGGCTTGAGGTCTCGGTTAGAACGATTTACAGAGATATTAACACGCTGAGTACCGCGGGAATTCCCATTTATACCGAAAGCGGTAAAGGCGGTGGTATTTTTTTGGCAGAAGATTATGTGCTGGATAAAACGCTGTTATCTTCTGATGAGCAAAAATTAATTATGTCGTCACTGTTGGGGATTAACAGTATGGTGGATGTGATTGATCAAAGGCTACTGTTAAAGCTAAGAGCCATATTTGCCTACGCTGACGAATCCTATTTATGCGTTGATTTTTCGCGTTGGGGCAATAACACTGATAAGACAAAATACCCGTTGATTAAAGAAGCGATACTTTCCAAATACAGCCTGAAACTGACTTATATCAATCGATACAACAGCACTCAAACACGCGTCGTCAAGCCGATTAAACTCTGTTTTAAATCCAGAGGCTGGTATTTGCTGGCCGAAGATGACAAAGACAAAAAACAAAAATATTTCAAACTGACCAGAATGCTGCAGTTGGAACTTGGAGAAAAGCTAAACCATATTCCTCAGTTAGCAATTGATGCGGCAACTGCGCCAGACTATCCCGAAATAACCATTACCTTTGATAAAAGCGTGTTATACAGGGTTTATGATGAGTTTGATGGCAGCTTAATTAGCGATAACGGCGATTGCGTGGTTGTCTCGGTTAATATGCCGGTAGATGATTGGTTATACGGTTATTTATTGTCATTTTGTGGCAAAGTTATTGATGTTAAGCCCGGCTATATCATGGACAATGTCAAGCGGCTTATTCATACAATGCAGTATCAATACCAATCGGATTAATTAACTGACAAAGGGTGTCAGCTTAGCCGTGTTATGATACTTAAGTAATAGCTAAAACCCTTATAAGGAGAATAAAATGCCAAGACCGACAACAAAAGCACAACTATTACAAGCCGCTGCTGTCAATTTTGAGAAACTCAATCAATTAATTGATAATATGACGGAAAAAGAGTTAACAACGGCGTTTGATTTTTCACAAGACGTTAAGAAAAAAGAGGCGCATTGGCAGCGCGATAAATGCGTGAGAGATATTCTGGTTCACCTGCATGAATGGCATAAGTTGTTATTAAACTGGGTAGAGGTCAACCGTCAAGGTCAGGCACAGCCTTTTTTGCCGCCGCCGTACACTTGGAAAACCTATGCCGATATGAATGTGGCGTTTTTCAATAAGCACCAATCGACATCGTTTGCCGAGGCTAAACGACTGTTTTTTGCCACGCATGAAAAAGTCATGGCACTTATTGAAAAATTCGATGATAAGGACCTGTTTACTAAAGCTTATTTCGACTGGACCGGCACGACAAGCTTAGGCAGTTACTGTATTTCATCGACTTCCAGCCATTACGATTGGGCGATGAAGAAAATCAGAGCCCACAAAAGACGCTGTAAAACACTATAAGAAGGCATCTTTTTCTAAGGAGATTCTCTGTTCTACCCGCCCAAGTAAGCTGACTTAATGGCATCTGAAGCCAATAAATTCTGTCCTGTATCGCTGTGGGTGATTTTACCAATTTCCATAACGTAGCCGCGATCAGCAATTTGTAGTGCTTTACTGGCATTCTGTTCAACCAAGAAAATGGTGATGCCCTCGTCACGAATATCTCTGATAATATTAAAAATTTGTTGAATAATAATCGGAGCAAGCCCCAATGACGGCTCGTCAAGTAACAGCAAATCCGGTTTGCTCATCAGGCCGCGGCCAATAGCAAGCATTTGCTGTTCACCACCGGACAGCGTTCCGGCCCGTTGTAAACGACGTTCTTCCAGACGCGGAAACAACGTATAAACATGTTGAATACCTGATTTTATATTCTGACTCGTTTGGTGGAAACCTCCTAGTTCGAGGTTTTCTTCAACAGTCAGACCAGAAAAAATACGACGACCTTCGGGCACCAAAGCGATACCCATACTGGCAATTTTATGCTGTGGGTAGTGGCTAATATCAATATTCTGGTAGCTAATGTAACCTGAGCTCAGGCGCGGATCACCGACAATCGTATTTAACAGCGTTGACTTGCCTGCGCCATTGGCACCAATCAACGTGACAATTTCACCTTTGTTGATCTGTAAATCAATCCCTTTTAATGCCTGAATATAACCATAATGACTCTGCAATCCCTTAATTTCTAACATTAATCTTCTCCCAAATAGGCTTTGATGACTTCGGGATTGGCTCGTATTTCATCAGGTGTACCCTCGGCGATAGGACAACCGTATTCAACAACCAAAATATTTTCAGATATATTCATAATCAAATTCATATCGTGCTCAATCAACAAGACGCTGACACTGTGGTTATCACGTAAACGACGGATTAAATCAATTAAAGCCTGTGTTTCCTGAGGATTGAGACCAGCCGCAGGCTCATCGAGAATCAGAACTTTAGGATTTAGAATCATACAGCGAGCCATCTCGAGGCGGCGTTGTTGGCCATAAGATAAGTTCCCCGCCTCTCGATTAGCGAAAGGTCCCAATTCAAAGACATCCAACCATTTAATGGCATTTTTCAGGGCGCTGCGTTCCGAATGTTTAAATGCCGGCAAGTGGAAAAGCCCGGCTAAATAGCTTTTATTTACCGCGTTGTGTTGGGCAATCAGCAAATTTTCCAATACGGTCATATCGCCAAACAAGCGAATATTTTGAAATGTTCGCGTCAGTCCTTTGCGAGCGATAGTGTGACTGGGTTTACCGGTAATGTTTTCTCCATCCAAGTAGATTTTACCGGCTGTCGGTTTATAAAACCCACTAATACAGTTAAAAATAGTCGTTTTTCCCGCGCCATTGGGGCCAATGATTGCGGCAATTTGTTGGGACTGTAAGGTAAAATTTACTTTATCAACCGCAACTAACCCACCAAATTGCATCTTAAGCCCTTCAATTTTTAGAATAGTAGATGCATTATCAGTCATCGGCCACCTCCATTTTAGGCCGCTGTGCCGGCACCAGCCCTTGTGGTCGCCACACCATCATCAAAACCATAATGCCGCCGAAAACAATCATCCGATACTCTGAAAATTCACGGGCCATTTCAGGGATAACAGTCAAAGCGATGGCCGCCAGAATGACACCGGTTTGAGAACCCATGCCACCGAGGACGACAATAGCCAGAACAATGGCAGACTCGATAAAGGTAAATGATTCGGGATTGACAAAGCCTTGCTTGGCAGAGAAGAATGCCCCGGCAATGCCGGCGAAAAATGCACCCAGCGCAAACGCTGATAACTTTACAACGGTTGGGTTGATACCCAGTGAGCGACAGGCAATTTCATCCTCGCGTAATGCCTCCCAAGCACGGCCGACCGGCATTCTCAACAAGCGGTTAATAACAAACAAGGCAAATAAACAAATGGCAAAAATAATAAAGTAAATGAAGATAAGACGATATTCTGAGCTATAACTCAAATCAAACAGTTTGTGAAACGGCGTTTCTCCCTCCCCGGCACGACGGGTAAAAATAATGCCAAACAATGTCGGCGCCGGAATGTCATCAATACCGTTAGGACCGCCGGTATATCTGTCCAAATTATTCAGTAGGAGACGAATAATCTCACCAAAACCTAACGTAACAATGGCCAAGTAATCACCCCGCAAACGCAACACGGGAAAGCCCAGCAAAACGCCTACCGTAGCGGCCAAAATAGCGGCCAGTGGCAAACAAGTCCAAAAACCCAAGCCAAACTGAGTTGACAAGATAGCGTAAGTATAGGCACCAACAGCGTAAAAACCAACGTAACCCAAATCTAATAAACCGGCAAAGCCAACGACAATATTCAAGCCCAGGCCCAACAACACATAAATCATTGCCAGCGTAGCAATATCGATGGTGCCGCGTCCACTGACAAACGGCAGGATAAATCCGATAACAATAAGGCCGCCAAGAACCCATTCACGATGTGACTCCAAATAGCGGCCCGGTTGATATTTAGGGTTAATAATGCTGCCCGATTTACGCAGTATCGGTAAAACCAACTGCACGGTAAAGACAGCCAAAGCAGCGTAAACGGCACTCATCCACTCTCCACTCAAGCGCAAACCGTTAGCATCCTGCTGCAAGTTAATACCCAAAATGGGTAGTGTCAGCAATAAAGTCAGCAGTCCCGATGAAATCGCATAACTCAATTGTAAGGTAATTTTTCTACTGATTGTCATTACACTTTCTCCACATCCGGCTTACCCAAAATGCCCGTCGGACGGAATAACAACACCAAAACGAGCAGGGAAAAGGCGACGACATCTTTGTATTCGGTCGATAAATAAGCTGAAGTAAAGCTTTCGGTCAGCCCCAGAATAAAACCGCCCAACATTGCCCCCGGAATTGAACCGATACCGCCGAGAACGGCAGCAGTAAAGGCTTTTAGCCCGGCGATAAAACCAACAAATGGATTGACAACCCCATAGTACAAGGCAACCAAAACCCCGGCAACAGCAGCCAGTGCCGCACCTAAAACAAAAGTCAAGGCAATCACCCGGTCTGCGTTGATACCCAGCAGTTTTGCCATACCAATATCTTCGGAGCAGGCACGCATGGCTTTGCCCATTCTCGATTTTTGAATAAACAAATGCAGCGCCAGCATCGAACCGATGGTTACGATAAAGATAATAATCTGTAAAGCCGAAATAGTGACAGCGAAATCATCGCTGGCGTCACCCAGTAAAGTCCAGCGACCTTGAATCAGCGGATGAAGTGCCAAATCTTTGTTGCTTTGTCCATTGGCAACATAGTTTTGCAAGAAAATCGACATACCGATAGCAGAAATCAGAGGGACCAAACGCGGACTGGTGCGCAACGGTTTGTAGGCAACCTGTTCAATAGCGTAACCGTAGCCGCTGGTAATAATAATAGAGGCAACAAATGCCAATAAAATAATAATAGGTATCGAAGTAATGCCCAGCATCGGCATACCGACAATGGTTGAGATACCAACATAGGCACCAATCATATAAACTTCGCCGTGAGCAAAATTGATTAAACCGATAATACCGTAAACCATGGTATAGCCGATGGCAATCAGCGCGTAAATACTGCCCAGTGTCAAGCCATTTATTATTTGTTGTGGGAGGTCTAACATAATGTCTCTCTGATATTAACAAGTTAATGTTGCACAATATAACAAGAAAAAGATTCATTTGACATACAATGCAGGCCGGTGTCGACGTATGAAACCCCACTTTAGCGAATAATTATTTATATTAAAACTTCCACTGTTACTGGGGCTGATGCTTATCTAACCACTTATCGGTGATTATGCCCTATCGAGCCTGCAAACTATGCCATTATTTTATAATGCTTTTGCCATATATGTCGTTACACCATTTCTAAGAAATAACCTATCTTCGTTCCTATCTTTGTCAAACTCGCTTATTTGGCACCTGTGCTGTAAATTGTAAAACGACAGGGCTCCAAATATACTTTGCGTAATTCTACTCGTTTTATTCGATAGCTTTAATGTCTAGAAATAGTATTAGTTGTCAGAAACGCGATAGAGCGACATCGAAAAATCGGTGTCGCTCTATCGAAAATTTTTAATACTGCCAATAATTATTTGATCAGTTCCTTACCGTCTTTGTTCATCTTGTAAACAGCAAATGGGAAGGCTTTCAAATCGCCATTTTCCTTGAAACTAATTTCGCCGATTGGTGTTTTATAACTCTTGCCACTGTGGATGGCTTCAGCAATTTTTTCCGAATCCTCAGTCTTCAACTCGTTTGCTGTATCAACAATGACCTTAACAGCAGAGTAAGCCGGCATAACGAAAGGACCGGTTGGATCTTGTTTTTTGTCTTTGAAAGCCTTAACCAGATCGGCATTTTCCGGTTTGCCGGTAAAGTCGGTTGGAATCGTCACCAAAATATCTTTGGCGGCATCCCCGGCGATAGCAAAAACATCACCGTTGGCAATACCATCAGATCCCATGTACTGAGGGATAAAGCCCTGGTCGGCACCTTGACGGACAATTAAACTAAACTCAGGGTGATAACCACCCCAATAAACAAAATCGATATTTTCTTTTTTCAATTTTGTAATCAAGGCCGAGAAGTCGGTTTGTCCTTTGTTGACACCCTCGAAAAAGGCAACGTCAAAACCAAGGTTTTTTAATTCTTTGCGAACGCCTTCGGCAAGACCCTGACCGTATTGTTGTTTGTCGTGCAGAATGGCCAATTTTTTCGGCTTGGCGACCTCAGCGATATATTTAGCGGCAATTGGCGTGGTTTGGCTATCCAGGCCAATGGTACGGAAAGTGGTAACGTAGCCCTTTTCAGACAATTCCGGACTGGTCGATGCTGGGGTAATCATAACGATACCTTCTTCATCGTAAATTTTTGCCGCAGGAATAGTCGATGACGAACATAGGTGGCCGATTACAAAACGGATACCGTCGTTGACAATTTGGTTGGCGACGGTGACTGCTTGTTTGGGTTCACAAGCATCGTCATAGATGACTGCTTCCATTTTTTTGCCATTCAGCCCGCCGGCAGCATTTAATTTTTCGATGGCCATTTTGGCACCGACGTTTTGCATGGTACCGTATTGTGTTACAGGACCGGTTGTTGGGCCTGCCAAAGCGATTTTAACGGTGTCTTCTGCCTGAGCAGAAAAAGCCAACATTGATGCGATCATCGCAGTGAATAACGTTTTTTTCATTATATACTCCAGTTTTTAACTTGCTTATTTTGATATTATTTATTTATCTGTACATTATCTAGATTAACTAGAATCAGCTCATAATTCTCTTAACATCGACAAATTTTGTCAAGCAATAATTGTGACAAAATCAAATAGAACGAATAAATTACGCTAATACTACTACTATTATAAACAATAAAAAACACAGTAAATCCATTTAAAAACAGCTTATAGCATTTACACCAGCCGGCTGTTAAGCTCGACCACGACATCTTCGGTAAGAAGCTTGCCAACCGGACAACTTTCTGCCGCGGACAATAACATTTGACGTTGTTTTTCGGTTAAATCACCGATTAACTGAATATCAAAATTCATCACGTAACGACCCTTGCGCTCTTCACTGTCGTCACAATGTAGCGTGACATTGACATCTTGCAAAGCAATTTTACGCCTTTTGGCAACCAATCGAATGGTGATCGCCTTACAAGCGGCAACGGCAGCATTTAAATAAGCATGCGGATTAGGCGCTTCGTCGGCACCGCCAATAATTTTCGGTCCGTCAAAATAAATCGGATAACCGTTAACATCAACCACTTGTTTAATGCTACTTGAGCTGGTTGCGTCTTTTTTTGAAACTAATGTTTTCATATGAATTTTCTCGCATTATAGAATTAGATGTTTAAACACATGTTAGTGTCAATACCAGACGATTTCAAGTGTAAGCAGTGAAAAACATCGAAAACAAATTGATTTATCATAATATTTTTCTTATATTATGCCCGTTGAATAATAATGGTTAACTTGAGGACAGTAATAGCAATGTGGAAAGTTTTGGGATTTTTACAAAAAAATTTGGTGTGGACAATACCTATGATGATGGTAATAGGTATTGCTTGTGGCTACTATTTTGATATGTCATTCTTAAAGTTGGCCGTATTACCGCTCACTTTTTTGATGGTTTATCCTATGATGATTAACCTAAAACTAGAAGCCGTTTTCTCCCCCAAAGGACTAAAGGCACAAATTGTCGCACAATTACTCAACTTTGCCGTCATTCCTTTTATGGCTTTTTACTTGAGTCAGCTATTCTTTGATATTAATGACGATAGTGAAAAGTATTTTATCTTGGGGATGCTGTTTGTTGCCCTGTTACCAACCAGCGGCATGACTATTTCGTGGACCGGTTTTGCCAAAGGTAACATTAATGCCGCCATTCAAATGACCGTCTTCGGGCTTATTCTTGGTTCCATTGCCACCCCATGGTACGCTCAGTACCTAATGGGTGAAAGTATCAACATACCGATAAAACAGGTTTTTACCTCTATAGCCGTCGTTGTCTTTTTACCTATGATTATCGGCTGGATAACGCGCAAATCCTTGCTTAAACGCTATGGACAAGCAACTTATCAGAATGAAATCAAACAAAAAGTCCCCATGTTTTCCACCCTTGGGGTGCTGGGAATCGTGTTTGTCGCTATGGCACTCAAATCAAAATCAATCACCGCCAACCCGGCTGTACTGGTTGACTACCTTGTTCCTCTGGTCATTTTCTACATTATCAACTTCTTGTTAAGTACCATCGTTGCCAAGGTGTTATTTAACCGCGGTGACGGCATTGCAGTGGTTTATGGTACGGTGATGAGAAATTTATCTATTGCGCTGGCAATCGCGATGATCGCTTTTGGCCCAAAAGGCGCTGACATCGCCATTATCATCGCTCTGGCCTATATTATTCAGGTACAAATGGCAGCATGGTATGTAAAATTTACACCTAAAATATTTGGTCCTGCTAGCTAATTAAAATCGATAACTTAAAAAATATGTTGATGTTATCGTAAATAGTGTCACAATTAACTCATGTCAGATTATTTCAACTGACTTTTAACAATCTACTTTATAGTGTTTGAGGTAAAAATTATGGAAAAGAATGTAGGCGGCATTGATCGCATTTTACGTATTGTTATCGGCATTGTCTTAATTGCTTTGGTATTGACTGATAAGATTGGTGTTTGGGGTTGGATTGGCGTTATACCCTTAGCAACCGGTTTAGTTAGCCGATGCATGTTGTATAAACTGTTCGGCATTAATACGGACAAATAGAACCAACGGATTTAATATTAAAAACAGCAGTCATTCTGCTGTTTTTTCACTTTTACGAGTGGACTTTACACACAATAAAAGGATGTCTTAAGCATTGCATAACAGAGAATTGAATTGTGCAAGCAGTGCTGCAGTGTGTTAGTGCCTTTTAGAAGGCTTTGATAAACCTACCGAGCGGTTTTATTTCGAGTTTATCTAGCAGTTAACACTTACTGGGGACACCGAGCGCAGAAACAGGAATCAGTTTTAACTCTTTGCTTAACTCTAATTCCCCAGCAATCATTGGGGCTTCAATCGATAAAGCCCACTCCTCAGCTAACTTTTTTGTTGTGAATATGTTTGACATCGATGGGTATAGTGAGATAGTTTTGCACCATTTGCACGTTAAGAAATGTTGTTTTCTATTGATTTAAAAGATATTTTTTATCTAGAACTACTTGAAAGTGGTGCCCAGGGCCTGCGCCAAACTTATATTTCAGCCTGTTTCTATTATTTTACAATATATTGATTTATAAAAATAAAATTGATAGTATTGTTTCAGCTTGTTTCTTGGGACTGCCCTGTTTTTCGAACAAGGTGGTATATTTTTGGTATACACTTTAATAGGATTT
>PDWJ01004782.1_pt1 | contig 11629 bp, 10 predicted proteins | sample 1430881 | NCBI WGS metagenome assembly PDWJ01 (sample SAMN01162460, study PRJNA174530) | Oral metagenome, whole genome shotgun sequencing project. | biome: Marine environment; feature: Marine mammal; material: Swab sample of the gingival sulcus; isolation source: swab sample of gingival sulcus... | reverse complement strand
AAGACAAACGGGGAGCAGATTTTCTGCTCCCTGTTATTGTTTGTGAAGGCATTTTTTGCTTTGGGGAAGAAGTTGAAAGGCTGATCAATGGAGTGTATCCTATTGTAATTGCCTCCCGCTCCCAAATCCACCGCCTAATTTTATAACCATTTGATTTTCATTCCCTCTCACTAATTTTCTGGCCACCAGCTTAGATGCCAGATGCAGGGCAGCAAGGAGCAGGCCCTGAGGCGTATTATAGACATACGCCGCAAGGGAATGCGAACGCAGCTAACGCCGCAGGTGGCATTCTGATGGTGGATCAGGGCCGGTATATCACGGTTGACAGTTAGTATTTTGGCTAAAATACAAATTATAATTTTTTCGTAGGGTTGCTTTTCTATCAATAATCTCCCTCCCTCTCTCGTTCTCTATGCATCATGTTTGCCAGGTTTCTTTACATTTTTTCAATGGAAGAAAGAGGATACCCTGTTCCATTCCACATAATCCTGGATGGTGCCTTGTCTAAATTCATAGGAAATAAATATCGTACAGTCTGTGAATTGGTCTTTTCATAGATTGTTTCGTATTAAGGTTGCTTTTGTGACTTGCCATGGGATGATTTGGTATAGTCCCAATCCTCTCTGATTAAGCTTACCAAAGAATTTTGAAATGTTCTGATATAAGAGGATTAGTGAGATTTATTTATATGAAAGTCTCTATAAGCTGCTAAATAATCTCATTAGTTGTTGTGGGATTGATAGACCAGATCGGCCCGTGGCCTTTTATATGAAAGTATCTATAAGTTACTTAAATACTTTCATTCTTGGTTGTGTGCCAAGTCTGGTCATGGAAAGACCCAGTCGGCCCGTGGCCGTTATATAGAATTATGTTACGAGCGTTTGTTAATATTTTTTTTAAAGTATTGACAAACGCGATGAAATGGGATTTAATCTTATTTCAGGAACGGTGTTCCGATTTTTTAGGAACGATGTTTCTTTTATGGAAAATTGTCTGAGAAAATTTTTATACGTGCTGCTGACAACAAAATATGAGGATGGATAGTATGTCTGAAAAGGTAAAAGCTGTAGATAATGGTCTTGATATTTTAAATTTGCTTTACAGGGTGGGCAGTCCCCTGGGAGTATCTGAGATATCAAGGGAACTGAGTTTAAATAAAAGTACGGTCCATAGGATTTTGTCCACTTTTGAAGAGAAGGGATTTTTATATCAGCATGAAAATGGAAATTATTGGCTTGGAATGAAGATATATGTAATGGGATTGAGCATAGGAGACAGATCTGTTTTTGGTAAGATTGTCAAACCATATGCGAAAAGATTATGTCAGGCTACTCAAGAAGGGGTCAATATTTCCGTATTAGATGGTTCTACAAAACCCTATAAAAGCGTTGTTGTTTTTAAGGAAATGCATCCAGATCGGGTATTGACAGCAGCGCCTCCCGTTGGTCTGGCTCTTGATGCCCACGCATCTGCTGTAGGAAAATGTCTGCTCGCATTTTCTAAGAATATCAAAATTGAATCTCTTACTGATGATGATCTGAAAAAATATACTGAAAATACCATATGTACAGTGTCAGATTTAAAGAAAGAACTGCATGATGTCAGGTCAAAAGGATACGCTATAGACAATGAAGAAAGAGAGGTCGGTCTTTACTGCATTGGATCTCCTATATTTGACTGCAATGGGGATGTCATGGCTGCTATCAGTGTGACAAGTCCTGCTTCACGAATTTTATTCATGGAACTAGATAAACTTATTGATATAGTTAGAAAAACTGGAAAAGAGATAAGTGACGAATTTCGACATCTCCGCTACAGTTCCCAGATTAATCCATTAACTTTTAATGGGGATTGATAAAAGTAATTATATTTGCGCTGTGCATACCAGGATATTGTTTATCAACGTACAGGATTGGTAAGGGAAATTGTTAAGTATTCTGTTCTTTTGAGTAAATTTTGGGGATAATAAATTTCAACTATCAGTTATTTCAAGATAACTAAATACAGCATTGCTATGTCAGCTTCATATCTGTTGGGCTGAAGAAAGTATTTTAGAAATGAGGTCAATTCTGTTTGGTCTTAGACAGGTGAGCTGTTTATTAGTAGTCCAGTTTCATAACAAATTAGAATAAAAGGAAAATTTGCATGCTTATTCTCGTTATTAATCCGGGTGGCACATCAACCAAGATTGCAGTATTCGATGGGACTGTCGAAATTTTTTGTGAAACGATTTCTCATACCCAAGAAGATCTGCAAAATTTTTCTCATTTGCTGGATCAATTTAATTTCAGAGAGTCCATGATTATGGATTCTCTCAAAAAACAGAATATTGATATAGAACGAATTAACTGTGTGGTGGCGCGTGGCGGCCTTATGAAGCCCATAAGCGGAGGGGTTTATCCAATTAATCAGGCAATGATCAATGATATGAAAAATGCAATTAATGGTGAACATGCTTCTAATCTTGGCGTTTTACTGGCCAAATCTATTGCTGAATCTATTGGAGTTAATGCCTATACCGTTGATCCTGTTTCAGTTGACGAATTTTGCGATGAAGCCAGAATTACTGGAATAAAAGATATCGCAAAAGCAAGTTGGCTTCATGCTCTGAATCAAAAGGCTGTGTGCAGAACCATTGCAAAGCAGCTACATGGGAAATATCAAGACTTTAATTTTATCGTCGCCCATCTGGGATCTGGGATTTCCATCGCAGCTCATAAAAAGGGGAGAATGCTTGATGGAAGTGGTGGGAGAAGCGATGGTCCTTTTTCTCCAGAAAGAAGCGGGGGATTATTGGCATATCCTCTCGTAAAATTGTGCTATTCCGGCAAATATACAGAGGATGAAATGGTTCATAAAATTAGTAACACAGGAGGTTTTTATGATTATTTAGGGACAAAAGACGTTAAAAAAATTGAAGAAATGATTGAAAATGGAGATAAACAAGCAAAACAAATAATGGAAGCTTTTACCTATCAGGTAGCAAAGGAAATCTCCATGTATGGAGCTGTATTATTTGGAAAAGTAGATCGTATTATTTTGACAGGCGGGATTTCTTTTTCTGACTACATTACCAATCGGATTGCAAGTCGGGTTGATTATATCGCACCAGTTGAAATTCTTCCTGGCGAAATGGAGATGCTGGCCCTTGCCCAAGGCGTAGTTCGATTACTGAACGGTGAGGAATTACCACAAAACTATGAATAGCAGTCTTCCTTTTGGGTTGCTTAGAAAATGTTTTATGGAGGAGGTATGGCAGAAAAGGTCAAAGTAGATATTGATAAATGCAAAGGCTGTTACCTGTGTATAGCCAATTGCAAATCAAAGGCAATCAGTAAAATGGATTCCCAGAATGTAAAAGGGGTTTTACCTGTCCAGGTTGATCAGGAGAAATGCATTCAGTGCGGCTGTTGTTATATTATGTGTCCGGATCTGGTGTTTGAAATTCTATAAGGGGGTTATATGGAAACAATACTTATTAAGGGGAATGAAGCCTTGGCAGAAGGTGCCATTCGAGGAGGTTGCCGTTTTTATGCTGGTTATCCAATTACTCCTCAATCAGAAGTCCTTGAGTGGATGTCATGGCGCCAGAAAGAAGTTGGAGGCGCTTTCCTGCAGGGCGAATCTGAGATCGCAAGTGTCAATATGGTGTTTGCTGCAAGGGCTCTTGGCGCCAGGGCAATGACTTCTTCATCCGGTCCTGGGTTTTCTCTCAAGCAGGAAGGTATTGCATATTGGGTTTCTGCAGGACTTCCCTGTGTCCTTGCCTGCGTGCAGCGTTTTGGTATTGGAGATGGATTTATCAGCGCTGGACAGGACAATTACTGGCAGGCAATTAAAGGAGGTGGAAACGGAGACTATCATCTCATTGTATTGGCGCCAAACAGCGTTCAGGAGAACATGGATATGGCTTATGAATCTTTTGAACTTGCTGAAAAATGGATGCATCCAGTTTTGATTTTGTCCGATGGAACCATTGGGCAGATGATGGAACCTTGTACCCTGCCTGAAATGAAAGAGTATGACATGGATCAGCCATGGGCTGCCATGGGAACAGAAATTGGAAAAGGGGAAAATAAAGTAATAACGGATATAACCTATTTCCAGGATATCGACGAGTGGAATGCTGGTTATATAAAAAAGATGAGGCAAATTATCCGGGAGGAGCAGCGTTGGGAGAGTATTCAGGTTGAAGATGCCGATGTGGTGCTGGTCGCCTATGGTGTATCTTCCAGGGTTTCAGAAAGAGCTGTAACTCTGGCAAGAGAGCAGGGAATTAAGCTTGGGTTAATAAGACCCATTACTTTATGGCCTTATCCAAGGAGAGCATTTGATCAGATTCCAGAAACTTGCAAGGGTATCGTTACCGTTGAGATGAATATGATGGCGCAAATGCTGGAAGATGTACTGATTGCAGTCAAATGTAAGTATCCTGCCTATACGGTGGCTACCGCTCAGAAGGTTCCAACTACTGATCAGATTATCGCATTGGCAGAGAATATTATTTCAGGAAAAGCAAAAGAGTGGGAGGTTTTTTAAATGTCGAAATCTAATAAGGCCAGAAAAGCTCCAAGTATAATGAAAAAAGAAAATTTATTTTGTCCTGGCTGCGGACACTCCATTTTTGATCGAATTTTAGGAGAAGTTCTTACGGAGATGGATATTATTGGAGACACCATTATCTGTTCAGATATTGGCTGCAATCACATGTTCCAATTTTCAATGGCAGTTGATGTCATTGTCCCTCCCCATGGCAAGATGGGGGCTGCCTTGACAGCAATGAAGAAAGTAAGACCGGATAAATACGCCATGACCATTGCAGGGGATGGTGGAGCCTATGCCATTGGCTTGGCAGAAACCATGACAGCCGCAGTAAAAAATGAAAATGTTACCTTTTTCGTTATGAATAATACTGTCTTTGGTATGACAGGCGGTCAGATGGCACCAACTACACAAATGGGACAAAGAACTTCATCTACGGTAAGTGGACGGGCATTTGAAGATCACGGCAATGATTTTGATGTCTTCAAGGTCATGAGAAATCTGGATATCGCATATTTGGCAAGGACTACTGTGATAAATCCGGCAGCTGTGAACAAAACCAAGAGGGCGGTTCGTAAAGCCATAGAAAAGCAAAGAGATCATAAAGGATTTTCTTTATTGGAAGTGCTGGTACCTTGTCCAACCAATTGGGGATTAGCCCCTCCAAAGGCCATGGAAAAAATTAAAAATGATCTCATGCCCAGATATGAAATGGGTGAACTGATTGATAAATAACGATGGAGACGATGAGATGCTAAAAGAAATAATCTGCGCAGGATTAGGCGGGCAAGGTGTTCTGACTGCCGGAAAGCTTATGATGTATGCGGCTTATAAGAAAAATATGAGCGTTACCTGGTTTCCGTCATATGGAAACGCCATGAGAGGAGGGCCTGCCAATTGTAATGTTGTAATTAGTGATACAAAGGTTGCAAGTCCCTATGCGGAACATCCAGATATTCTATTCGCAATGGCAGAAAGAGCAATAGATGAGTATATGGATTCCATGAAAAAAGGGGGGATTATTCTCATTAACAGTTCCTTGGTTGGAGACAATATCGCGATTCGGGATGATCTTAGTGCAGTCCGGGTTCCTGTTGTTGAAATCAGCCATGATTTGAAAAATGAAAGGGCGGCAAATATTTGTCTGCTGGGTTCTTTGGTCAGGCATACGGATATTTTTTCCAAAGATGAATTTATAGCTTATCTCTGCGAATACTTCAAAGATGCCGGGAAGGACAGTAAGAATCCTAAGAATATTGAAGTGTTTGAGGCAGGATATTCATTTGCTTAATTACAGGACATGGGGGCGATATGATTAGAAATTTTAATGAATTATTAGAGAAAGCAAAATCCGGTACGCCAAAAATTTTAAGTGTGGCTGTCGCCCAAGACGAAGCAGTTTTGACTTCTGTTAAATTGGCAGTTGACCTTGGACTTGTAAAAGTAAAATTGTTTGGAGATCAGAAGAAGATTGGAGCAATTGCAGATAAAATACATTTTCAGGATTATGAAGTGATCAATTCTGCAAGTGATGATGAGGCTGTAAAACTTGCTGTAGAATCAATTGTGGACAAAAAGGCAGATATCCTTATGAAGGGATTTGTAAATACTTCTATCTACATGAAAGCGATTCTCAGCAACAAGTCTGTAATGGAACCTGGTGCATTCCTGAGCATGCTGGCAGTATATGAATTATCCAATTATCATAAGTTAATATATTGCAGCGACAGCGGAATCAATGTGGCTCCTGATTGTCAGCAAAAGAAAGTAATAATGAGCAATGCTCTTATTGCAATGAAGAAATTGGGCATTGAACAACCCAAAGTGGCTCTTTTAACAGCCAATGAAATGGTACACCCGAAAATTCAGTCCACAGTAGATGCAAAAGCCCTTGTTGAAATGGTTTCAGAAGGGGAACTGCCAGAGTGCATTGCTGAGGGGCCAATCGCATTTGATGTGGCCTTTGATAAAGAGGCTGCAGAGCATAAGGGTCTTAAAAGTGACATATCAGGAGATGTCGATTTTATACTGGCACCGAATATCGAAACAGGAAATGTACTGGGAAAATCATGGCTGACATTTTCCAAAGCGAAATGGGCAGGAATCGTATTGGGAGCCAGGATGCCCATTATTCTGCCATCCAGATCTGATACCCCTGAAATAAAGATCAATTCCATTGCATTGGCATGTTTACTATCAACTTTGAAGGAGGAATAACTTATGAATTATTCTAAAAGGATCACAAGATTAAAAGCTTCTGCTATCAGAGATGTGCAAAAGAAAATTGTCAAAAAGGCCGATGTTATTTCCTTTGCCGCAGGACTGCCTGATCAACAGCTTTTTCCTGTTGCAGACTTAAAAGAAAGTACTGAAAAAGTAATTGATGAGCAGGGGTGTGTTGCATTTCAGTATGGTCTTACCAAAGGGTTTTCTCCGTTAATTGGGGAGATTGCCAAGCGGATGAGAGAAAAGAAAAATGTAGATATAAGTGACGAAAACATTGTTATAACAACAGGTTCTCAGCAGGGTCTTGCTCTGGCAGGTTTGATGCTTCTTGATGAAGGGGACTTGGTCCTGACTGAAAATCCAAGTTATCTTGGGGCGATAAACGCCTGGAGACCTTATGGATGTGACTTTTTGGGAATTGAAACTGATCAGGAAGGTATGGTTCTGGAAGAATTACGTCAAGTTTTATCGACCCATAAAAATACGAAACTCATCTATGTGATTCCTAATTTTCAGAATCCAACCGGAAAAGAATGGTCATTGGAAAGAAGAATCAAGTTTATGGAATTGGTAGCATCTTTTGATGTTACAGTCGTAGAAGATGATCCCTACGGCGAGTTGAGGTTCAAGGGAGAGGAACTTCCAACCCTTGCATCATTGGATAAAAAAGGCCAGGTCATATATCTTGGCTCTTTTTCAAAGGTTTTATGCCCTGGATTCAGGGTCGCATGGATGTGTGCGAATAATGACATCGCATCCCAGGCAGAAAGACTTAAGGAAGGATTAGACCTGCAGTGTAACCAATTTTCTCAGCTTCAGGTGTATCAATATCTGAAAGATCATGGCATGGAAAAACAAATTACTACCATTGTAAGAAGTTATAAAGAAAAATGTGAGGAAATGGTAAGGTGTATAAGTGAAAATTTCCCCAAATCCTGTACATATACAGATCCCGATGGGGGAATGTTTTTGTGGGTTGAGCTTCCTGCACATTTGAATGCCAATACTCTTTTGGATACTGCAATTGAAAGAGGAGTCGCCTATATCCCAGGGGAATTTTTCTACGTGGGTGCTGAAAAGCAAAATACGTTGAGACTGAATTTCACTACCGTATCAAAAGAACAGATTATAAAAGGAATTAAGATATTGGGAGGGCTATTAGAGGAAGTTTGTTAATGATGAAAACCTGAATGGAAGGAGGAGCCTAAATGAAAACCACAAAATCAGCACCAAGCAAAAACATGTTAATTATCATCTCCGTCATACCCATATTCTCCGCAATTAGTTTTTTGATGGTAGCCCTGTTGAAATATGATGATGTTGATATACATATTCCCCTGATACTTGCCACCATCATAGCTAGTTTATTAGCTGTCTTTGTATTGGATATAAAATGGAAGGAGTTGGAAACAGGGATATTTGATTCCATACAATCTGCAATGCAGGCAATTCTCATTTGCTGTATTATTGGTTTTATAATTGCATCCTGGATCATTGGAGGGATTGTGCCAGCAATTATTTATTATGGACTGCAATTGCTGTCTCCCCATTTTTTCCTGGTAACTTGCTTGTTGATAAGTGGCGTTGTAGGGATTGCCACAGGCTCTTCCTGGATCACTTGTGGAACTATTGGAGTTGCATTAATTGGAATCGGAATAGGGATGAAAATTCCTTCTGAGGTAACTGCCGGAGCGATTATTTCAGGAGCATTCCTTGGTGACAAAATGTCTCCGTTTTCAGATACAACCAATCTTGCACCAGTTGCCGCAGGAACCACTTTGTTTGTGCATATAAGAAATATGCTGTGGACAACATTGTCAAGTTGCATCATTGCCGGAATTCTTTTTTATTTGGTAAATCGGAATTATACCGCTGCTGGCATGGATGAAGGAATTATTGCATCCATCATGGAAGCTCTGCATGGGGAGTTTTATATCACTCCTGTCTTATTGCTGCCCCCGGCTTTGATTATACTCATGATGATTTTTAAAATCCCGATTATTCCTGGGTTATTCCTGAGTGTCGCTTTGGGCGTTGTGTGCGCTTTGGTATTTCAGGGTGCGGATATGAATTCCATAGGTGCGGCATTGCAAAACGGATATAAAGCATCGACCAAAAACCAGGAGGTAAATTATTTACTTAGTCGGGGTGGAATGCAAAACATGATGTGGACAGTATCCTTAATCTTATGTTCACTAAGTTTTGGAGGTGTAATGGAAAAAAGCGGAATGTTGTCAGTCATAGCAGATGGGATCATGAGATTTGCTAAAAATACAGCATTACTGATTATATGCACAATGGTAACAGCAATTAGTGTCACATTGACAACAGGGGAACAATATCTTTCTATCCTCATTACAGGGAAAATGTATAAGAATGAATACTCAAAGAGGAAATTGGCCCCGGAAAATTTATCCAGAGCCCTGGAAGATGCGGGAACCTTAACATCTCCTTTGATTCCCTGGAGTACATGCGCAGTAGCGGTAAGTGGCTATCTTGGAGTCGCAACCGTAGATTATTTACCGTATTGTTTTATGAATTTACTGAATCCCATTGTTGCCAGTATTTTTGCAATAACAGGTTTCAAAGTAATTTTATTACAATCACAACAAAATGATATCAGGAGGTAGTTATTTATGAATGATCAGAAAAGTCCGATAAAACTGTTTTTTACTCTTCTTACGTTAGGCGCATGTTGGTCCATTGTTTATATTGTGCCTTTTATTCAATATGTATGGTACGATCCTTTTCAGGAATTTTTAAAGGTATCCAATACGCAAATGGGACTTCTCATTACCATTTATGGCTTTGGGAATATTTTGGGGGCGCCCATTGGTGGCTGGGTAGCCGATCGATTTAACTATAAAATTATATATACCCTGTCAGTACTTTTAAACGGGATATTTTCCTTAGGATTTGTTCTATACCCTTCTTATCAGTTTGCCATACTCATGTGGATAGGTTTTGCGGTTGCAAGTTTGTTCATGAATTATCCAGCTCATATCAAAATTACCAGAGCTTTGGCAACAGACGAAAATCAAGGAAAAATTTTTGGCTTCAATGAATCTTTTGTTGGACTGTTTAATATAATTTTCAATGTTGTCATGATGTATTTCTTTGTTAAATTTATGGAAGGAGTCACTGGTATGAAAGCTGCTATTATTTCCATAGCAGTTCTGTCCTTTGTTCTTACCGTGATCGTATGGTTTGTGCTTGATAATCCTAAGAAGAAAGAACTACTAAAAGAAGACGATGGACAAACAAATATATTAAAAGATTTTGCTACGGTTTGTAGAAATGAATCAACCTGGCTGGTCGGATTTTCTATATTTGCAATTTATTCGTTTTTTACAACAATGACGTACTTTACTCCTTATTTTACAGATGTGTTGGGTGTAACGGTTGTTTTTACAGGATGGCTTGCCATCGTGAGACAGCACGGGATGACCTTGCTCGGAGCCCCTATTGGGGGAAGCTTGGTGGATAAGGTTGGGTCGGCTGCGAAAGTCTTGATTGGGGTTTACGTCCTCGGGATAGCCGGGCTTTCATATCTGATATTTGCAGATAAGGCTGTTACAGCAACTGTTTTGATTGTCCTTACCATACTGCTTTCCGGTGCGGTGTACGTTGGAAGAGGTTCTTATTACGCAACGATTACTGAATGTGGTGTGTCAAGGAAATTGACTGCTTCTACAATTGGGATTGCCGCAGCATTTGGATTTTCTCCTGATATATTTCAATTTACCTTGTTTGGGTATTGGCTTGATAAGTATGGGAATCAAGCATATTCCTATATGTTTATATTTCAAGCCATAATATTGTTTTTTGGAGTACTTGCTGCATTCAGGATTCTTAATCTGAAAAAAAGGATAGCCAGTCAAGAGGTCTCATAATTTTGCATTCCTCCAGGCATTGTTTTTAGTGAAAGACAAACGGGGAGCAGATTTTCTGCTCCCCGTTGTTATTTGTGAAAGTGTTTTATTGATGCTCCCGGATATACTGGCCAAGCTCTGACAGATCGTATGGAGAACTCTGATACACGTGGTAATTCAGCCAGTTTGAAAACAGCAGATAGGCGTGGGCTCCCCAGTTCATGGACGGTTCTTTTTCCGGGTCATTGTCCGGGTAGTAGTTTTTGGGAATATCAATGTCAAGTCCCTTGTTCAGATCCCTGATATACTCTTCATGGAGAGAATATCTTTCATATTCCGCATGCCCTGATACAAAGACAAATCGCTTGCTTCTGTCAATGGTCAGATACACACCGCTTTGGTCTGATTGGGCAATGACCGATAATTCCTCGTGTTTTTTCACATCGGAAAGAAGGGTTTCTGTATGTCTGGAATGGGGAATCAGAAAGGTATCGTTAAAGCCCCTTACAATGGCTTCTTTTTGCAGTATTTGATGTTCAAAAATGCCAAATACCTTTTTGTCCAGTTTGATTTTGGGAATCCCGTAATAATGGTATAAAGCAGCCTGGGCGCCCCAGCAGATAAACATGGTAGAATACACATTGGTTCTGCAAAAATCCATGATTCTTGTAAGTTCTTCCCAATACCCCACCTCTTCAAAATCCAGATGTTCCACCGGAGCGCCGGTAATAATCATTCCATCAAAGTATTGGTCTTTTATATCATCAAAATGCCCGTAGAATTTGAGCAGATGGTCCCTGGAGGTATTTTTGCTTTCATGGGTCTTTGGGGTAATCAGATCCACTTCTATTTGCAGGGGCGTATTACTCAAAAGCCTTAGTAATTGGGTTTCTGTTACAATTTTTTTGGGCATCAGGTTCAAAATGGCGATTTTCAACGCCCTGATATCCTGGGTTTTTGCCCGGAGTTCATTCATGACAAAGATGGAT
>PDWJ01011702.1_pt1 | contig 11632 bp, 8 predicted proteins | sample 1430881 | NCBI WGS metagenome assembly PDWJ01 (sample SAMN01162460, study PRJNA174530) | Oral metagenome, whole genome shotgun sequencing project. | biome: Marine environment; feature: Marine mammal; material: Swab sample of the gingival sulcus; isolation source: swab sample of gingival sulcus... | reverse complement strand
ATTTTAAAACCAAAAATCCGAGTGTAAAAACTCGGATTTTTAGTTTTTATATCGCTCAATCAGAAATAGTAAGGCTATTTTCTGAATGTGCCTAATTAGAATGAGAAAGGACTGCCTAGTAAAACAGGCGGTCTTTTTTATTTCAGCAAATCATTCAGTCCTTCTTTTTCAAAGAGAACTCTTCCAATTTTAACATCAGACCAACCTTTTTTTAATTTATAAGTAAATGTTGGTTTATCATTGACTAATTGACAGTCGATATAATAATTTGAAATCTGACTGTTCGTAAGTGTATTTAATTCCTCTATATGAGTTGAAATAAAAAAATAGGAGTTTTTGTATTTACTTAATCCGTTTATCGTTGTTTTGCAAATTTCAAGGGAATCTTTGAAGTTTGTTCCACTAAAAAGTTCATCAAAGATGGCAAAACACCGTTTTCTGTTAGATGCGTTTTGAACCACTTTTTTAAGACTTAGAATTTCTGTCATAAAATGGCTATAACCATTTAGAATATCATCTTTTTTATTAATATCTATCGAAAAATAATTACAAAAAGGAATTTCACCATCAGTTGCAGGAATTCCTATTCCTAAATGTCCTAAATAAACACAAAGTCCAACAGATTTAAGAAATGTTGATTTACCTGACATATTAGAACCACTTAATAAAATGACTCCACTGGTAGTTTCAAAATTATTTTTAACAGGATTTTTAATCAAAGGGTGGTAAAAATCGGTTAATTTAATATGCTCATTACTTAATTTTGGAAAGACAAAACCATTGTTTATAATTCCTTTGGAAATAGAAAGATATGCTTCAAATAAAAATAAATCTTCCCAAAAAGGCGAGAGTAATTTATTTTTTTTAAGGGCGTCAATTTTTTGAGTTAATTCAATAATATGCTTATCTCTAAGTTTATCTTCTTTGACAAGTTGATTGTATTTTTCAAGCTGTAAATTTGTGAAAAATTGAAAAATATGTTTGATATTCAGCCCGTATTCTTTAGGAAATACACTTAGTTTGAGTTTTGAAAAATATCTTGATTGTAAACGATAAAAGAATAGAATAAGTTGGCTGAATTTGCTAAAATTTTTGAATTTAGTTTGTCTAGAAGTGAATAATTGATATCTTATTTTTTTCTGAGAAAGGTCTTCAATCTTTTCATCATTTATAAAAAAATAGACCTCATTTAAGTATAACGGACTGTATGAATAATCTTTTAAGACACTTTGATTTGCTATAAAACCTTTCAGAATGTTTTGTTGATTAATAACTTTTGAGGTTGAAGACAAAGGTGTTTTTAAAATCTGAATAATTTTATCTTTGGTAAATCCATTCAGAGAATAGTCAAACAAAGGCAAAAGTTCTTTTTGGATATTTAAATCTTCTAAATTATTCATTATCTTATACTAAGGGGTTATTTGAGTTGTATGATAAATTCCAAACAAGCAAATATAACTTTTTTATCTATACAAAAAAATAAGTGTTTGAAATTCAATAAAAAATACTGTTTTTATTAGATTTCGGCTTGCAAAATGGGAGTGTCGTAGTCAATTTTCACATACTAAGTAATTTATTCAGTATATTTTACTATTTTTGCAAGGTTAAATAAATTAGATGATTACTCATTTACAAGGAAAACTAATAGAGAAAAATCCCACATATGTCGTTATAGATGTAAATGGAGTGGGATATAAGGTTCATGTTTCTTTAAATACTTTTTCAGAATTACCGACTACTGAAAAGGTGTTCTTATATACTTATCTGCATATACCATGTTGTCCTCAATGACTACCGATGAGGTTCAAAGAGCTATTGCCTCCGGTGATGTTAAGACTATACAGTCTGTGAAAGGAATTGGAGCAAAAACAGCACAAAGAATTTTGATAGACTTACGGGATAAAATAGATTCAAATTTTGTCTCTGATAACGTTTCTTTGAATTTAGACAATAGAAATAAGAATGAAGCGTTAAAAGCATTAGAGGTATTAGGTTTTCCAAAGAAACAATGTGAACGAGTTCTCGGACAGATTATAAAAACCAATGCCGACCTAAGTGTAGAAGAATTGATTAAACAAGCATTAAAAAAATTATAAGTTTTGAGAAATTTGAAACGAATTATTTTTCAATGGATGTGTATCCTGTTTTTTCCGATAGTTTTTACTACGGTATCAGCACAAGACAAGGGTAAATATACTGAGAAAAATACGATTAAAAAGGACACGGTTATACTAAAATATCCTTTTAAAAATGGAGACAAAGCATCTTTGTATTTAGATACTGCTACAGAACAGAAGATTATATTTGACACTCAACAAAAGAAGTATTTTTTTATTGAAAAAGTAGGAAATTATTACTTGAAATATCCTGTAGTAATGGATAAGGAAGCTTATAAAAAATACCGACAGCAGAAAGACATGTTGGAGTATTTTAAGACCAAATCCATATCCTCCAGCCCTTATCGTCAACAAGAAGGCAATGCGCAGAAGGATTTATTACCTACTTACTATGTTAACTCTAAATTTTTTAAAAGTATTTTTGGAAGTAATACAATTGAGGTAGCGGCTAACGGTTCTTTAGAAGTTAGTATGGGGATGCTCTATCAGAATGTAGATAATCCTCAGTTGTCAGAACGAAACAGAAGTAATTTGTCTTTCGATTTTGATCAACAGATAGGAGCCAGTGTGATGGCAAAAATAGGAACACGCTTGGAATTAGGGGTGCAATATGATACAAAATCTACCTTTGATTTTCAGAATAGAATTAATTTAGGGTTTGAGCCTGATGAGGACGATATTTTGAGAAAAATACAAGTTGGTAACGTAAGTATGCCTGTGAAAAACTCTTTAATTGTAGGAGCGCAAAGTCTTTTTGGACTTCATACCGAGTTGCAATTTGGACCTACTACAATTACGAGTGTATTTGCCCAACAGCGTTCGCAAATGAAAACGTTGGCTACACAAGGAGGATCAACCGTACAGGAATTCGAAATGAGAGCCTCCGATTATGATGATAATCGCCATTTTTTCTTATCTCACTATTTTAGAGATAATTATAATAGGGCTTTACAGAATTTTCCTTTGATTAACAGTCCTATCAACATTACAAGAGTGGAAGTGTGGGTTACAAACAGAGGAGTTGTTACGGAAAATGTAAGAAATATTGTAGCATTGGCGGATATTGGAGAAGCGAATCAAGCTAATATAGGACCTGCAGAGGTTGTTGTTAATCCCGGTACTCTTTACCCGAATAATACAGATAACAATATTTCAACTATTTTGACCATTGATAATCCGGTACGTGATATTGCTACTGTGGGAGATGGCTTATCTCCATATAAAATGCAACAAGGGCGTGACTATTCGGTATTGGAAAATGCTAAAAAACTGGAGCCAAATGAATATACAGTTCATCCGCAGTTAGGTTATATTTCATTGAATCGACGTTTAGTAAATGCTGATGTATTGGCTGTTGCTTTTGAATACACAGTTAGTGGAGATTCAAAGGTGTATAAAGTAGGAGAATTTTCGACAGATGGAGTAACACCTCCTAAAAATTTAGTGGTTAAGTTGTTGCGTAGTGAGATGTTGAACACTAATGTGCCTTTATGGGATTTAATGATGAAAAATGTGTATTCATTGCGGACACATCGTGTCAATGAACAGGGGTTACGTTTGGAATTGATGTATGCTAACGACGAAACAGGAGTGCCATTAAACACCTTGCAAAATGCAAAAACCCCTGAAATCGCCGATAGAACTATCATGAACATGACGCATATTGATCGTTTGGATGAAGGAGATAATTATGTGAAGGGAGGAAACGGTTACTTTGATTACGTAGAGCGAGTAACTATCAATTCTGAAAAGGGATATATTATTTTTCCGGTAGTAGAACCTTTTGGAAAAAATTTACAAAAAACTTTAACCAATGCTGATGATTCAAAATATATATTTGAAGAATTGTATGACCTTACTAAATATGAGGTTAAAAACAATTTCCAGACTAAAGATAAATATTTATTGAAAGGATACTTTAAAGGGGAAAGCGGTAGCACAGGGGGTATTCCTTTAGGTGCTTTTAATGTGCCGAGAGGGTCTGTGCGAGTTACTTCCGGAGGAAGAACATTGGTAGAGGGTATAGATTATGTAGTAGATTATCAAATGGGTCGAGTACAAATTATCAACCCTGCTTTGGAAGGTGATAATGTTCCTATTCAGGTGTCGGTTGAGAATAACGAATTGTTCAGTATGCAGAATAAACGTTTTATTGGAATAGATGTAGAACATAAGTTTTCGGATAATTTTATTGCAGGGGCAAGTTTTTTAAATTTACGAGAAAAACCATTTACACAGAAAGTAGCTTTTGGAAGTGAGCCTATTAACAATAGTATTTTTGGAGTGAATGCTAGTTATGGAACAGAGGTGCCTTTCTTGACGAAGTTGGTTAATAAATTACCTAACATTGATACAGAAGTTCCGTCTCGATTTTCCATAAGAGGAGATTTTGCTTACCTAAGACCGGGTTCACCATCTCAGATAGAATTACAAGGAGAAGAGGCTTCTTACATTGATGATTTTGAGGGAACTCAAATTCCGATAGAGATACGTTCTATTATGCAGTGGCAATTAGCAAGTACGCCACAATATCAAAAGAATTTTGATTTTAATGGTTCAGCTACAGATTTATCCTATGGATATAAGAGGGCCAAATTAGCATGGTATATTATTGACCCTATTTTTTATGGTAGTTCTTTACGTCCGGATAATATTGGTAAAGATGAGTTATCAAGGGCAGAAGTGCGTTCCGTGAGTTACAATGAGTTATTCCCTGAGCAGGAGTTGGATATTACACAATCTCCGATTGTCAGAACCTTTGATTTGGCTTATTTTCCACATGAACGAGGAAGTTATAATTATGATACGCAAAATGTAGGGGCTGATGGTAAATTTATAGACCCTGAGGAACGTTGGGCTGGTATTACAAGACCTTTGTACACTACTAACTTTGAGCAATCTAATGTAGAATATATCCAATTCTGGTTGATGGATCCTTTTGAAAATTATTCTATAACAAAAGAAGAGGGATTGCCGGCAGGAGTCAATCCAAATGACCCTAGTAATCAAGTAGGAGAAATTTATTTTAATTTAGGAAGTATATCGGAAGATGTGTTGAAGGACGGACGAAAAATGTATGAAAATGGACTTCCTAAAAATGCCTTAGATACTAAGAATACTAATAAAACCATTTGGGGTAAGGTTCCATCTAATCAATCTTTACTATATACATTTGGAGATGATGATAATGAGAGAAAGAACCAAGATATTGGATTGGATGGATTGAATGATGATGAAGAAAGAACTCTTTTTGGAACTTCTTTTGGTAGTGACCCTTCCAATGACAACTTTAAGTTTTTCAAAAATTCGGACTATGATGAACAAGGAGCTTCCATCATTACACGTTATAAGAAATACAATAATATGGAAGGTAATTCACCAACGAATAGGCTTTCTGAAGAGAGATATCCAACGGCATCAACAGGTTATCCCGATGTAGAGGATATCAATAAAGACCAGACCATGAATACGGTAGAGAGTTACTACCAGTATAAAAGTTTAAAATGCCTGTAGTACTTCGTTTTGGAGAATTAGAATTGGTGAGAGGTGACTGGCGTCGTTATACAAAAGTAATTAATACTTCTAAGGATGCTCCTATTACTGAACTAACAAGTCAAGAATTACAAAATTTTGAATCAGGAGTGGTTAATATTCAGGAAAATGAACGAAAAACACCTATTCCTTACGTGTTACCACCGGGAGTAAGACGTGAAATATTGAGAGGAAATACCACGGTTCAAAAGCAAAATGAACAATCTATTTCATTAAAAGTTAGAGAATTAAAACCCGGAGAGGCTCGTGCGGTATTTAAGAATTTTAGCGTGGACTTGAGAATGTATAAAAAACTGAGAATGTTCTTACACGCTGAGGGTATTAAAGGAACTTCACAAGTTCATGATAATGAGGTTAAGATGATTTTCCGATTAGGAAGTGATTTGACAGAAAATTATTATCAAATAGAAAAACCTTTAAAAATTTCAAATTACAATGCGCGAACCGCTGAAGATATATGGCCGGAAGAGAATAATTTAAGTGTCGTGTTGGAATATTTAGGAAATCTAAAATTACAACGATTGAAGCAAGGTATTGCTCCTAATATTTTGTATCCTGCGGAGGGACAACCAATGCCTGAAGCACTGCAAGGTTATGAAATTAGAGTAAAAGGAAACCCTAATTTGTCAAATGTTCGTACGATGATGTTAGGAGTAAAGAATGTGTCTTCTTCTAACCAGAATATAGAAGTATGGTTTAACGAATTGCGCAGTTCCGGTTTTGATAATGAAGGAGGTTGGGCAACAGTTATTAGTGCAGATGCTAATTTGGCTGACTTTGCTAATATTTCAGCTACCGGTAGAAAACAAACGAAAGGCTTTGGTAGTATAGGGCAAACGGTAAATGAAAGGTCACAAGAAGATGTAACGCTATATAATGTTAGTACAAGCGTAAATGCAGGGCAGTTATTACCTAAAAAATGGGGTATTAGACTTCCGGTGACTTACAGTCATTCGGAAGAATTTAAAGACCCTAAGTATGATCCTCAATATCAGGATGTTCTTTTTGAAAAAGCAGTTTCTATTAATCCAAATAGCAAGTATTCAGAGGACTATACTCGTAATAGAAGTATTAGCTTAATAAATGTTAGAAAAGATTATAGTCCTAATTCAGAAAGAAAAAGACGTTTTTATGATATTGAAAATTTATCATTATCCTATTCTTTTTCAGAGTTGTATCACAAAGATTATAACATTAAAAAATCTTTGAATCAAAGTCTTAGAGCAGCAGCTAATTACAGTTTTAGTTTTGAACCGAAAATAGTTGAGCCTCTAAAGAATTGGAAAGCAGTTAGCAGCAAATATTTGAAATTGATAAGAGATATAAATTTCAACTTGTTGCCAAGTACTATTTCTGTTAATTCTTCTATTTTAAGGAATTATAATGAGCAACTATCACGTACACTTATAACCGGACTTCCGGAGTTACCTACATTGGTGCGTAGAGACTATCATTTTGATTGGGATTATGCGATATCATATAATTTAACAAAGGCTCTTAAGTTTGACTTTAAAGCTACTAATAGATATATTTATGATAATTTTGGTAAAGATAATGTAATGTTATATGATAGATTCTTCAATATTGGAAGGTCTTACATGTACAATCAAGATTTAAATGTGAGTTATAGAATTCCGATTGATAAATTACCATTTTTAGATTTTGTTAGGGCAGATTTTAATTATACGGCAAGTTATAATTGGAATGGAGGAGCTAAACAAGTTGTTGATAAAGTAGGAAATACCATACAGAATGCCAATACAAAGACCTTAAATACACACTTAGATTTTAAGAGATTGTATAAGACTGTTTTACCAAAGAAATGGAGAGGTAAGAAGAATACGTTTGTAAATATATTGACTTCTATAAAAGATATGCGTATTAACTACACAGCTAATAATGGTACAATGATGTCCGGATTTAAACCGCAAATGGGCTTTTTGGGTAGAGATCGCTACAGTGGCTCTTTTGCACCTACATTTGGTTTTGTTTTTGGAAGTCAGATAGATATGAGGCAAAAAGCAGTTGAAAATGGTTGGCTTATTTCAAGAGGTAAAGATGATCCTTATTACAATCAAATGTATTCAAATACAGCATTTAATAAATTAGATGTTTCTTTTGAAATGCGACCTTTTAAGAATATGATTATTGAATTTAAAGGAGAAAGAACGCATAGTAGAACTGCGATGCAACAATTAGATGTTGTAGACAATGTTTTAGCTGATGGAAATCCTACTTCAGAAAGAGGAAGTTTCAGTATTAGTACGAATATGTTGGGTGCTACTTTTAAGAGCATGAATACATTATTTAATAATTTTAAAACTTATAGGACAACCATAGCAAAACGTTTGGCAAGTAAATCAGGACAATCTGTAGATGGTTTTGGAGTATCCAGTCAGCAAGTTATTTTACCTGCATTTTTAGCAGCTTATACAGGGAAAAGTGCCTCAGGAGTAAGTTTAAAAGCTCTTAGAAGTATTCCGATACCGGGTTGGAATATTACCTATAGAGGTTTGATGAAAAACAAATGGTTTAGAAAAAACTTTACCAATTTTTCTATCTCACATAGTTATCAGTCTTCCTATTCTATCGTAGGTTATCAAAATAATTTAGAGTATAACGAGAAGAATCCTTATGCAGATAGAGATATTTCGGGTAATTATTTCCCTGAAAAAGAATATGATAATGTGAGTTTGATAGAAGAATTTTCACCGTTGATTAAATTAGATATGAAAATGAAAAATTCTGTATCTTTGAACGCAAGAATTAATAGAGATAGATCATTGATGCTCGGTTTGGGTAATAACACGATTACACAGGAAGTAGGAACGGAATATGTGTTTGGAGTAGGATATCGATTTAAAGATTTGGCGATGAAATTTAGTGCAGGTGGACGCTTGTTTAAATTAAAAGGGGATCTGAATTTAAAGGCAGATATTATGCTTAGAAATAGTAATATTATGGTAAGAGCTATTGATAAAGATAACGATCAGGTAACTGGAGGACAACGTGTTTTATCGTTAAAATTCTTAGCTGATTATTCGGTAAGTAGGAATTTTATGGTTTCTTTTTATTTTGATCAAAATGCTTCGAAATATGCTATTTCAACAACGTTCCCAAGACAATCTGTTAATACGGGAATTAGGTTAAGATATTTAATAGGAAATAACTAATTTATAAAAAAATAAGAAAAATGAATGTTCCAAGTGAATTAAAGTACACAAAAGACCACGAATGGGTAAGAATTGAAGGAGAAACAGCAACAGTTGGAGTTACTGATTTTGCTCAAAAAGAATTGGGAGAAATTGTATATGTTGATGTAGATACCGTAGATGAAACTTTAGGAAAAGAAGAGGTATTTGGATCTGTAGAGGCTGTAAAAACAGTTTCAGATTTGTTTTTACCACTTTCCGGAGAAATTACGGAATTTAATGAGGAGTTGGAAGATGCTCCTGAGAAAGTGAACGAGGATCCTTATGGAGAAGGTTGGATGATTAAATTAACAATTTCAGACAGTTCAGAAGTAGATAGTTTATTATCTGCTGAGCAATATAAGGAATTGATAGGTGCATAGAAATATTGTTTTTGCTATTGCAGTATTTCTAACGATTGCAATACTCATAGGGAGCTTATTACCAGCTCAACAAATTCCTGTACCTCATTCTATTAGTGATAAAATAATACATGGGAGTGCCTATGCGGTTTTGACCTTTTTTTGGTTATTGGCCAAGCCAATATCAAAAACTGGTATAGTTTTTGGTGTATTTTTTTTAGGAGCTCTTATTGAACTATTGCAAGGAACACTGACGAATAATAGACATTCGGAGTGGTTGGATGTTGTTGCAAATACCATAGGTATAATCGTTGCTTTTGTAGCGTTTAAGTTGTTTTTTGAAAAAAAATAATACATAAATGTAAAAATAATTTGTAAAAGTTATTTTTATGTTGTTATTTAGCAACTCAATAAAAATACACAGATAAAATAAAACTATATAAAAATGCAAATCAAAAAAAATCCAAAAGCAAATTTAGAAAACTATAGCAAGCTGTTTTTTATGCTTGGTTTAGTATTAGCTCTTTTAATAGTATATGTTGCTATTGAGAAGAAGACTTATGATAGAGTTATTGATGATTTAGGTGCAGCTGTTTATAATATTCAAGATGAAGAGCAGACGGTAGAAATTGAAAAAATCCAGCAACCAAAACCAAAGCCAAAACCAGCACCAAAGCCGGATAAAATCAAGGTGGTAGAAGATGAAGAAAAAGTAGAAGAAACCGTTATTGAATCTACAGAGGTAACTGAAGAAGAGGCTGTGGAAGTAGAAGAAGTGGAAGAAGTAGAGGAAGAGGAAGAAGTAATAGAAGATGTACCTTTTGCTATTATTGAAGATGTACCTGTATTTCCGGGTTGTAAAGGAAGTAAGGCACAATTAAAAAAATGTTTAGAGCAAAAAGTTAAAAAGCATGTTAATCGTAAGTTTAATACAGATTTGGCAAGTGAGTTAGGTTTATCTCCGGGTGTTAAACGTATTATGGCGATGTTTAAGATTGATAGAAGTGGTAATATTACGAATATTCAAGTAAGAGCTCCTCACAAGCGTCTAAAACAAGAAGCAATTAGGGTAATTAAGAGTCTTCCTAAGATGACTCCTGGTAAACAAAGAGGAAAGCCGGTTGGTGTAAAGTATTCTTTGCCAATTGTATTTAAAGTAGAGGGATAATTATTAATACGTATTATGAATGGAGTTGTTTTCAGAATTTTCAATGGATCTGTTTCTGTGGCTTGTATTTAGGATAATTTTATTAGCCTTGTTTATTTATGCGGGCTATGTGGTTATCAAGTTTTTTAGGAACAAAGAAAATTTTAGAAAAAAGTAATTACATTCTAAGTAAATTTATAAAAAAGAAGCCACCTGTTAAGGTGGTTTCTTTATTTTGGTAGAAGTATGGTAAAAATAGGAAATATAGAATTAGAAGACTTTCCTTTGTTGTTAGCACCAATGGAGGACGTTAGCGACCCGCCTTTTAGAGCTTTGTGTAAGCAACAAGGAGCGGATATGGTTTATACGGAGTTTATTTCTTCCGAAGGATTGATTAGAGATGCAGCTAAAAGTGTTAAAAAATTAGATATTTTTAAAGAAGAACGCCCTGTAGGTATTCAGATTTTTGGTGCAAATATGGATTCGATGTTGCAAACGATAGATATTGTATCGCAAGCAAAACCTGACTTTATAGATATTAACTATGGTTGTCCTGTAAAAAAAGTTGTTTCTAAAGGAGCAGGAGCAGGAATATTACAAGATATTGATAAAATGGTATCTCTAACAGAGGCGATGGTAAAGCGTACAAATTTACCCATTACTGTTAAAACACGTTTAGGTTGGGATGCTTCGTCCATTCATATAGTAGAGGTAGCTGAAAGGTTACAAGATGTTGGTGTGCAAGCTATAGCTATACACGGGCGTACTAGAAAACAGATGTATAAAGGAGAAGCCGATTGGAAGCCTATTGCAGAAGTTAAAAATAATCAAAGAATGTATATACCTATATTTGGGAATGGTGATGTAAATACACCCGAAAAAGCGGTAGAAATGCGTGATGAATATGGATTAGATGGAGCGATGATAGGTAGAGCAAGTATTGGGAATCCTTGGTTTTTTAAACAGGTAAAACACTTTATCAAAACAGGAGAACACTTAGCTCCTATAAGCATTGCAGATAGAGTTGAAATGGCTCGTAAGCATTTGGATATGAGTATTCAATGGAAAGATTCTGAAATTGTAGGTGTTATGGAAATGCGTCGTCATTATGGCAATTATTTTAAAGGGATTCCCCACTTCAAAGAATATCGTTTAAAATTAGTTACTTCAGATAAATTACAAGATGTTTATGATGTGCTTGAGGAAATACAACAAAAATTTGGATAAATGATTTCTATTTATTTGATTCTGAATAAAATTTTA
>PDWJ01004781.1_pt1 | contig 11633 bp, 9 predicted proteins | sample 1430881 | NCBI WGS metagenome assembly PDWJ01 (sample SAMN01162460, study PRJNA174530) | Oral metagenome, whole genome shotgun sequencing project. | biome: Marine environment; feature: Marine mammal; material: Swab sample of the gingival sulcus; isolation source: swab sample of gingival sulcus... | reverse complement strand
TACTCTTTATACCAGCCCGAATACTTTAGGTAGCTGTTAGCTATCCTGTTAATCTGACCTTCAAGCAAATCGGGGCTTATTTCTTTAATTAGTTTAGCAGGTGCGCCCGCGTATACACTACCCGACTTGATATGTGTTTTCTGGGTTACAACCGAACCGGCTGCAATTATTGAATTACTTTCTATAACTACATCGTCCATAACTATTGCTCCCATTCCAATTAGCACATTGTCGTGTATTGTGCAACCATGAACAATGGCATTATGAGCAATAGATACAGAATTACCAATATTAGTAGGCGATTTTAAATATGTTGCGTGTATTACCGCACCATCTTGAACATTTACCTTATTGCCCATTTTTATATAATGCACATCACCTCTGATAACAGCATTAAACCAAATACTGCAATCGTCGCCCATGCTTACATTACCTATAACTGTCGCATTCTCGGCAAAAAAACAATTCTTGCCGTATCGGGGTTCGTATCCCCTTAATGATTTTATTAGTGCCATGTTGTTTGAAATTTAATTATCAATTATTCTTCGGCAAGTGCCTGTTCCAATTCGTCGGTCATCTCTAAATCGTGAAATACATTCTGAACATCATCATCTTCTTCAATTGCTTCCACTAATTTAACAACCTTTTTAGCAGTGTCTAAATCTAAAGTTTTGGTTGAATTAGGTATTCTTTGCAATTCAGAGTTTTCAGGTTCAATTTTCATTTCCTCTAATTTTTTCTGCATTTCGCCAAAATCTTCGAGTGCTGTTGTTAGAATAATATGCTCATCGGTAATTTCAAGCTCTTCTAATCCTGCGTCTATAAGTTCTAATTCTATTTCTTCGGCATCTATATTTTCTTTTTTGAGTGTAAAGATTCCTTTACGGTCAAATAAAAAGCTTAGAGAACCGTTTTTACCCAAACTGCCACCTCTTTTATTGAATATAGAACGTACATTTGATACGGTACGCTGATTATTGTCGGTTAAGCATTCTACGAAAACAGCAACACCTCCGGGTCCTGTTCCTTCAAAGGTTACTTCGGAATAGTTTTCGGTGCCTCCCTCTCCTTTTGATATTGCTCTTTGTATAACATCTTTAGGCATATTAACACCTTTTGCATTTTGAATAGCTCCTCTCAATCTGGGATTCATATCGGGGTCGGTGCTTCCACCTTCTTTCACTGCAATAGTTATTTCTTTTGAAATTCTTGAAAAAATCTTAGAACGTTTGGCATCTGCTGCCCCTTTTTTTCTTTTAATCGTTGACCATTTACTGTGTCCTGACATAATATTTGAATTAATTTAAGTACTTTGTTTTCTGTATTAAACCGCAAATTTGCAAAAAAAAGAGTAATTATTGGTATGAATTGCTTATTTTTTTAACAGTAAATTAGGTGCAAATTAAATACAACAGGTATCCTCGTGTTGCTAAAATACTGATTAAAAAGACATTAGCTCGAAAAAGTCAAATACAAATAGATTTAAACTATATTGAATAATGCGAGTTAAAAGTTAAAAATTAAAAATTAAGATTTTTGCCATGTACTAATTTTCAATTAGTGTAAATAATAAACTTAACAGAAAATAACATAAATATTTAGCAAAGAAATCCAAATTAACTTTATTTGCTTTGCAAAAAATCATAAATTTATAAAATACAAATTGGTTTAATTATGTATTAAGACCTAAGTGTCAATATCAATTTTTACTTTTTAACTCTTAATTTTTAACTCTTAATTAGCATGAATAATTTCGAGACATGCAGTAACAACAAAAATAATTTTTAAACCTTAACAAATAAGCCTTTGTAAAAAAAATTGCATGTATGAAAAAAATATCTAAATTTGCGGCTCAAATTGTTCGTTAATGGTTGTAAACCTCAGCAATATCAAGAAAATTACAAGTATTGTTTACAGTTTAGTGTTGTCTATTCTGTATAGCTCTGCTTTTGCTCAGAATGAATGTCCTGAAGTGAAAAACGGCATAATGGATTTATCATCTTATGCTATTGAGCAGAAAGGCAGTGTTTATCTTGATGGTAAGTGGGAGTTTTATTATAACCGATTGCTTAGACCCGGAGAATTTGAAGATCAATCATTTGATTATGTACAAGTTCCGGGAACATGGAGTGAAATTATACACAACGAAAAAGAACTTGGTAGTTATGGATATGCTACTTACCGCTTAAAACTAAGGCTTCCCGAACACAATAAAATTTACACCGTAAGAATGCCCCGCGTAGATGTTTGCTACAAAATATGGGTAAACGGACAATCACTTTTGGAAATAGGTAAAGTAGGAACAAACCAAGAATCAGAAGAGCCTCGCTGGTTTATCAATGAAGTTAGCTTTTTATCGCAACAGGGTGAAAATGAGATTATTATACAAATATCCAACTTTCACCACAGGAAAAATGGTTTTAATGGCAGTATAGAATTGGGTACACCCGAACAAATAGTTGACTCTACCCTTAAGGATACGGCTTACACTTTTTTCTCAGTTGGTCTGATGCTTATTATGGCATTATATCATTTTGGTTTGTTTAGCCTTCGCCCAAAAGATTACAGCAAGCTATTTTTTGGTTTAACAGCCTTTTTTGTAGCTATGCACCAACTTGCAAATAGTCAAGTTAATATAATGAATTTTCTCCCCTCATTACCTTTTGAAGCAGTTCTTAAAACAAACTATATTGCTAATAATCTGAGAGTGGTTTCCTTTGTTTTGTTCATTTATTTTTCATTTAAGGAGGAGGTTAATAAATATTTTGTAAAAGTAATGGCTTGGTATGGAATTGCTATGACACTGCTGATATTGATAAGCAATACTAAAATATACACCCACACACTCATATTGTTTGAAACAATAGGTGTAATATCAATAACATACATATTGTTTGCTTTAATAAAATCTACCATACACAAACGAGATGGGGCATTGTACTCGCTTATAGGAACATTGGTTTTACTTGCAGCAGCATCAAACGACATATTACACGATGCCATGATTATTCGTAGTTTCTATGCTGTACCCTTAGGATTATTTGTCTTCATATTTTTACAATCGCACATGCTTGCGGTAAGTTCTGTACGTTCGTTTAAGAGAAACGAAGAACTTTCAGATAAATTAAATTACGTTAATAAAAATCTTGAAGAACTGGTACAAATACGTACTACAAAAATAGAGGAACAAAAAGAGGAATTGAGAGTTATTAATGAAAAATTAGAATCTCAGAAAGAGCAAATTCTTAACAAAAATAATGAACTATATCAGCAAAACGAGGAGATTTTGTCGCAACGAGATGAATTGCATCATCGAGGCAAGATGCTAATTGAGCAAAAAGAACGTTTAGAAAAATCGCAACGTCTTATAACTGATAGTATTCTGTATGCCAAACAGATTCAATCGGCAATATTGCCCAGAGAATCTAATTTTAATAAATATTTCGAAGAGCATTTTATAATATTTAAGCCGAGAGATATTGTAAGCGGCGACTTTTATTATATAAATAAAAGGGATAACTTTTTAATTTTTGCGGCTGTAGATTGTACCGGACATGGTGTTCCGGGTGGATTTATGAGTATGTTAGGCATTGCTTTTTTAAATGAAATAACTCAAAATAAGGAAGTTTTATCGACCGGAACAGTTCTTGACAAATTAGACTTGTATGTTCAAAAAGCTTTGAAACAAACTTATGGTGATGAGAAAGGTATACGTGATGGAATGGATATAGCCCTATGTTGCTTGAATTTAGAAACAAACCATTTGCAATATTCAGGTGCGTACAACCCATTTGTTCTTATTCGTAATAATAAAAATAAGCCTGACGAATTGGTAGAAATAGATGGAGATGCCATGCCTATAGGTATTCATCATTCCAAAAAGAAAGGATTCACAACACACAATATTCAAGTTAACGAAAATGACGTGATATACCTATTCTCTGATGGTTTTAGCGACCAATTTGGTGGTGAAAAAGGCCGCAAATATATGTTGAGAAACTTCAAGAACAAACTTTACGACATACACGAACTCCCCATGAAAGAACAAAAAAAGCTGTTAGAGTTAGAGTTTGCAAATTGGAAAGACTTTAAAAACAAAAAAGAAAGGCAAATAGATGATGTTTTGGTTATGGGTTTAAAAATTGCTGCCATAAAGCAACAATAGTATACTAATCAATAATTCCCCTAATATAACAAACCTTATATATTTCAGACCACCATAGTTGGTCGGGTGTTTTTTTATTAAAAAACTTATTGACCTTATCTGCTATATTAACGTAAAATTATATATATTTGCGGTGCATTTTAATATTTACACATATAAAATTATCTTGTTATGAACATAAAATTATGGATTATTATCGCAATTTCTACATTATTGGTAGAAAATAAGACCGACGAATTTAGTATACATTTTCAAAATCCCGATGATGAATTCTCAATAGAATCAAGTTTTATTAAGTCAACATATTGGAATGTATATGTGCATGATGAAGCTGATAAGCAAAAAATGATTCCTATAAATTATATAATTTCTAAAGACGGAGTTTTCAAAACTATACTACTTAATGATGTTATGTTGAATACATTTGTAGAGTTTGATGGTGTTAACTGGGCAAAAGTTAATAAAATAAAACTACTGAAAGACGGTGAAGGAGATATTAAAATATCAAGAAATGAAAAAGACAGCACCATAGTTTTAACTCAACGACGAGGCAAATTATTCAACGACAATGAAAAGATTATAATTAAATGGTAGTTCAGTAAATCAACACTTCGTTAAATTAGTAATTAGCAATTAATAATTAGTAATAATATCCCTGATAATCAGGATATTATACAAACATTCTTAGATATTATAAAACCTAAATAATCAGACTATTACAAAAATATAACGAAGTATTGGTAAATATTACTTGCATATAAATTGAAGTGATTTAAACTTTTTTACTAATAGCTACGTAGTTTTAAGACAAAAAAACATAGTAGCCTGCTACCAAAAAAAAGTTGAAACAAGTTAATTATAATGAAATAATTCAAAAAATATTTGCTATTTGCGTTAATAAGATTACCTTTGTGGCTTATATTTTAATTATTTTTTAATGAGTACAGGAATTGTAAAATTCTTTAACGAGTCCAAGGGTTTTGGATTTATTAAGGAGAACGGTACAGATGTGGAACATTTTGTTCATGTAACCGGTTTAATTGACAAAATCACCGATGGCGACGAGGTTGAGTTTGAATTGAAAGAAGGTCGCAAGGGGTTAAACGCAGTAAATGTTAAAGTAATTTAATCTACTTCTATTAACTTAAGGAATTTATAAGAGTCTCTCATTTTTATGAGGGACTTTTTTTTGATTAGAACAACAGTCTTGCAAAAATAAATCCAATGCCAAACAAAACGTAAATAAACCATATTACGACTATGCCACCCTCAGTATATAACGGATTGAATATATTAGCTGAATTTTGGTGTAAAGTTGCAAGTATGTTTGAACCTCCTCCTACCAATATCCATCGAGTTATACCAAACAATAATATTATAAGGTAAACATTGGATACTATTATAATCGGGTTGTTTTCAACATAAATAAAATCAAATATGGAATCGACCCAACCGACTGTTAAACCTATACCAATCATCATAAGCCAAAGATTAACAAAGAATAGCAAACCGAAAGCATATTGTCTAAATCCTTTAGCAAATATTTTGTCTGTTTTTATTTTGCTACCAACCAATTTGTACTGTATAAAAACGTTAAAAACTGATAAAATAACAAATATTATCCACGAGTAGTCAATAAAAGACTTAGGTTTTGGAATTACCTGTATGTCGGGCTCTATATCTGAGGCAATTTTGTCTAATTCTTCATCAAACCAAGTTACAGATTCGCGATTTTTTATTTTTCTTATTTCAAATTTATCATCGGGAGCTGCCTTAAACTTTCTACTTATCAATTTTAAATACTTTTTAGCATCTTCGTATCGTAATATTTGTCGGTTTATAAAATACTTGTACTTTTGCTTGTGTTTTATCCACAGTATTGATTCGCCCTTGTAGCGCTTTGTTAAACTATCTAAATCTAAAGGAATTTTGTATTCGTCTACTTGTATCATGTAGAAATGAGGCTGTCGTTGCCGAGATAGAATCTCCGGTTTAACATCTCTTTCCCAAGTTGAATAATTATAAAAAAAACTATTGTAATTGGCTTCACCCTTATTAAATAGTCTTTTTTTACAATCTAATTTCCAATAATACTGTATTTGAGATATGCCGGTATGTTCCATTTCCGGATATAGATACCTACGCCACATTAACTGCACACTATCATACTGACTTATAGATGTATATGGTTTATTTAGAAAAGCATATTTGCCAATTTCGGGTCGCTGCCCCCTCCACTTTTTATTGGCAACTTTGGTCCAAAGACAATCTGTTGTGCCATTAAAATAGCATGTGTCGCCTATTTGCACATCGCCAAAATCTTTTGCCATTACTTCGGCATACGGAAAATCAATAACACAAAAATATTCGCTGTTTCTCTTTGATGGATTATAGTATCTGCTACTCGATTCTATCAGTTTTAGTGTGTAACAAGCATCTCTAAGTTTACCCTCTTTTTTAGGTGGTCTTCTTTTTATTTTTACTACTGTGCCTTTAAAAAATTTATTGAATGCGGTGTAATAAACCCTACTTTTTTTGGCCTTATTTTTTTCTTCTATTCGAGCCAAAATCCCCCCTCGTACAACTACAAAAATCACAAATAAAACAAAAATCAGTTCTAAGATTTTTATAATTCTAAAAAACATACGTAGTGGATTCATGGGTATAAGGGTTCTGATTCAACTTCAAAACAAAAAAAGAAATGATATTGATTTTCTACATATTAACCAAATAATTGCAATCAATTATCCGCCATGCAAAGGTAATCAATATCACTCACAAATGTAATGAATTAATATAATAAAACAAAAAAACTGTTACATTTTTACAAGTTTTAACTTAACCTAACTATGATTATTTCTTTAAAATATTACCATATTAAACAGAGTGTTTACAATTTCAGTTTTTTATTCAAACTCCTCCTTAAATTCTTTATCCAAGAAGTCTTTATCCAAAAAATCAATATTAAATAGAGAATCTTCATATTCCGAGTAATACTCCATAGTTTGCTCTAACTGCTCGCTAATTTTAACCAAATAAATTGTGTCTTCCGTTTTAACTTCTATGGCCTTGATATTTTCTCCTCGACTATTTGTAAATGTAATAATATCTTTATAGTCATATCCTTCGGGATATTTTAATACCAACAAATCCAGAATCTCTTTCGTTAGTTTTTCATATGTAACTATTTTCCGTTTCATAACTGTATGTTTTATGATTAAAGTTTATAATCAATCTGTTAATTCTACATATTCAACAAATACGCAAAAATTAGAGGCGCAACAATAGTGGCATCACTTTCAATGATGAATTTTGGTGTATCGATATCTAATTTACCCCAAGTGATTTTTTCATTAGGTACTGCTCCTGAATAACTTCCATAACTGGTTGTTGAATCTGAAATTTGGCAGAAATAACTCCAAAATGGTGTGTCTTTTTGTTCTAAATCCTGATAAAGCATAGGAACAACACAAATGGGAAAGTCTCCGGCAATTCCACCTCCAATTTGAAAAAATCCAATTCCGTTTTTAGAATTTTCGGTATACCAATTTGCCAAAAATGTCATATACTCAATACCGGTTTTCATTGTTGCAGCTTGTAATTCGCCTTTAATCACATAAGAGGCAAAAATATTGCCCATTGTAGAATCTTCCCAACCGGGAACAACAATAGGTAAGTTCTTTTCAGCTGCGGCATACATCCACGAGTCCTTTAAATCTATTTCGTAATATTCTTCTAAAACACCCGATAATAATAACTTATACATAAACTCATGCGGGAAATAACGCTCGCCATTTTCTTCGGCATTTTTCCATATTTTGTAAATATGTTTTTGTAATCGGCGAAATGCTGCTTCCTCAGGAATGCAAGTATCTGTAACACGATTTAAACCCTTTAAGAGTAAATTCCATTCGTCTTGTGGTGTTAAATCTCGATAATTTGGCACTCGTTTATAATGTGAATGAGCCACCAAATTCATAATATCTTCCTCTAAATTAGCTCCTGTGCATGATATAATGTGCACTTTATCTTGCCGTATCATTTCTGCAAAAATTTTACCCAATTCTGCTGTGCTCATAGCTCCTGCCAATGATACCAACATTTTTGAACCGGCATTTAATTGCGTTTCATACCCTTTTGCTGCATCTACTACTGTTGCTGCATTGAAATGTAAAAAATATTTTTCTGTAAATTCTCTTATTTTCATTGGTTTATTTATTATTAAATATCATCGTAATCTCTAAATTTTTTAACTGTGTTTTTATCAGTGTCATCTTCAAAGTTTTCGTCGTATTCATTAGATTCGGCACAAAATTTATAACTTAACATTTTGTAATATAATTTAGCGGCTAAAAAATCTGATGATTTGTCAAGTTCATTTGGACATAATTCAACAATATCAAACCCGACCACATTTGCCTCTTCAAAAACTCGTTTTAAAAACTCTAAAGTTTCATACCATAACAGTCCTCCCGGTTCAGGAGTTCCCGTTGAAGGCAAAATTGACGGGTCAAACGCATCTAAATCAAAGGTTATAAATACATTTTCGGTTAATAAATCTAATACTTTATCTGTCCAATATTCATCAGTAAGCATTTCGTGAGCAAAGAATGTTTTGTCTTTGTTAATAAATTTTTTTTCGGAAATATCCATACTTCTGATACCAACTTGTACTAAATTAGTTTCCTGACTTGCTTCATACACCGCACAGGCATGATTGCAAGTTGTTCCTTCATACTTTGGTCGCAAGTCGGCATGAGCGTCGATGTGTAAGACAGTTAAATTGCTGTAACACTCGTTAAATGCGCGTATACTTCCAATTGAAATAGAATGTTCACCACCAAAAAGTGTTACAAATTTATCTTTATTGATATATGCTTTTGTAATCTTATGAACGGCATCAACCATTGCTTCGGGTGATGAATTTTCGGCTACGGTATCAGCCAAATAAATTCCTTGTTTATAAACTTCACTATCGGTTTCTATGTCGTACAATTCCATATTTTCTGATGCGTCTAAAAAAGCATTACACGCTTTATCCGCTCCTTTTTGCCAAGTACTTGTTCCGTCGTATGGCACAGGAATTAATACAATTTCCGCTGTGTCTAATTTTGTATATTGTCCGGGTATTCCTGCATAATGTCGTTTCATCTGTTTAATATTTTATTGGTGATAGGTGATTAATGATGGGTGATTTGCTTACACCGAAGATTGTTGCTAAACTTTAATCTTCCGTCTCCGGTCTTCCGACTTCCCTCTTCAATCTTCAATCTTCCGTCTTCCGTCTTCCGTCTCCGGTCTTCCGTCTTCCGTCTTCCGTCTTCTAACTTCCCTCTCTATAACAATATCCTAATATTTGTAAAAGTTCTTCGCTTTTTTGTTGTTCTTTAAATAAAGAGATTTCTAATTTATTGTTTTCATTTTTCTGTATTAAAATATGCTTTGGACTTGGAATTAAACAATGCTGCAAACCTCCAAATCCACCAATACTTTCTTGATATGCACCTGTATTAAAAAACCCAATGTAAAGAGGTTTATTCTGCTCATAAACAGGTAGATAGATGGCGTTCATGTGCTGCTCTGAATTGTAATAATCTTCACTGTCGCAAGTAAGTCCTCCCAGTAAAACCCTCTCGTATTCTGCATTCCATTTATTTATGGGCAACATTACAAAACGCTTACTTATTGCCCAGGAATCAGGCAAAGTAGTAATAAATGATGAATTAATCATATTCCATTTTTCACGGTCGTTTTGTTTCTTTTGATATAGAACTTTGTAAATTACTCCACTTGCCTCACCAACGGTAAAGCTTCCAAATTCGGTAAAAATATCCGGCACTGCAACTTTTGCCTCATCACAAGCAATTTTAATTTGGTTTACTATTTCGTCAACCATATACTCGTAATCGTAATCAAATGCTAATGAATTTTTTACAGGAAATCCCCCTCCAATATTAAGACTGTCTAAAGTTGGGCAAATTTTTTTTAAATCGACATAAACTCTCAAACATTTTAACAATTCACTCCAATAATAAGAATTATCTTCGATTCCGGTATTAATAAAAAAATGTAACATTTTTAATTGAACTTGCTCATTGTCAGCTATTTCATTCTTATAAAAATTAACAATATCTTTATAACCAATTCCTAATCTACTTGTATAAAAAGCAAATTTTGGCTCTTCTTCTGAGGCTATTCTAATTCCTATCTTAAACTTGCTTCTTGTTTCTTTTGTCAGCAAATCTAATTCTCCGTAATTATCAATAATCGGAATACAGTTTTTGTGTCCGCTGTCAATTAAATCAGCAATATTTGTAATATACCGGTCTCGCTTAAAGCCGTTACACAAGACAAAAGTATTGTCATTTATTTTACCTGATTCTTTGAGTGATTTTACAATATCAATATCAAAAGCAGACGAAGTTTCTATGTGTATGTTGTTTTTTAAAGCCTCATCTAAAACATGTTTAAAATGCGAACTCTTTGTACAATAACTATAATTGTAAGTTCCACTGTAATTATGTTTATTTATTGCATCGACAAACCATTTCTTTGCTCTTTTGATATTTTCTGAAATTTTTGGCAGATATGTAAATTTTAGAGGTGTTCCATACTGTTCGATTAATTTTATTAAATCAATATTATGGAAATATAAGTTATTGTTTTTAACCAGAAATTCCTCTTGAGGGAAGTCAAAAGTTTGTTCAATTAAATCTATGTATTTTGTGTTCATTTTACAATTAAAGGATAAATCAAACTTAACATAAGTGCGGCAAATGTATACATTTTTTTGAAATGGAAAATTTTTTTTACATTTTTTTTCGGAACCTACTTAATTCTACAATTAATATCCTAATAATCAACTATAAAACATAAAAAAAGCGTGGGGGTTTTCACTCGTTAATATTAACAAATAAAAAACTCCACGCCAGAGTATAAAAGATATTTATTTTGAACTCATTTAAACTTTTTTAGCTAATTTTCTTTCTTTTACGGTTTAAATATTCATTTTTGACAAGTTTTTTGGCTGTTAGCCTTTAGCTTTTAGCTTTTATGTCTTTAGAAATCACAATTTAATAGCAAACAATGATAAATTTTTGTAAATATTTTACACCATTGATTAAAAACCAAGGGCTAAGGGCTAAAAGCTAATAGCTTAGTAATCACCAAATAAACTAATACTATCGAATTATTAAAAAAGTTTAAATCACTTCACAGTATAATTATCTACTCTCCAAATTTTGCAATAATTTCTTCTTTTGATTTGCCGAGAATATCGAACTCTTCACCTATTTTAATAAATGCTTTAATTGCCTTATCTAAATGCGCTTGTGTGTGAGCTGCCGATAATTGTATGCGTATTCTTGCAAGTCCTTTTGCTACAACAGGATAATAAAATCCTATAACATAAATGCCTTCGTCTAATAATTTTGCAGCAAAATCTTGCGACAATTTAGCATTATAAAGC
>PDWJ01012114.1_pt1 | contig 11634 bp, 13 predicted proteins | sample 1430881 | NCBI WGS metagenome assembly PDWJ01 (sample SAMN01162460, study PRJNA174530) | Oral metagenome, whole genome shotgun sequencing project. | biome: Marine environment; feature: Marine mammal; material: Swab sample of the gingival sulcus; isolation source: swab sample of gingival sulcus... | reverse complement strand
CTAGCTCGAAGGGGAACGGGTTGCCGAGGTCCTGAAGGATGAGATCCAGGAAAGCCTCCGGGGCTCGCTCGAGATCGAAGATGTCCGGGTAGCGGTCCACATCGGACAGCAGCAGGTCGGTCACTTCCTGCAGGCAGTCGACCAAGCGGCGCAGATCGCCGGTGACGTCGGTGCGCCGGTTGTGCCGCGGCAGCATCGTCCACAGATTGAAGCGGCGGGCCGAGGGCCGCGGCGGACGGAAGCCCGCGAACACCGCGTCGTCGTCGGGAGGCGCTACTGAGTTGCCCTGTAGGTCCGCCACGCCTGTCACCGTCACGCGGTACGCGACATCCGGCGTCATCTCAGTGTCGAGCACGAGGGCGACAACCGACCCCTTGGCAATCGCGGAAACCGGGACCACAGGCACGGCGGGCAAGTTCATCGGGACGATGGTGAAGCCTGTGGGGTTGATGACAACAACGTCCTCGTCGAAGCCGAGCTGCACGACGCGTTGTGCGGTCGCCTGGGCCGCGGCCAGCTTGGGGGCCGTGCGATCCTCGGCAATGAAGGTGTAGATCTCGTCGAGGGTGTGCGCCCCCCCGTTCGTCGCAGAGACCACGCGCACGTCGATGGTGGCCTCGCTCGCGAAGGGCGCTGCCGGGTCGAGGACCACGCGCAGGGTGTCGGCGGTCTCGATGACGTGAGCTCGAGCCCCGTCAAAGCCGGGCTGTAGCTCGGGGGCGGCGCTCCCATCGAAGGCCAGCGCGTCGCCCACCCAGACGCGGGTGGTGGCTCGGTCCACGCCGTCCGAGCCGGAGTCAACGACTTCGAGGGCGATGGCGGCGTCGAGGGGGACACCCACCTCGCTCGGGCCGGGGTCTCGATTGATGAGCAGCGGGCGCGTGGTCGCGACGATGGCGGCGACGTTGTCGATGTAGAGCGCGGGAAGCTCGACGACAGGCATCGTTACGGCTCCACAAGCTCAAGACGCACGCCCGCCTGGTGCAGCCCCGTCATCTTCGAGACGTTGGCAGCCAAGTCATTCAGCACACGCTCGCGACCCAGCGAGCACGTGGCCATAGCGCGCTTATTGCCGTCCACGACGATGGACGCCTCCCAGGCGAGGCCCGCGGGCAGCTGTGCCGGAACACGCAGACGCAGGTGCGCACGGATGAGGTCCACGCCGCTAAGGTCCGTCTGCTGGACCACCTCAGCCCGGTCCCCGGGCGCAAGCTCAAAAAGGCGCCCTGCCTCATCGTCTCCAAGGACGAACACGTAATCGCCCGACGGCGGCGCCGCGTGCGCAAGTGCGATGCGGCCCTGCCCCGAGCCCAGTCGGTTTTCGAAGGCCGTCAGCTCCATCACACCTGCCTCAGCAGCTCGACGTGGTCGAAGTAGGCGCGCCGGGTCACGTCCTTGACCGCCACGCCGAATCCGCCACGGCCCGACGTGAGCGGCTGGCTGCCGCTGTTGATGCCGAGGTGGTCATCGATGAACTCGGTCATGCCGGCCACGGGCTGCCAGTCGTGTGGCGTGCCCAGCGGGTGTGCGTCGAGGTCGTTGCGGAACACCTTGAGCACCACGTCGCCGTTGTCGTTGACGATGACGTCGAGGCGCAGGTGCAGCCACGTACCCTGAACGAAGCTCTCTCCGGAGGCGAGCAGCGCGCCTGGGCCCTCCGAGTCGGGGATGCCGGCGGCGACCATGCCCTTGCGCAACACGATACGGTGCGGGTCGTCGTCGGACAGCCCGAGCAGGTAGGCGGTGTCGTTGACCGAGTTGCCCTGGCAGCAGAGGTAGAGGAACGGCGAGAAGCCGGTCGGTCCGCCGCCCGGTCCCCGCTGCAGGCATCCGCGGATGGATGCCGCCCTTGGCCATGGGGGCGAAGTCCACCAGGTTGGCAAAGAGCGCCACCGTCCCCTCGACCGCGGCGAGCGAGTTGAAGGCAAAGAGAAAGTTGCCCCCACCCGGAGGCCGAGCGATGCCCGCGGTCACGCCGCGGTCCACCGTGGCGATGTCGAGCCCGTCGTTGAGATAGGTCCAGTCCGCTTCCGCCATCTCGTGCTCCTTTAGATCGTGGCCGCCGCCGTCCAGTCGTTCTCGAAGTCCTCGTCGGTGTCTGCTCCGCCGTCGAAGGCGGCGATGACGCCGACCATGTCCGCCCACGACCAGGCGTAGGACTCGTTCGAGCGCCATCCTTCTTCGAAGCCCTCCCGGGGCTCGGCGTCGAACAACCCAATGACGCCGCCGACGTCCGCCCAGGTCGTGGCGTAGGGGGCGTTGCTCCAGCCGTCCTTCATGTCCTCCCCCGCCCCGCCGCCGAAGGCCGCGGTGACGACCTGGCCGGTGGGCAGCTCGTTCAGGTAGAGGTCGTTGTCCCAGACCTCCTCGAAGTCCTCGACCCCCTCGGCCAGCGGGTCGAAGAAGGCGATGGCCACGGGGATGCCGTCGAGGTCATGCGTCAGTGCGAACCAACGCTCGAAGTCCTCCCAAGACCGGTGGGGCGCGGGTCCAAAGCCCGCGATGCGCCGCAGCCCCGTAAAAGCCTGCAAGATCCAGTGCTCGGCCTCGCCTGGATGCGCGCCCGCGTCCTCAAAGCTCGGGTTCAGGATGGGCATTCAGAGCAGCCCTCCCGTGTCACCGCCAGTGAGCGTCACGTTGCCAAGCCGCGGAAACTCCTTGATGCCGAACTTGATGTCCACGGGCAGCCCGTTGAGCTTCAGGTCGCCGTGGCGGTCGCCGATCTTGCGCACGCCCTCGGTGTCACGAATGACGTTGAACACGTCGGACCAGGCGATCTCACCCACCGGGTTGCCATCGGCGTCCTTGATGTTGAAGCCGAAGTCCACCAGCGGGTTGGGTATTCCGCCTGGCTCGCTCACGCGGAACATGGCCTTGAGGTTCGCCTTGACGCGGTCACGGAGGGTCGCGGGCGCATGGCCCTGGCGCAGATAGATGCGCGCCTCGATATCCACGTTCTTGTAGACCGGGCTCTGCACCGCCACCTGGAAAGTCAGCGTGTGCGGGTAGATCTCGGTGACCTGCTGGAGCACCCGATTCTTGAGCGCTGGCGTGGGTAACCCTCCGCCCTCGGGGATGACGAATAGGATGCCCGCGTTCTCGTCGATGGAGGTGTCCTCGTTGGAGGTGAGCATCAGCGCACGCGCCACGCCGGGCACGCGCCGCGCGTTGATCTCGAAGTCCTCGCGGGTCACGGTTCGCGTGAGCGAGCGCAGGCTCTCGGGCGCGAGCAGCTTGGCCGAGGCGACGCTCTGCCGGTCGGCTCCGCCCGTCGCCGGGGCAGCGTTCGTCACCGCGACCTGGACCGGCCGCCCGTGGATGTCCGTGAACGCGCCTTCCAACACCACGAGGCTGCCGGCCTCGACGTTGCCCTCTGCCCCGCCACCAACCTTGTAGGTGATCTGCACCGTGGTAGGTGATCTGCACCGTGCCCGTGGGCGGTGCGCCACTCGTGCCGTTACCAAAACGGACAGTGGCCCGATCGTTCTGATCCACGAGCACCATGAAGTGTCGGTCGTTGGGCTCCGAACCCAGCAGGCTGTCCACCTCGGCGTAGTCCCCGTTGGCGGCGGACACGCTCGCCGAGCCGTCCAGGTAGGGCGTGTGGTCCAGGACCACGTCGAGGTCCACCAGGCCGCGCGCGTCATAGAGCTGCGTGCGGGTCTCGGAATTCTCAACGTCACCGGTGGCCTGCGGCGGGTCGGCGTGAGCGGGGATCATCGCGTCGACCAGGAGCTGGAAGCGAACCGGCTCGGTGACCTCCTGGGTGCGAACCACGGTCCCCGGTCACGGCGCTCGCGCTGTCGTCCTGCGGCCGCGCGGGCGACGCCGAGCCCCAAGCCATGGCCTCCCGCGCGATCGAGAGGCCACCCGCCTCAGCGGAACGCTCCGCACGAGCGCGATGAGCCGTGCCCGCAGCGAGTCAAAGTCGCGGTCGGTGTAGTCGATGCTGGGTGGAAGCAAAGCCAATGGGAGAGCCTCGAACAGAGTCGGTCCATAGAGACAAAGCCCTGGCGTTCCCGTTTGGGGACAGACCGGCGCTCAAGTCATGCCTCGATGGGTACCAAGACCTCGCCTGGGCTCTCAGCAGGTCGGCCCTGCCTGCGCGCCGGCCGGAAGCGGACGCGGAGCTGGAGCTTGGCGTCCTCGCGGCTCACGAACACATTGACCAGATCGGCCTCGGGCACCCAGCGCCTGAGCGCGTCCCGCACGTGGACGCGGGCCAGCTCGGCCAGCGCGGCGTCGTTGCGCTGGTGGCGCAGCAGCTCCAGCCCCGCCCCGAAGGCGGTACGCCAGGGCAGCTCGCCCGAGGAACGCGGCGTGGCCCCGTTGGTCATCAGCGCCTGGAGCACCTTCGAGGCCAGCAGGTCCCCGCCCGAGCCGGAGGCGAAGTCCCGCTTGCGGTCTCTGCGCAAGGGGGTCAACAAGCCGGTCTGATCGTGCGACATCGCGGGTCTCCTATGGCACCGGCACCGCATCGCGCACGGTCTGCAGCGACTCGATGATGGCGTCGATGGGCGGGATGGCCTCGTCCAGCGGCGTGCCCGCCAGATCCGACAAGTCCGGCACCTCGGGCGCGCCGATCATCCCGAGGAAGAGGTTCAAGATCCCGATGAGCTTGCCCATGGCCGCGAGGCTCTTGCCCACGTTGGCCGCCTCCTGTGCCACGTTCTTCTGGGCACAACTTGTAATCGCCACAAGCCCTGCGTCATTGAGCTCCGTCGCCCGGTCGATGACGCCGAGGATCTGTTGCATCTGGGCTTGAAGGTGCAGCAGCTGCGAGCGCGCCTGACGCAGCGTGTCGATAACCAGGTCGATGATCCCGATGATCGTGTAGGGCAACGAGAGCTGCGGGAGGAGCTTGAGCAGTGCGTTGACCTTCTCGGCGAGCTGGCACCAGCGGAGTGAGCGCGGGCTGGATCTGCTCCATCAGATTGATGCCCTCCATCGTCACCCCGCCGGGCAGCGTAATGGAGAAGGGGTCGGGCAAGGGCTCGATTTTCAGGCAGATCGGCAAGGGCACGGCGTCCTCCTAAATCGGGTCCGCGATGGGGCGGACCACGCGCCCGGCGATGGTCACCGTGGTGGCTTCGAGTCTGATGGCACCGACCGCGCGAATCGTGATGGTGGTCGTGCCCTGGAGCGTGATGCTGTTCTCCTCCGCGTCGAAGAGCAGGTGGTCACCGGTCTTCCGGTTGGTGAGCTTGAGCTTGCGGGTGTCTTTGGACTCGTCGAGCTCGATGCGGAAGGTGGGCGTGGCGATGACGCGGTTGTCGGGCGGGTCAACCTGCGCCTCCTCGGGGACCTCGCTCTCGCCGTCCGGCTTGCCCCAGTGCCCAGGAAGGTAGTGGGGCGCGTCGACATCGCCCTGGTTGAACCAGACGGCGCACTCGGCTCCCTCCTCGGGTATCGCGAAGAAGCCCCGGTCCTTGAATCCGCCGCCTGAGGTGCCGAGCGGCCAGGCCCAGTTGCTGTGGGGCTCGAGCACGCCCGGGATGCAGACGCGCACTCGGCCTAGCCCCTCCGGGTCCTGGCGGTGCGTCACGTAGCCGACGTACATGCCGAGCAGCCGGGTATCGTGCGCGCCGATGTCGTCGTCGAACTGGCTGAAGCTCATGGTCACCTCGGTACGCTCATCTGTGCTTCGGGGTCCTCGGCGCCGATGGGGCGGCCGTCGCGGTGGTACTCGATGTGCGTGCTACCGGCCTCAGGATTGACCACCTCGACCTGGGTCAGCTCCCCGTCCGTCCGAGCACGGTGAGCTTGAGGTCGCAGGTGTAGCCGGACGACGAGATGACGTGCTTCACGTCGGTGACGTAGTACTTGCCCGAGAGCAGGCCCGAGACGCCGCGCAACTCCACGATGCTTTTGGCATGCAGGGTCGGATCGCCCACAACGCGCATGGATAGCTTCACGGTCGCCCGCTCGGCGCGGCGGAACCGGGCCGAAGACTCGCGCCGGGCGCGGCCCTCGCTGCTCGCCGAGGTCGGGTGGACGCTGGCCGTGGCGTTGCGGGTCTCCAGCGACGTCGCGCCTGTCTCTGGATCCACGACCTCGACGACCTCCGCCAGCGTGGAGCGGTCGGCGGTCTCGTTGCTGGTCGAGCTCTCGATGGTCGCCCGCCGCATCGGGTCGCGCCCGCGCACGGTCACGCGGCCCACCCGCTTAACCAGGTCAGACTCCACGTTGATCGACATAACGTCGCCCCGACCCGGATCCACATACCAGGTGAAGACGTGAGTGGGCGCCGCGCTCTGCCGGCGCTCGTGGAAGTGGAAGCCCCCATCGTCCACGTAGAACTCGAACTCCTCGCGGCAGGCGAGGCGTCTCAGGAATCGGGCGTCGGTCTCGCCCGTCTGGTTGACGACGTCGAAGACCTCCTCAGTGTCCTCGACGTCGATGAACTCGCCCGTGTAGCCGTGCTCCTCGGCGATCAGACGGGCGACCTCGGATCGGGTGACGTTCTCCCAGTTGCGGGTCTTCGCCTCGCGGTTCATGAGAACCGAGGTCGCGTGGCCCTCGACGGTCAGCGTGGTGAAGCCCTTGAGCTTCTTGACCACCACGCGCCGGGGCACGGCCATGTTGCCCGGGTAGCCCCAGGAGACCTCGAGCGTGGCGCCGCCCATCAGGTCCTCGCGGTCGAAGAGCGAGAGGTCAAAGTTGTCGAGCTGGAGCACGACCTTGTCGGTCTTGCGCTCGGCGTCCTCGAAGGTGAAGCCGATGATGCGCTGCCCGAGGTCCAGCGGCTCGCCGCTCTCGGCCCGCTCGTTCGCCAGCAGGGTCAGCCGCACGCCGGGCGCGCTGCGATCGATGACTGTGTTCATCCGCGAGTCCTCCGGCCCGCTTCGCCCAGGACCACGTCGGTCAACACGCGCAGCGACGGGATGAACAAGCGCCGACCGGGCTTGAGCAGCAGCGTCGGATCCACGATCGGATCCGGCTGAAAGTCAGCGATGGCCCACCAGAAGCCGCAGGCCCGGGGCAGCGGCGCGAAGTACCGCCCGGCGAGGTCCCAGAGCGTGTCGCCTTGAACGACAATGTGGGCGCGGTTGTCGGTGTGGGCGCGAAACCGGTACGGCTCGCGCTCGGTCAGGTGGAGCACGCCGTTGGCGTCGCGGACGCCGAGGGTGAAGCTGTGCCGGGAGCCGACGCGAGGCGGCATGGCTACACCTCCTCCCGCAGCTGCTCTGAGGTCACGCGGGCGTCGAGGATTTCCTCGAAACTCACGACAGCGGCATAGACGAGCACGGTCCCGTCCACCGCCACCTGGCGGTACTGGAACTCCACGGCGGTGACCACCGCCTCCACCGTGAGCACCTCAGGCCAAATCACGAGCACCCGCGGCGGTGCGGTGCTGGCGACGCCCTCAGTGCCCTCTGGGGCTACCGTGAGCGCGCGCAGGAAGGCACGGAAGTCGAGGATGTCCACGTCGCCGGGTTGCTCGGCGGCGAAGAAGCGGTCGAGGTAGAACTCCACGCCTGAGAGCTGGCGATTGCCGGTGGACTGGAACTGCAGCACCTGGTGCGACAGCCCGGGCACGGTGAGACGGTTCCAGTTGACCTGGACCTTCTCGCTGAGCTGCGTCGGGTTGAAGAGGCACTCGATGGACTCGCCCGTGGTGACGTTCACCAGCAGGCATCGCGGGGGCCGGACCATGGCGTGCTCGATTCCCATGGCAGCCTCAGTACACCGGCACCGGCGAGAAGGACCTCGCCGCCGCGTCGGAGTTGGCGTTGTGGGCAGCGCGGGCGACGGTCTCACCGTCCACCTGGACGTTGATCTGGAAAGGAGGCGCCTGCCCTTGGCGCTTCGCCTGGGCGTTGGCGAAGGCCGTCATGTTGCGTTCGAGCCGGGCGAACTCGTCCATGCGTCCGGTCGCTTCGGTCTGGGCCGGCATGGCCGAGGTCGCGGCCTCAGCTCGGTGAGCGGTGGACCGCGTGCGCCCCACCTCCTCAAAGGCGTCCGGTGTGCGGACCTCGGTCGAGAGCGGCTGGCGGCTGAGGCGCTCAAGGTTCGCGGGGAGCAGCTCGTCAGGGATCCGCCGAAGCAGCCGGATGACGAAGTCGCGGATGCCGTCGAAGACCCGCTTGATGGCGCGGCCCACGCCGCGGAAGAAGTCCACCACCGGCTGTAGGAAGCTCATGATGCCGCCGGCGATGGCCTGGAAGATCCCCATGAACCAGCGGCCGACCCCCACAAAGAACTGGGCGATGGCGCGGAAGAAGCCCACGACGGTGTTCACCGCCGACGAGATGGCACCCGGCAGCGTCTCGGTGAACCAGAGGTAGATCTTAGCTGCCGTCTCGCCGATCCAGGTGCCCGCCGCGACGAAGGCGTCCTTCACGACGCGCACGACGTCGATGACCACGGCGAGCACGTCGATGAGGGTCGACAGCGCCAGGGTGATAGCGGTGACCACCGCGCCGAACACCTGCCCGAGGAAGTCGCCGAGCGACCGCCACGCGCTGGTCGACTGGTCGGTCGCCGCGGTGGAGTCCTTGGTCGTGCCGATTAGCGTCTGCCAGGCCGTCTTGAGCTGGCCGAGGGCCTCGCCAACGACCTCGAAGGCGGGCCGGATGTACGCCACCATCGAGCGGAACCCGCCGATGATGCCGCTCGTGATCCGGGTGAACACGGCCAGCAGCTTGGTGAAGGCCTTCACGATCCAGCCGATGGCAGTGCCCGCGACCTGACCGAAGCTGCGAAACTCGGAGCTCGGCAGCGATGCCACGCCGCCCGCCACGCCGCTGAAGACGGCGGCGATCTCGTTGCCCAGCTCGGACAGCGCGTCGACCAGGTCTTCGAAGACGGGCCGTGCCTCCTCGATGGTGCTCGTAAAGCCGTCCTTGAAGCCCTGCCAGATCTGGCCGATGCGGTGGACGATCTGGAAGACGGAGATCAGAAAGCGCTTCAGTCCCTGGTTCTCGGCCCGGTTCAGCTCCTCGCGGACGGCGCCCGAGAAGCCGCCCTGCTCGAAGAGCTGCCGCAGGCCGCTGAAGAAGAGCGTGATCCGCGCCCACACGCGCCGGGCGAAGTCGGCGATGCCGCCGAGGTTCCGCCGAAAGGCCACCACAAAGCCGGCAACCACGGCACCCAGGACGGCGACGATAAGGATCGCCGGCAGCAGCGTCGCCATGATCCCGCCGAGGGTGATCCCCAGCGCCTTGAACCCGATGGCGAGCAGGGCTATGGCGGCCTTGGCCGCGAGCACCCCGCCGACCAACATCAGGAAGCCGCCGGCGGCGACCACCATGCCGGCGAAGATCTTCTTGATAGGCGCCGGGATCACCTGGAAGGCCCGCAGGATGGCGTTCAGCACGTCGACGAGCACCTTCACGATCGGCTTGAAAACCGCCGCGAAAGGCTCGCCGAGGACCACGGCGAAGGTCTGCAGCGTCCCCTTGAGCAGCGTCTTCTGCCCCTCGAAGGTGTCGAGGAGCTGGTCGCGAAAACCCGCGGCGGTGCCCTGAGCGCCCTCCATCTCGTGGCGCAGCGCCTCGATGGCCTCGGCCCCGCGCAGCGTCACCTCGGCGCCGTCGCGCATCGTGGTGAAGCTCGCGTTCATGATGGCGTTGAAGGCGAGCAGCCCGCGGGCGCCGAAGGCCTGCACGACGCGGCGGTTGCGCTCCTCCTCGCTCATGTCGCGGGTGCGGTCGGCGAACTCGCTCATGATGTCGATGAGCGAGCGCATCTGCCCGCTGGTTTGGTCGAAGACCCGGACGCCCGCCCCGGTGATCGCCTGCTGGGCCCGCTGGTCGGCCCCGACGCGCCGGGTCGCCTCGCGGAACGCGGTGGCCGAGCTCGAGGCGTCGATGTTCCGGTTGCGCAGGAGCCCCATCGTGATGAGCACGTCGTCGAGGCTCTGATTGAAGACCGGGCCCGCGGCGGCAGCCTTGGCGAGCCCCGCCTCGAAGTCGCGGGTCTGGAAGTTGGTGAGCTGGGTGATGCGCAGAAGGCGGTCGGTCACGCCCGCCGCTTCGTCCGCGGCCAGCCCGTATGCGTTGAGCGTGCCGACCACGGCCTCTGCTGCCGAGGCCACTCCCAGCTGTCCGAGCGAGCCCGCGGCGAGATCGAGCACGGGCACCAACGTCCGCGTCGCCTGTTCGGCAGTCTGACCCGCCGTTGCCAACGACGTCAGCCCCTCGATCGCCTCGGTCGGTGAGAACTGCGTCTCGATGCCGGCGTTGATGGCCGCCTCGCGCAGCATGTCGAGCTGCCGCGTAGTGGCCCTGGTGACCGCCCCGATGGCCGCCAGCCCCTGCTCGAACTCCCCCGCCGCATTGGCGAGCGAAAGCGCGCCGGCCACGGCGGCAGATCCCGCGGCGAACACGCCGAAGCCAACTCCGAGCTGCCGGAAGGCGCTGGTCATACGCTCGGTACCGCCGCTGACGCGCTCGTCGAGGCTGGAGAAGCGGCGTTCGAGCCGCTGCATCTTCGCAGAGGCCAGGTCGCGGGCGGTGAACACGAAGCCGAGGCCCATTGAATTCAGCACTGGCTACCTCCGCTTGCCTGCCTTCTCAAGCTCATGCGCCTCGCGGCTGCGCTGCGAGCCGATGCGATTGAGCAGCCAGTCGCGGTCGCAAGTCGGCATCTCCAGAACCTCACCCACGGTGACACCGAGGCCCGAGCCCCCGTGCTGGTGCCAGCACATCTGGAAGATGCTCTCCCGCCACGCATCGAGATCTACCTGGGGAAAGAGGTGCTGCGGTCGCGGCGCCGATTCGTTCTCCCCTTGCCGGGCATGAAGAAGCTCCGGTCGAAAGGGAGGTCGACCTCCTGCGTGGCGAAGCACTCCGGGCACTCGATCTCGATGGTCGTGTCCACGCCGCAGTCGACCCGGTCGAACTCGTCGACCAGGAAGTCGGCGTCGCGCATGGTCAAGTCCTCGATGAAGCGTCGCCGCTCCCGCGGATCCACGCCCTCGACCTCAACCACCCGGAAGGCCAGCATCGCCGACAGCAGGCGGTCCCCGGCGCTCCGCCGCAGCTGTGGGAGCTTACGCTCGTCGGCCCCAGTCAACAGCCGAAACCACACCCGCTTGCCCGCGTCGGGCAGCACCGTCTCGAAGCGGTTCCCGTCGGCGAAGGCGGCGCGGCTCTCCTCGGAGAGTGGGCGCACGGGAAGCTCATGGAGGTCCAGCTCCCACTCGATTCGCGCCCGGCACGCCTCGCTCTGGCAACTCACCGCGAAGGCGTACTTGGCCCCGTAGGTCAGCGCCCGCACCCGCAGCAGCGCGTAGAACCGATCTCCCTGCAGCACCTGCCCCCAGTCGATGTCCTTCTCGACGAAGTCGTAGGGCCCCGCGTCGACCGTCTCCTCCCAACACGCTGCCAGCAGCTCATCGACCTGGCCGCCACTCTTCGCGAGCTTGCGGTCCGACAGGATCCGTTCCTCGCGGACCTTCATCCCCCGGATCCGCCCCGTCAGCCCCGTGGGGCAGGTGATGATCTCGGCCATCGGCATGCACCTCCTCGGGCGTGCGGTCGCCCAGGATGGCAAAGCAGCGAGAAGACGAGACGGGGACAGGACTTTCAGGAGGAGGCAGCCCAGCACGTTCTCGCCGATCCGCTGCGGTTTTCCGCTGCGAGTATCGACGAGTCACTCCCCCCTCGACTCCCGGCAAAGCCCGATTGT
>PDWJ01004780.1_pt1 | contig 11634 bp, 7 predicted proteins | sample 1430881 | NCBI WGS metagenome assembly PDWJ01 (sample SAMN01162460, study PRJNA174530) | Oral metagenome, whole genome shotgun sequencing project. | biome: Marine environment; feature: Marine mammal; material: Swab sample of the gingival sulcus; isolation source: swab sample of gingival sulcus... | reverse complement strand
CTTGCGGCATTGGTACTCTTTTGTGCTTCTTTGTTACCTGTAAGCATAAACCAACCTACGGGCATTTCTCCAAACATAGATGCATACTCTGCATTCCAATACTCAAAATCGGGGTTGTTATCAGTAGCGTCTCCTCTAACAGTTGTTGTTTCACCTCCTATTCCATTCTCTACTAAAGGAAGGTTTTTGAGCGCATAACTCTGTCCAAAGGCAAATGATACCATTGCCAATAGAACCAAACTAAGTGTAGTTTTTTTCATGTCTAAATAAATTGTGTGTTTAAAAATTAAAGGCGGCAAAAGTATAAGTTTTTAGTAAAAAAAAGTATGTTTGTAACAATTTTTTTTCAGACAAAATTTACAAGCTGTAATTTAACCTAGATTTAGTTGTAGGTTGCTGTTTACAAGAATATACTAACGAGATTGTGGAGGATGTGTAGAAAGGGTTCTGTAATTTACAAATTTGGTTTGTCCCTTGCGCACTTGTACTTGTAGCGCTTGGCTATTCGTTTCTATCCCTTGGCTTTTTAGTTTCAAAGTCATTGTATTTTCCCCTACTTTCAAGGGAATACGGACATAGCTGATAGAATATGGTAGGGTTTGCCAATTGCGAGTGTCGGCTACTTCTGTTATAGCATTTAAAATACCTACCACGGCTCCTACATCTTTATTTTCATTGCGTACAACTGCTTCTACAGCCTTTTTACTTACCAAACGAGCTATGCCGCTTCCTATTTCTCTCAACATGCGGTCTTTCAGTGTCTTGAAAGAGATAGCATTTACATCCTCTGCCAAAGATAAAGCATAAGATTGTCCATTGGCTTGTAGCTCTGCCGTATGATATATAGGTGGGCGTGTTAAATATTTAGGAAAAGCCAACTCAAAAATATGAAACTGTGCCAAAGCACTTTGTTCTTTATCGCTCATTTTGGATATAACTACCGGAAAGCTAAGCCCCAATTCTTCATTTCTAAAAGTAGCAATACCGCCGCTACTATTGCCTACTTGTATAAATTCTAAACGATTCTCATCTTTTACAGGGCCAAATCCATTCTCCCAAAAGAATACCAATTGTGCTTCCGATTTTTGATGCTGATAATGCAGTCCAAATAGGCGTTCAAAACGTCTCAATTCATTCGTCTTTCCACTCAAATAAGCAGTTCTCAACACGTCTTGTTTTAATTGAGCGGGTGTAGCTATACCAAAATTAGGCTGATAAATATTTGTATATGTTTCTACAGCATTTCTGTAGGCAATAAAAGCATTATTAAAATCACCGTCGGCTTCATAAATCATACCTACCAAGATATGAGCAAAGGCATCATCTGAATACCTATTGTTTTTACCTTTGTATTTATCGTTGAGAGCATACAGTTTATTGGTAATCTTACGAGCCTCTACCAAGGCGTCTTTTCTATCGTTAAGTGCCAAATAATTCATGGCCTTATAATAGTTGAGCATCACACTTTCTATGCTTTCTGCTTTGTAGGGTTTGATGGTGGGATTGCTAAGTAGAGTTAAAGCATCTAAACCTATGTTTTTCTGGTAATCTTCTATCATTAAATCTGCATCATTGAGCCATTTATTGCTTTTGGCTCTGTCAGACAACATATGCTCACTCCAACCTGCATTCATCAAATACAAAAGCCTATTGCGCCCTGTGGCCGCTTTTTTATTTTTGTACAATACTTTGGCTGCCTCTTTTATATGTCCGCTTTCTGCTGCCTCTTGAAATTTGTGCATCTTTTGATAATAAGACATGCACGAAGTATTACCAAAAACAATTATTATAATAGTTATCCAACTCAATAATTGTTTATAATTTCTAAAATAAAAACGGTGTATATTTTCAGTCATAATGATGGTTTATTTTGCACGAGCAAATATACATAATAATTTTATATCTAAATCCCGTATTTATGTATTAGAGAATACAAAGGCTTTACAGGGGAATTTCATGAGTAAAATTGGCGCAAGATAGGAAGGGGGAGGAGTATATAACAAACCTCAGCGGTTTTTAAAACTACTGAGGTTTAAAATAGAATAGGCGAATAGCTAAAAGCTAAAGCCTTATAGCTAAAAGTTAATATCTAAAGCATTAGAATAAGTTCATATCGTCTAATACTTTCATCACGCTTTGTACACTCTTAGAAGATTCGTCGAGTAAGGCTTTTTCTTCTTCTGTCAATTTAATTTCAATGATTTCTTTGATACCACCGGCACCCAATTTTACAGGTACGCCTAAATATACATTCTTTTGACCATATTCGCCATCTAAGAAAGCACATACAGGTACTATGCTGTTAGAATCATTGATAATAGCCTCACACATTTGTGCTGCAGCAGCACCCGGTGCATACCAAGCAGAAGTGCCCATTAGTTTTACCAATTCGCCACCGCCCACTTTGGTACGTTGTACTATGGCATCTATGCGTTCTTGAGGCAATAGTTCGGTCACAGGAATACCACTTACGGTAGTATAGCGTGGTAGTGGCACCATAGTATCGCCATGACCGCCCAAAAGTAGTGCTTGGATATCGTTAGGAGATACATTCAACTCTTCTGCCAAGAAAGCTCTATAACGAGCGGTATCTAAGATACCTGCCATACCAAATACTTTGGAAGAATGTTTTTTAGCTGTTTTGTAAGCAGCGTAAGTCATTACATCCAAAGGATTGGCTACCACGATAATAATAGCATCAGGAGATTTGGCAATAGCTTGTTCTACCACTGTTTTTACAATTTTGGCATTGGTAGAAATAAGGTCGTCGCGGCTCATGCCCGGCTTGCGAGGGATACCTGAAGTGACTACTATAATATCTGAATTAGCAGTACGATCATAATCGTTGGTTACACCTATTACACGTGTATTGTAATGGTCGATAGGTGCCATTTGCCACATATCCAAGGCTTTGCCTTCTGCTACACCTTCTTTGATATCTATCAATACCACTTCGTTTACAATGTCTTTTTCAGCTACTACATTGGCAACTGTAGCGCCCACGTTACCGGCGCCTATTACGGTTATCTTTTTCATATCTGTGTGTTTTTAATTCCAAATCTTTGGCAAAGATACAGTATTTCTAACTAAGAGAGATACTGATATTAACAACTTAAAACAATATATTTTGGAAGAGCTCTTTAGTATATGTGTTGATTGAAATGTTCCTTTGATTTAGTTTTTAAAGATATCTATCATTTTTTCTGCCAATACTTTATAGTCATGATGTTTTAAGACAAAGCGTTTTCCGTTTTGTCCCATCGTTTTTAATTGTGTTGGGGTATACTGGTCTAATTGGGTAATGGCATCTACTATTGCTTGAGGATTTTCGGGTGGTACGCTTATGCCACAGTTGGCTTCATCTACAAAAGTATTGGGAGTGTCGACAGCATGGATAATGGGTTTTGCTGCCATCATATAATCAAATATTTTGTTGGGGCTAATGCCAAATCTGTATAAAGGCTCTTTGTTCCATGCCAAAATAAGATAGTCCATATAGGCCAAGAGTGCAGGTATTTGCTGTTTAGGAATAGCATCTAAGAAATAGACATTATTCAGTCCTTTGGCTTGTTGTATTAAATTGTCTTTTTCGTTGCCTGTACCTACAAATACAAAGGCATGTTGTGTGCTATCTTTTAGTAGGCGAGCTGCTTCTACAATATTATTTAAAGCATTAGAAATAGCATGTCCTCCAGCATATCCTATAATGGTTTTGTGTTTTAGTTTATCTAATTGATTAACAACAGTTTGTTCTAATGGTTTTGTGTTTGCAAAAGAAGGCAGGTATATGCCATTGGGCACATAGTGCCATTTGCGCAAGTCCAGACCATGTTTTTCCATATGTACTTGTGTGTTAGGCAACATAGAAATCACAGCATCGGCTTTTTTGTAGGCATAATTTTCGGCATGTTGCATGGCCATGATAAAAGGATGGTAGGGGCTCATATTACCCAGTTCCATGGGCGATAGCGGCCATAAATCATGCACTTCGTAAATATGTTTGGCGTTGGCTTTTTTGGCTATATCGTGGGCTATATAATTATCGGAAGGGTAAGTAGACGAAGCAATAACCACATCGGGTTTAATCTGTTGGCTCAATTGTTTGGCATTGCGAGACAGTGTATTTACAAAGGCAAACATATTTAGAATACGCCCCACACCATTGCCTTTGTATTTTGGTGTTTTAATCCATATATAATCAATGCCGTCAATGGTTTCTTTTCTAATTTTTTGGCTCTGTGAGGGGTTGATTTGCCGTATATGTGAATAATTGGCTGCTACGATAGTAACAGTATGCCCTAATTGTATCCATTCTTGCGCCAGATAATAGGGACGGTATTCCATGCCCATATCCGGCGAGCCGGCATAGTGATTGATAAGTAATATATTCATAGAATATTTAAGGTTTGTTCCATTGGTATCGTAGACCTATACTTGCATATTGTCTAAATGATTTGGTATAACTAAATTCATCTTTCCAACCCCAATAGAGAGCATATTGAGGCAATAATGTCCATGTGTTAGATAAGTGGACAACATAGCCTATTCTGCCACACATGCCAAAATAAGATTTCTCATTATAATTTTTATATTTAGGGTCTGTATTATCAAAATCATATTCAAAATCATTAGGAGGCAATCCTATTACCCAACCGGAGGTATGACCTGTATAGCTTTCGTTGAGTAGCCATCCATATTCAAATCCTATACTTAGGTTTAGTTTGTTTTTAAATTCAAAACTAAAAGGGTGTACCCCAACCGAAAAAATAGATTTATGCATGTCTATATACATAGTACTACTGCCACCCAAACTTCCATCTTCAAAATTGGCTGTACCATTATAACTTTCATAGCCTATGCTTAGTCTTAAGAAACTGAAATATCCACCCAGCTTATCTATAGCCAATTTAACACCATAACCATAATCTGAAGTATATTCAGCACTTGAATGAGGATTATTTCCTTTCCAATCAAAGAAGGAATTTCTATTGATACCACCTGCCAGTTCTAACCTTTGTGCAAATAAAGAGAAAGGAAATACAAGCAATAGTATTAATCCTAGTATCCGCTTCATATATTTATTTTTTTAGTATGCTATATTTTGTTTCCACAAAAGTAAATAAAATTTTTGATTATTGGGTAATTGTGCAAACAACTCAATAAAATTATTTCTCATATATTCTTATATACTATTCACCCACATTTTCAGGACTTTTCTCAAAAGTCTTGAAAATGTGGGTGAATAAATAGTTTAGGGAAGCTCTAAAAATTCAAAGTTCAAGGCTTGCGATTGTAACTTCGACTATGCTCAGTATCCATATCACTTAGGTCATCGAGCGTAGTCGAGATGCCGATTGAGTATAACACAGAAATTTGGATTTTTAGAAGTCCCCTTTAGTTAGGTTATATGTGTTATGAATATTGAAAACTTATTGTTTAATAAGCTTTCTTATTATCGTTTTGTCTGCTATCACACATTCAACTATGTATACGCCATTTGGCAAGCTACTCATATCCAGTTTATACATTTTATCATTAATAGATGAAATACTTTGTAAAAGTTGCCCTTGGGTATTAAATACTTGTATACAATTGATATTATACGCAGCTGTAATATGCATTATATCCTTACAAGGATTGGGGTATACCCCTAAGTTGAACTGCTCTTCTGACGCTAAGCCATCTTGCTTTTCTACTTGCATAGTTACAGGTATTATTATAGAATCTTGTGTAGGTACATTATGGCTGATAATGATATTTGCATCATAGGAACCTATTTGCAAATCATTAGCATCGAATGTAAGCATAATATCAGAGGTCATTTCCGGTGCCAACTCTCCCAACAATATATCTGCTGAAAGCCATGTGGGCGCTGTAGATTGCTTATTTGCATCTATCAACTCTATATTGAAAAAGAGTGTAGCATTGCCACTATTGGTAATGGTAAAATTTTGTTGAGCTGTCTGGTTTTCTTCTACTTCTTGGGTTATAGAAGTCATAGATACCATGATATTAGGGGCTACCATAATATTTACCTCAATGGTATTACTGGGCTCAGATTCGTTATTTTGATATACAGCTGTTACATAATACTGATAGGTGCCATTATTGGCAATGTTATCTGTATAATGAGGTTCTGTAATTGCGCTAGTGTTGATTTTTTCCTGGTCACGATATATATTATAACCTTCCAATGCAGTAGTATCACCTTCGGGCACTTCCCATATTAGGTTTACATTATGTGCTTCTACGGTAGCTGTTAGGTTGGTGGGAGGATTGGTATTGTCGTCTGTGATTGTTACCTCAACGGTATTACTAGGCTCAGATTCGTTATTTTGATATACAGCTGTTACATAATAGTTATAGGAACCACTATTGGTAAGTGTATCTATATACTGTAATGCTGTGATGATATCTGTATTTATTTTCTCTTGATTGCGATACACATTATAACCTTCCAATGCAGTAGTATCACCTTCGGGCACTTCCCATATTAGGTTTACATTATGCGCCTCTACGGTAGCTGTTAGGTTGGTGGGAGGATTATTGTTTTCTTCATCAGAGATAATAACCTTAATATTGTCTACACCGGCACCAAAAGCATTATAGCTGTTGTCTGTTTTATGACGCCAACGGAAATATACAGTGTCTTCTGCGTATTCGAAGAGATTGCGTTGTACCTGTTCAAATGCCATCAATTGCATTTCAGGAGCCAAGGTATCTAAAGATGTCCATGTTTGTCCTCCATTGTTGGATATTTCAAAAAAGAGACTATCGTAGGGTGCTACCCTAACAGCTGCTACATCGGCATTCTTCCACCAAAAAGAAATTTGTGCAGAAGCCGGTAATACAAATGGTGGAGTTATCAATATAGCATCACCACTATGGTGCTGAAACTTTACCCCAACACATCGGTCATCATCTTGTCCGTTGATGCCAACATACCATAAGTTATCGGGAGACATCCAACCAAAAGGCAACTCTTGATTGCTGTTTATAAAAGTTTCATGATAAGGGAAAGAGGTTACATAAGTACCTATAGAGTTGCCCTCAAGCGTCACTTCTTTATTGCCTCCATTGCTTGTAATTTGCAAAGTAGCATGATGCTCCCCTTCCTCATCTGCAGCATAAGACACAACAATATTTTCACTTTGTCCACTGCCTATAGATATATTGCTTGCAGGTGTACAGCTAAAATAGGTACTATGCTCACCCACACAACTTATATTACTAATTTCTAAGGCCTCGCTACCCATATTGCTAATCTGCAAGTTGTGAGATACAACATTTCCTAAAACCACCTGACCAAAATTTATACTATCTGTATCTAATAGTATTTGAGGACCCGATTGTGCCTCTTGAAACCACATTTGTATATTGGCAAAATAACTGGTTGCTATTGGAATTGAAGGATTATTAATATCAAAATTATTATAATCGTTGTGATATATCAAACCTCTTGGAGCTTCTGAATAAGTACAATAAAAATGGTCATTTGAGCCATGCGTATAAGTAGCATCCGAATCATCCCAAACAGCGATAATCAAATTGTCTGTACCATTATAAAGAAAAGGGGTGCTTAACTGAAATTCTACCCACATTTCTTCATTAGGCACCGAAAAGTCTCCGTCATATACTAGTGTTAAATTATCGTGCCCTACCCATGTGGTATCTGTAAAATCGGTAAGCGAAGTATGCCCTATAAATATTTTTGCATGATCGCTCCAATTGTCATTTCCATTGTACTTATAAGCTATCTTGGTAAGCTGTTGGGGGTCGTTTACCCCTATTTCATCAGCAGTATATATTACTTGTGAATAAGAAAACGTCCAATAAGGTGCCATAGGCAAATGTATATTGGTATCTGTTCCCTCACCTATTTGAACGTTAGCTTCTTGTGCTTGCAATTGAAAACCCAAGCATAAGATTAAAAATACAGAAGTAAAAAATAATTTTTTCATCATTAATATTCGTTTTTTATTGTTATTAGATTGTGTTTTTTTGCGCCGGCAAAAGTAGAAGGCTATATATTTGCTTACAATCACTATAAGTAGGGATATTTATAGACATAATAAAGAAGTGTCGTTGTATATATTGTCAAAAGAAAAAAGGAGTTGCCAAATGACAACTCCTTTTCTTGGTAAGATTTATTTTCTTATAATTTTTTAGTTACATTTCTATTAACTCTTATATAAGATTCAATAATTACTTTAAATCTCCAAAAGCAACCACTATTTAAACCGGAAGGCAAGGCATAATAATATGCGCCTTGAGAATCAGGAAATCCTGTTTGAGGGGTAAATTCGGTATTTGTATCCGGATTGGCAGTCGTTTCATCAATCACTCCATAAAAATGGAAACCTTCTGGGAAAAGTACACTTATTTCTTCAAATGGGATAGTGTTTCCATTAGTAATGCAGAAAGAAAATTCCTCATCTTCAAAGCCTGGCTGTCCGTTACAAAAATCATCCCTGTCTATAGTAATGCTAAGTGGATCGGTGATAGGTTCTCCTGCACAACCACCATCTTGAAAGCCGGTTACCATTGGTGTATCAGCAAAATTAGTACCGGAGGTAGCACCTACTCCGCTTGATGTACCGGTTACTTCTACCTTAGGGTTACAAGTAGGATTAGACAGTATAAAACAGTCTTCTGTTACTTTTAAAGTATAGGTCATAGTAGCCAATACTGTTGCCGGATCAGCAGGCTTTGGCAAAGTTCCTATATCAAGTATAATAGAATTTAAATTAGGATCATAAGCAGGTTGAGCAGGTGTAGGAGACAAGGAGGAATGATAAGTGGCATTACAACTTACAAAAGTAGTGGTATAGGGGATAGGAATATTTAATACGAAGTTGTTGATAGCTTCGGTACCTTTATTCTTTATTTCAACCTGGTATGTTATTTCTTCTCCGGGCAGTACCGGGCCTGTGATTGATGCACCACCTGTAATAGAGGAGACCTCATTAAAAGCTTCTGATTCGGGAACATAAGCATCAATAGACATTGCCAAAGCCAATAAGGCATAGGTGTCTTGATTGGTGCCATATTTTAGTTTGGTTTCCGTATCATTATTACCTATGACTGTATTGCCGGGGTTATTTATATCAATAGATACAATATCCAAGCCGGTATTATTATATAAATTAGGATTTCGAGTTCCCTGTGTTACAATAGAGCTTACAAAGAAGTTATCTTCAGTATTTTCATCATGACTTAGTGCCATCCATGTATTGTTATCTCTTTGTATATACAAGGCATCTTTCTCTCCTTCAGAACCCCCAACGCCTCTATCGCCTTCTCCTGCTACAATACCAATCTTTACATTTACATCGCCGTTTTGTGCCGCTTGGTAACCTTGCACATCAACAATATGTTCTTGCCAACCACCATTATTGTTTTCTTGTACAAAAGCATAGCCGTCGAATATAGTTACATCACGCCATTTCATTTTAGAGTTTTCGTATACTACAATAAGTGCCCAACCCCCATAATAACCTACAGCACCGCCATTACCTTCACGTAAGGCCATATCGGCTACGGTATAAGTACCTAAGCCTTTGTTACGTACAAAATTGGTAACATCGGCATAGGCCGCATACATATTCTCATCTGTACCACTAGGGTACCAAATATCACTGGCATTAGCTGTAATATCTATATAAGCTTCGGTATTATAACGAAGTTTTACTTTGCGTTTGTCAAGCGTTTTCCCTCCATAAGTAACATTGGCTCTAAAGTCATTATCAATAGTGTTACTATGTTTGGCTTTGCGTAAACGGTTTACCTTGATAGGAACAGCTCCTGTATTAATTATGTAAGGTGTATCAAAGTCTATACTTAAGTTCCCACCGGAATTATCCAAATCTCCGGACAATGTGATGGGTGTACCACTTCCTACTGTAACTGTGGTTTCTTCATACCAATTTCCCCATGATATTCGATAGGTATGAAATATAAACACAACAGGGTCTCCGCCATTATTAGGGGTAAAGGTATAAGTGGCTGTATGCTCTTTTGAGTGACTACCCGGCCCGTCAACACTAGTTATAGATAGTGTATAAGCGCTGTTTATAGTACCATTATGGTAAAAGTTTTCTGTAGTACCATTAGTTGTAAATATTTGAGGGCTATTGGCTGCATTATGCGCTCTACCTGTCCAATATAAGCCTGCAAATATTACATTGCTACAATTGGGATCGGCATTATTTTCTGTAGAAAAAGTAAGCTCTGCAGAAGAAGAGTTGACAGTTTCTGATACACCGTCTATATCCACATACACCATATCATTATTACTATTAGGAGTAGTGGCGCCATACGTTTCTAATGTTAGGTTGGTATTACCGATCATTCTATAATCCCCTTTTATATTATATATTTTTTGACCGGGAGGATTAGTAAGATTAGAAGTACGTTGCGTAAAAGGTACTTTTACTTGAGCTTGCACAATAGATGTGCTAAGTGTAAGTAGCAATACAAACATAAGATAATAGCTTATGTTTCTTTTGTTCTGACAATTTTCATGTGTTATTTTCATAATTCGATGTATTATTGGTTTTTTGTTATTTTGGTACGCTTGTATTATATATAATTACAATTTGCTCATTGGAGCCTTTAAGCATTTGGTTAATGGTATTTTTTTCGTCTGTTTCTATTTCAAATAATAGATGTATATATTTCAGATTAGGCAACACCTTAAGTTTGTCAAGGTTTATAGAATGTTTTAAATCTGCTTTGTTTCGGAATTTTATATCCAACAATACAGCAGCATTTAGAGACTCGTTTGGTATATATATTTGCTCCAAAGATTCTGGTGATATTTCTATAACCTGTACAGCTTGGGTGTTGGCAGATTTAGATAAGTGCACGCCTTTTGCTTTATTAATATAGGCAGTGGGCACAATATCTTGTAATAAGTGCTCAAGTTGCTTTGCTTCTTTAGGGTTGTTTTTTTGTAATTGTGTTTGCACCTTGGCTAGAGTTTGTGCTTGTTGAGCCGTTGCAAACCACACATTTGTCATAAAAATGCCTAGTAGAAAGATTGTTTTTAAAGATAAAGTGCTATATGCACAATGTTTACGATTTGCTTTTTTCATAATAGTTTGTTTTTTGGTTTCTAATATTGTATTATTGTTAATATAATTTACACACCAGTTAATTTATAAAACTTTTAACATCAAAAATTATGCCAATTTTTAGCCTATTATGGCGCTGATTTTTTTTGAAAAAAAAGCGTAGCTTGCCTTATTTTATTAGAATTTCCCACTTCTTTTAAATTACTCCGAAAAAATAAAGGTCTAGTGTAATGTGCTTTTTAGTTTAGATCTTAAAATTATAGGTTTATATTAAACAGTTTTTTAGCCTGAAAAATATTTTTTTTCGAAATTGATGTGTTTGGTATGGTTGTTGTAGATTTTTCAACATTGTAAATTTATTGATTAAATGCTGCGTGATTTCAGTGCAGCTTTCAATATGAAAATAGAATATAAATAAAAACAACTAAAAATTTTAATTATTATGATGTCTAAAATTAAAAATTTGAAAGCCTTGTGGATATTAGTTGCTATCTTTGGTTTAAGTGTAACAATAGCACAAGCACAAACAGGTAATGTGGGTATAAATACAGATACCCCA
>PDWJ01007360.1_pt1 | contig 11636 bp, 8 predicted proteins | sample 1430881 | NCBI WGS metagenome assembly PDWJ01 (sample SAMN01162460, study PRJNA174530) | Oral metagenome, whole genome shotgun sequencing project. | biome: Marine environment; feature: Marine mammal; material: Swab sample of the gingival sulcus; isolation source: swab sample of gingival sulcus... | reverse complement strand
ACCTTTTTTTCTTAATTCTGTTTGAACTTTTTTTAATGCCTTTGCAGTTGCTGTAGAAGTGATTAAAACATTCTTTTCATAACCCTCAATAGGAACTCCCACAAAATTATGATGTCCGTAATAGCACAATTCACTTTTTATACTCGGACAGATGTCCTTAAGATATGAAAAACCTTTAGGCAATTGAGCTTTGACAGATAAACCGGTTAGAAATAATATTAGAAATAAGTGTTTCATTATGCCTAAAGATTTATAGGTCTTAGGTTTAGTCAAAACTATGGACTTTCAGTCCATTTACCTTTCAGGTTCTAAAAACTTTTTTGTTCCCAGACCTGACAGTTTTTAAAACTTGTTCAGGTCTATTAATCTGTTTGTCGCAACAATATAAAAGATTACTTTGCTTTTGCTAAATCAATATTTAATTCTATTGTTTTAGGTGGCATACATCTATTTCCATCACAAGACATAAAGGTAACTTTTACTTTTACAGGACTTTTAGTATCGCTGACCTTTATTTTTTGAGAGAAAATGGCTTTGTTGTGAAATTTTGCCAATTCCATTTCAAACAAAGGGTCTTGTATCACTTCTCTGTTTTCTTTTGCCTCTACTACTTTTCCTACTAATTCGTAATTTTTAGCTTTTTCAAAAGCAAATTTTGTAGGAATAGGTCCCCCTTCTTCAATTTCTTGCGAATATAGGTAAGAACCTTCATCTATTTTTGCAATAAAAGTTAGTTCATATTCTATGTTACTTATTTTTTTACTTTCAAAAGTCCAAGATACCGGATTTTTGATTTGAGCAAATACAAACATTTGTATTCCCAAAAACAATGTTAAGATTATACTTTTTTTCATTCTTTATTTTCTTTAGAATTAAAATTTTTATTAAAATGGAAGAAAACCCATGTTTTCTTCCATTTTGTATTATCAAATTATATGCCATATAAGAGAAACAATTAGTGTTTCCACACTCTCTTTTCCTCCGGAATGGATTTCACAACGATATCTCGTCGCTTAGCATTATCCAATATTTTATTTAATACAGCAGTGACATCATCAGCCGTTATAGACTCCATTTTTACCTCTTCTCTGTTCTCATTAGGCAATTCTCCGTTTTCTGCATAGGCATTTAGTATTGCCAACCATTTGAAAGGATTGTTATCATCATTTCCTTGTTTCATCATTGCCTTCTGTTTCTCATCCAATACTTTCTGAACATAGACATTCTTAAATTCATCTTTTGAGAATTTACCTTCAGAAATATCTTTAAGTATTTGATATGCCTGTTGCTTTAGTTGGTCAACTTTCTTCGTTTCTGTATTGAAATGAATGCTAAGAGAAAGACTTGGCTCAGGAATAGGGTTATAATTGGTTCTTACGCCAACGCTATAAGTTCCTCCTGATTTTTCTCTCAACTCTGTAAAAAATCGATTCTGCAATACTCCTTCGAGTATAGCCATGGCTTTTTGTTCTTTTTCAGAAAGTATTTTTTTATTAGAAAAAGATAGTTCTACTTCTCCTACATTTCCTTTTACATCTACCAAAAACTCACGAGTTATTTCCTTTTCTTTCGATGAATTATCAATAATCTTATAAGTTCTTTTAGGTGAAGAAGTGTCTCCCGGAAGGGAAGCAATATACTTTTCTATAAGCATTTTGGCTTCTTCCTTAGGCATCGCTCCAACAAGACAAAATGTAAAGTGAGCAGCATTGCCAAAACGGTCTTTAAACAAAGGAGAAAGCCTTGAATGTTTCATTCGGTTATAAAAGCTCAAATCCTCTTTAGGATTTGCCTCCGTATAAGGGAAAAGCACTTCTCGTATAGAATCTTGTGCCACAGCCATACCGACTACATTACGAGTCTTATACAAGTATTTTTCACGCTCTATATATTTTCTAAAAATATCCTCCTTAAAGTTTTGACGATTCAATACAAGGTATAAATATTTAAAGAAATCTTCTGCATTTTTCAAAGAAGCATTTCCTCCTAAACCATCAGTATAGTCGGTAATATTTAGTGAGAGTTCTAATTCTTTGTTTTGCATCCAGTTGTACAATTGATTACGACTGTAATTGTGTATTCCGGATTGCATAACTAAAGATTTCATGGCTCTAAATGACGGTAAATCTTCATTTTTGACCAAAGAACTTCCGCCCATTGCAGAGCCTACAAAGAAAATTCCTTCTTTCATATTAGGAATGTATTTGTAAAGTAATTTTGCTCCATTGCTCAATTGCCATTCTTCGGTTTCTATTTCCGGAATGCTCTTTTCTGAAACAATTTTTCCCGGTTTTATTTCAAAGTCGATAAGTTGCTTTATAGGCTTAGGCTGTGTAATTGTCATCAAAGGAGCTTTCTTTACCTCTGCTAAAATCTTTTCAAATTCGTCTAAAGAAATATTCATTTCTTCTGCTTTATTTGAATAAGTGATGAATGCTAAATTCTTATCATCCATCCAAGAAGTTATCCATTGATTTAAATCGTCAACTTCTAACTCGACTAAACTTTCTACCAAGTCTGTAAGTCGCTCACGAAAAGTTTGTAGTGGCTTTTTATACAGATAGTTTTGCTTAAAAACCTCCATGTAATTATCAGGAGTTCCTAAGTTTTTACTTCCCAAAACACCTTTTAGATTTTCGTAAATTTCCTCTTTGGCTCTTTCAAATTCTTGTTCAGAAAAACCACGACGGCGAATACTTTCTCTAACACTCAAAATCTGCTTTAAAGCATCTCTGTCACGTCCTTCGTAAGGCACTACATCCCACGCATTTTGAGCGTACATTCTCACTAATGAAGAATAACTTACAGAAGCACCGATAAAATCTTCAGTTCCTTCATTTTTAATCATTCCTAAATGACGAGAAGCCAATTTATTGAAAATCATCTCAAATAAACGAAGTTTTACCTTATCCTCTTGCGTAAGATTCGTGTTGAGTTGTACACGCTGATAAATTCCGAAGGAATTGTTTGTGTTTTCAGCATCTATAAATCGGTAATAAATAGGCTTTACATTTTCTTTGATTAAAACAGGTTTTCGCTCTTTTATCTGTTTAGGAACAGGTATTTTGTTGAACAACTTTTTTACCCTTTTTTCATAAACATCAGGGTCGATATCACCTACAATTGCTATACATTGCAAATTAGGTTTGTACCAAAGTTCATAGAATTTACGAATGTCTTTTACCTGAAATTTTTTGAGCAATTTTTCATTTCCAATAGTATTTCGATATTTCGTTCTTTATTCATATCTGCCTCTGTCAAAGAAAGACCATTACACCAATCTTTCAAAATGAGTAAGACAGCATCTGTCAGTTGTTGATTCTTTGCAGGAACACTATAAACGGCATATTTCGTTTCATTTGTTCCGGTGTGAGCATCGAATCCATAAAGTCCGTTTTTTCTAAGGAAGTTCATTACTCCATTAGGAAAATGTTCCGTACTGTTGAACGCCATATGCTCTAAGTAATGAGCAAGTCCATTTTGTTCATCATCTTCCAAAATAGCTCCTACATTTTGATAAAGAAAGAAATGAACTTCATCTTTGAAATTCTTATCTTTCATTATGTAATAGGACAAACCATTGTTGAGTTTTCCATGTTTTAGGTCTTCCATTTGAGCATGGAGAGAGAAAGAGATACTACTTATTACTGCAAGTAGTAAAATTCTAACTCTAAGACTTCTATTTTGACTCATCATTCTGTTTATTTCTTTAATAATTCAAGAGTTGCACGCTTACGCATTATAGTAGCCTGTACCATTTTTTGAAGCATTTCTGTTTTAGACATTTGCAAAGACTCTGCATATGCTTGATTGTAATATTTTTCAGACATATTGTATTTTTTCATTTCGCGATAAGAATCTCCTATCATCACCAAATAATTTATTCGGTTCATAATGTCTGTATTTTCTTTTAAAGCTACCTGGACCCAAGCAATTGCTTTTTCATGGTCTTTTGCTTTGAGTTTATCTCCTGCCGCATAATACAAATCTTGAGCGGCTTTACCATAGTCATTAGGAGTAGCATCTTTTCCTAATTTTTCAAAATATGGAGTCATTAAACTCATAAATTTATCTACGTCTTTATTGTAATAAATACTGTATAATGCGTCGTAATATTTAGAGGCTTTCTCATAAGGAGTAATTGTTTGATATCCCAATACATCATAAGCATTTTTGAATTCTCCTTTTATTTTTTCTAAGAGTTTTTTATACTCTAAATCTCCTTCCTTTGCCAATGCTTCCATTCTTGCATCATTTTTCTCTACGATATAGTAGCAGGCAGCATTTCCAACAGCATTTTTCCACTCATCAAGGTTGTCATTTATGAACTTTATGATTTCCTCTTCTTGGTCTTTATCATCTCCGGTAAGAGAGGATATGATGATATAGTCTTGTTTATTGATTAAAGCTTTTCCTTTTTTTGCTTTGATGTAAGAGCGGTATAATTTACTAACTCTTACTACCCATTTTTCTGCATTCATTCCCTCTTGTGCGGCTAAATATCGAGGAGCTTGTAATAATAATTGTTGCTGAATTTCAAGGTTTTTCTTGTCTTTTTTGTACATGTCGTACAATTGTGAAAAGCCAATTGCTTCTCCGACAGCTACTTTAGCGGCCTCTAAAATCTCCTCAGCAGTCATTCCTCCTGTATTTATAGAAATTGCCTTACCGTTTTTGCCTATAAAAGCAATGGTCGGAAATGCCTCAACTTTATATTGTTTTGCAATAGGAATATTATTCGGTTTTTCTGCGTCCAATTGCAGATTGATAAATTTCTCGTTGAAATAATTTCCAACTTTTTCCTGAGTAAAAACAGTTTTTTCCATTTTTTTGCAAGGTCCACACCATACGGCATAGAAATCTACAAAAAGAGGTTTGTTTTGCTTTTGTGCCTCTTTTAATGCTTCTTCAAAAGAACCTTTAAAAAACTGAATTCCTTTTTTTTCTTGTGCTTGGAGTGCAACACCTGTAATCAGCAACAGGAATGCTATAATATAATTTTTCATATTTATTTTTTATAAGAATAAAAAAGAGGATGTCCAAAAAGTAATAAAACACGTCACCATTACGAGATTTAATTTTTGAGACTGCTCTGCTATTGCTCGTAAAGAAGACTCTTTGGACATCCTCTTCATTTTATAAATTTAAAACTCGCTATCCTTTATAATAAAGGTAAAAACATCCTCTAAGATAGCAGAATATCCTTCATTATAAACCTTAATACTGAGAGTGTAAGAACCGTTAGGAACTTTCTTTACTCCCGACTGAAATAATTTAATAATTCCACCTTTAACAACAACTTCTTCACTTTCTACAAGTTTAGTAAAAGCCTCTTGATTTCCTCCATCGCTCACTTTTACACTGTGAAAATCATAATTAATAGGATTGGTTCCTGAAACTCCTTGTATGCGAAGTGATGTCCAAGGCACCTTATTTAAAATTCTATCGCTTTGAGGGTCTAAGTTGCGATATACATAAACTGTATCCGGAGTAAAAACAGCTTCATCTGTTTGCAAATATCCCACTGGAATTTTATTACATGAGAATGTAAAAAATAATACTGAAAGCATTAATCCCAATGAAAATATATATATGTTTTTTCTATTCATTTTTCTAATATTTTATAGTTTCTAAAAATCACCTAATGTAAAATTATAACTCAAAGAGTGTACCACTCCTGTTTTTGTAACAATATTGGAAGATGCCACGGGCTGAGTTATCCCAATATTAGGAGATACAATGTATATTCTAACAGGTCCTGTTTTAGGCACCTCATTATATGACTCTCTAAAAGTATATATCCAAAGCTTATTTCCAGAAAGAGTTTTGTATGTTTTCCCTCCTTCTCCTACTATTTTCATAGGGTCTGATGGCGGAGTCCCCGGTATAAACTCATCTAACATAATTTTCTTATCTAATATGGATGTAAGAATAAATTGTTTACAATCTTCTTTTGGAATATCTGTAACTTTTTCATAACCATTTTGTAATAAATAACGTCTAATACTATGATTAGTAATTCCTAAAAAGGTTATATCTTTTCCGTAAGAAGAAGTTCCTTCAAAAATATCTTTCACCCCTGCGTGTTCAACCATTTCTCTCAATAAACTCCAATTGTAAGAATCTGTCTCAAAGTATTCCCACATAGTCTTATCAAGGACTCCGTTTACAGTTCCTGTATCAATCAAATTATCATCTGTATTACAACTTATTCCTAAAAATAAGATTACAGCACTCAAGTATATATAATTTATATTTTTCATATTTTTCATATTATAAGTATGGAATCCAATATTTTTTTTGACGTATTTTTCTATTTACAACACGACCATCAGTATCTTTATACCCTCCTTTAGGAACAGGTAATACTAATGCTCCATCTATGATATCCTGTTTTGTCAATGTTTTAAAGTTTCCTTCAAGTTCTGTTGAAATATAATTATTTCTGACAATATCAAAATATCTAGAATCGTTTTCTCCGATAAATTCTCTTTCTCGTTCTCTAAATATTGCTTTTCGTACACCTTCGGTATCATTAGGAGCAGGATATGGTGTTGCATTAGAACGATTTCTTATGGTATTAAGGTCGGCAACTGCACTACCTTCATTACCTATTTTAGCATAACATTCTGCACGTAATAACACGATATCTGTTAATCTCCAATAGGTATAATCAGCATTAAGAGATAGGAACGAAAGTCCGCTAGGAGCATATTGATCCGGTTTGTGAAGAGCGTCACGATATTTATACATAATAGCATAATCTTTTCCTGCTACATCATGCTTTTTATCAAATTCATAGAAAAAGGCCTGTCTTCTGGCATCATCTGCATCAGGGTAGAGTTCTTCTATGGTGCTTTTATATACTCTGTATATTGTTGGCCAAAAAGTAATTTCACTCATGTTTACCGTTTTATTTACCGGCCAACTTACAAAATTACTAGCTACTTTATTAGGGGTTACAGTGTACTCTGAACGCCCTTTGTCATAGGTAATTACAAAAATTGCCTCAGGGTTATTAGCTGTCGGATTTGATAAGTAGCTGCATAGTTCTTCCGGTGAAGAACATAGAGAATAATTACCAACTCTTCCGTCAATTAATTTTGTTGAATATTCAATTGATTTTTTATAAGCCTCATCTGCATTTCCTGGTATTCCATACAAATCTATCACTCCACCTTTCCATGCGTAGAGGTGTGCAAGTAATGCTGCACAAGACCCTTTGGAAGCATATTGCTTATTGGTAATCAACTCTCCCTTTAACCCCTCTAATTCTGAGACGATAGGCAATTCGTTATATCCCTTTTTAGCATACTCTATTGCTTTGTCTAACACCTCTATCATTGGCGATACTGCATATTCTTTGAGTGTTTCTGAATTTTCAGTAATAACACAATCTCCATAACGTTGAGCCAAAATTAAATAAGATAATCCCAAAGCAAAATGTGCTTGTCCTCTATGAAAATTAAGGCGTTTTTTTGTTAAGCCTTTTGTTTTATGAATATTGTCTAATAGTAAATTAGCTTCAAAAATAATATCATAAAATCCTTTCCAACCTAAATCACCTTTTACAACAGCTAAAGGATTCCATTCTTTATATTGATATCCATTATTGTTTTCATCATAGAAAGTTCCTGCTTCCATAAAAATATAATTATCAGGAACATAAGCGTTTATAAAAAAGTGAATGGAAGATGTTGTTGCGTTTAGTTCATTTTCTGTACTAAAAGCATTCGAATAGGTAAGGGCATTTTCCGGCTGTAAATCCAAATCACACGATACGCCCATAACACTCAATGCCAGCAACGAAATAATGTACTTTAATTTTTTCATGTTTATTAAAATTTAATATTAGTACCAATTGTAAATTTTCTACTAAGAGGATACACATCTCCTGTATCCTTTCCTGTATTAGGGTTTATTATCTCAGGATCTACACCTGAATAATTTGATAACATAAAGACATTTTCACCAGAGAAGAATATTCTAGCTTCACTAATACCCATTTTACTAAACCATTTTTCAGGTAATTTGTAAGAAAGGTTTAGTTGTTTCATTCTGATAAAATTGATAGTCTCAATATTGGAATCAATATTACCATCATATTGCCCAATATACCCTGAATCTGCAAATTCCATAGAAGGATAGTCTGCTTGGTCTCCCGGTTTTTCCCAGAAAGTGACATCTCTATAATCATTCATTACAGCTTTAAATGTACCATCAAATAAGAATGCAGAATTTTTAACCATATTCATTACTTTTCTACCTAAGCTATAGTTCATTGTAGCAGTTAGCATAAAGTTTTTCCACTTGATAACATTGATAAATCCACCATAGGCCTTAGGGAGTGTGCTTCCTGCATAGTACAAGTCATCTGAATCAATTTTTCCATCTGAATTCTGGTCTTTAATCTTTCGTCCTCCTACGCGTAAAGGATAATCTTCTGTTTGAAAATAAAGAGGTTTCTTTTTTCCAAATTGGTCATAATAATAAGGAACCTCAGATTCGTTTTGTACAATTCCTTCATCTTTAAAAGTATAAATTCCATAAATAGGACGTCCTAATACTTTTTCCTTCAAATCAACATCTCCGTAGGTTTTTCTAAGTAAATTCCAGTTTCGTGAAATATTAAAACTCATGGTCCATTGGAAATCTTCTTTCTTTAGAATATCTACAGTTGCTTCAAATTCAATTCCTTCATTTGAAATGGCAGAGGCATTATTCCACATTTTATTCGCAAAGAAGAAGTTACCCGGAGTAGGTGTCTGCATAAGCAATGCATCGGAATATTTGTAGTAATAATCGAACTTTAATTTAAGACCATAATTAAACATGTTTAAATCAAGACCTACATCATATTGGTCGCTTTTTTCCCAAGTTAGTTCATTGTTTGCCATAAAAGCAGGAGCTAACCCTAAGAAACCTAAGAAAGTATTACTTTCTTGCATAACACCATGTGCTAAATAGGCTTGCTCGAACTTTTGTCCTGAACGTCCCCAAGAGGCTCTGATTTTACCAAAGTCAAGCCACCAAATATCTTCCATAAATTTTTCCTGAGAGAAAGCCCAACCTAAAGCAACAGCAGGGAATGTTCCCCAGCGAACATCTTTTCCAAATACAGAAGAACCATCTTTACGAATAGAGGCTTCTAATAAATATTTTTGTTTGTAGTTGTAAGCAATACGACCTAAGAAACTAAGCATTCTTTGCTCTTGTCTATCGGTTAGTAGAGTTTGCATATTTTCTGCATATCCATTAGTTTCTATGATTTTTGGCCAACCGTCACTGACATAGATTACTTGGTTCGTAGGACCTCCTTTTGCTGTTCCTCCTACAATTTGTAATAAATCTCTATTATAGGTAATTCCTCCTAATAAATCAAAATTATGTTTCTTATGAATATCAAATTTGTAATTCAATAGGTTTTCAGTTTGTGCCATTGTCATCGCAATATTGTTTGCCAACACACTAGATCGTTTGTCATAGGTCAAATAATCAGGGACAAAAGTATAAGAGCGAGTAAAATAGTGATCAATTGCTGCGGAACTTGAGAAGGAAAGACCTTTTGTTATATTATACTTAAGTCCTGCATTCAAACGAATATTGTAATTTGAGTTATCTCTTTTTGTATCTCTCAGTCTTTTTAATGCTTCTTTCTCAGCAATTGAACCTTTTCCCGGAAGAATTGTAGAAGTCCCTTTAGGATCAAAGGTTAACCCCTGTACTTTACCATTATCTGAACCGGCAGACCTATCTGTATAAGCTAAATTTGTTCTGAAAAAAGCTTCTAATTTAGGGGTTAAATTCATATCTAAATTAGCCAAAACACTTCCTCTAAGGAAACTAGAACCTAACATGATTCCTTTTTCATCATAAACTCCAGCATTGATAAGGTATCTTGAATTTTCACTACCTCCTGAAATTTGTAAACTTTGATCTGTGACAATACCTGTTCTAAAAGCGTACTTCCACCAATTTGTACTATTGTTAAAGAATGTATTTAAAGAGTCTTGAGCAATTAGAGGAACGTTATTCCACTTTCCTACAACATTTCCATTTTTCCAATAATAATCATATGCACCATCTCTTGATGCTCCCCAACCCCAAGTTTCCTTATGACTTTTAGGAACAACAACTTTTCCAGTCATCCAATCGTAATGTCCTATTCGTTGTTTTTTAGCAAGCATTTCAAATAATTTTCGCTCAGCTTTTCCTGATATTTGAAGAGGTGTTTTAGGTAAATATGATATAGATTGTGAAACATTTGCTGTAAATTGAGCTTTTCCTGATCTTCCTTTTTTAGTGGTAATAAGGATTACTCCATTACCTGCTCGAGAGCCATATAGAGCTGCTGATGCTGCATCTTTTAGTACTTCAACAGACTGAATTGAAGAAGGGTCAAGCCCTGCTAACGTATTAATTCCTCCTGTCATTGAAGATGCAGATGACCTTACAGGAACTCCATCGATAACAAAAAGCGGTGAACCATCAATAAGTCCGTCTTGTCCACTACTTTCTGCTCCTAAAGAGTTAAATCCACGAATTGTTATTTGAGTTCCTCCACCTCCGGGACCTCCTGAAGTATTAGTTACTTCAACACCTGACATTTGTCCTTGCAATAAATTCTGAACACTTGGAGCAGGAGTGTCCTCTATTCTGTCAAGTTTTACAGAAGAAATAGAACCAACAACTTCTCTTGTATTTCTTGTTCCGTAAGCAATAATAGAAACTTCTCCCAATTGATTAACGGTTTCTTTTAAAGTAACTTTTAAAGGAACTCCATTTCTATAAGTAAGAGTTTTTGTTTCATAGCCTACACTAGAAAAAATTAATTTTCCTTGCTTCTTCACTACTTTTATCTCAAACCGTCCATCCATATCTGTTGTAGTTCCTCTCTTCGTTCCTTTTACTTGTACCGTAGCAAAGGGAATTACTTCTCCTTTGTTATCCTTAACAAGTCCTGTAATAGTATAATTACCTTTTTCTAATTTTTTTAATTTGAAAACTTTAATTACACGTCCCGTCAACTCATAAGAAAAAGGTGTTTTTAACAACAAATCTTTTACGGCTTTTTTACCATTAACGTTATCAAATGAAACGGTAAACGTTTTGTTGTACAATTTAACATCATTACCATACTTTACTTGATAGTTAGAATGTCTTCCAATATAGTTCAATATAAAAGACAGACTTTTGTCTTTAAATGAAACTGAAAAATTCTTATCTACAGATTGTGCAAAAACATCTGTAATAAGAGTTGTGCTTGTAAGAAAAAAAACAGCCATTGTCATTAGCAATAGTCTGTTTTTTCTGTTCTTTTTAAGGTTTTGTTTCTCCATTAAAATTTGATTTAACTGTTTTTGATAAAAATCCTTTATGGAGCAAACATAAGTATATTTTTTTATTAAATCAAATTGAATCTAGTAAAAAGCCTATGTAAAGTCTTTCTGAATATTTAGATGAGTAAAAACAAAAATTGCAGTAAACAATTCATTTACTGCAATTTGATATAATTTTATTGATGTTGTTAATCAAAATTACTTCACTTCTTCAAAAATAACTAATACTGATTTTCAGTGTTTTATAACTTTATGGTACAAATATGGTCTATTTTTAATACCGTTAACATTATCATC
>PDWJ01004775.1_pt1 | contig 11643 bp, 12 predicted proteins | sample 1430881 | NCBI WGS metagenome assembly PDWJ01 (sample SAMN01162460, study PRJNA174530) | Oral metagenome, whole genome shotgun sequencing project. | biome: Marine environment; feature: Marine mammal; material: Swab sample of the gingival sulcus; isolation source: swab sample of gingival sulcus... | reverse complement strand
TCACCAACGTCAAAGATCTTTACCCTGATCGGATACGGGATGATGGCAAATACTATTTCATAGATTTCACCTGGGCCGAGCTGCAGCAGATAACTGTTACCACAGCCATAGACTCATCCCCCAGCCAGGGACATTTTTTCAGTTTTTCAGATGCAGTCGCCATAGGACATCTCCTTGAAAAACAGAACGGGAAAGCACCTGTTTATGTGCCAACCGTTCTCTTCCCCAGATTTCACCGAAATGAAGGAAAGGATATCGCAAAGGTGGTTGTCAAAGCAGCTGTATCACAGCTGGGGACGCAGGATGAAACAGCCATTTATATACAATCCTATGACCCGGAGGAAGTAAAATATCTTGGCACCCTCACCGCTGCCGACCTGCTGCCCGTTCAACTGATTCAGGGTATCGCGCCTCATCAATATGCACAAGAAAACATGGAGCATTACAGCTATGATCTGCTCTTTACCCGGTTTGGGATTCGCGCTCTGGCAAGCTACACCTTTGCAATCGCTGTGGTATCCCTGGAAGATATCCACCAAACTGCCCTGTTACGTCTCACTGAAGATGCAAAAACATTGGAGATGAAAATCTTTATCTCTGAGTCCGTTTTAGCACCTCAGAACAAGTCAACAGAACCACAACAAACACCTCTCTCCTCAAAATGTGATGGATTTATTACGACCGACCCGGCACAACTTGAAGAGAAACTGGAGTTAAGAGTAAGAGCAGCACCCCATACACAAAGTGAGGAAGCTACAGTGCCGTAGATTTATAACCACTCATCGTAAAAATATTTGCCTGGTTCACAGATTATAGGAGATTTTCAGGCCAATATGGTCTAGGTTACAATACTGGTTTTCATATTTTCGTTTGAACTGGGAATCAGGAAATTCGTTCGTTTTCTGTTTCAAAAAAACCTTCATAGCTCTTGTGGCAGAAATGACTACTTCAAATAATACCAACAGAACCAAGTTTATTTTTGTTACCGGCGGTGTCCTTTCCTCTCTGGGAAAAGGTCTTGCCTCTGCGACCATCGGTGCACTCCTGGAAAGCCGTGGCCTGACAGTAACCTTTCAAAAACTCGACCCATACATTAATGTCGATCCGGGAACCATGAACCCCTTCCAGCATGGAGAGGTTTTCGTTACCGATGACGGAGCGGAGACAGATCTGGATATGGGACATTATGAGCGTTTCACCAATGCCACCATGTCCCAGAAAAACAATTATACGACGGGCCGTATTTATTACTCGGTTATAACAAAAGAGAGAAAGGGAGAATACCTGGGAGGCACTGTTCAGGTTATCCCCCATATCACCGACGAAATAAAAATGGCTGTGCTGCAGCTTGACGGCACTGCCGATATTGCCATCGTCGAGATTGGCGGCACCGTTGGTGACATCGAGGGGTTGCCCTTCATCGAGGCGATCCGGCAGCTGCGCGGCGATCTCGGGGCAGGATATGCGCTCTACATTCACCTCACCCTTGTTCCCTATATCAAGGCAGCTGGAGAGGTAAAAACCAAACCAACACAGCACTCTGTACGAAGACTGCAGGCTGATGGTATCCAGCCAGACATTCTGCTCTGCCGAACCGAGATACCTCTGGAAGAAAGTCTTAAAGCGAAGATGGCACTGTTCTGTAACGTACCCAAAGATGCTGTTATCACCGCAATCGATGTTGATACCATCTATGAACTGCCTCTGCATCTGCACAAGGAAGGGCTGGATGAAAAAATCCTTGAACGTCTGAACATCTGGACAGGCAGACCACACATAGAGCCATGGGAAGATCTGGTAAAGACCATAAAAAGCCCAGAAGACACTGTTACCATCGCCATTACAGGGAAATATATAGAGTTAACAGAATCTTACAAGAGTCTGCATGAAGCCCTGGTTCATGGCGGCATTGCCAACAAGGTTACAGTTGATCTTCGTTATATCAGTGCAGAGGATCTGGAGACAGGCGATCCCAAAACATTACTCGCCGGCTGTGACGGCATTCTGGTTCCCGGCGGTTTTGGAGAACGGGGTGCCAACGGAAAGATCAGGGCCATTACCTATGCCCGTGAAAACAAAATTCCATTTTTTGGCATATGTTTAGGGATGCAGCTTGCCGTGGTCGAGTATGCCAGAAACATTGCCCAACTTACAAAAGCTCATTCAACAGAGTTGAACCCAGCCACACCGGATCCGGTGATTTACCTTATCAAGGAGTGGTACGATTATAGAACGAAAGAGACCATAGTTCGTGATGAAAACTCTGATTACGGCGGCACACTGCGCCTTGGTGCCTATCCCTGCGTGCTCAAGGAAAACAGCTATGCCAGTGAAGCCTATAAGGAAAAAGAGATCTATGAGAGACACAGGCACCGCTACGAGTTTAACAATGACTACAGAGAGATTCTTGAAAAGAGCGGATTGAGCATAACAGGTACCTCACCCGATAACAACCTGGTTGAAATTGTCGAGTTACAGGATCACCCCTGGTATCTCGGCTGCCAGTTTCATCCTGAATTCAAATCCAAACCGATGAAACCGCACCCGCTGTTCAGTGCATTTATAAAAGCATCCATAACGAAGAAAAACTCATAAGACCATGCATATTTCTCCAGTAACCATAACATCTCCGACCGGAGTTGACATTTCAGTGGGTCCGGGCAACCCTCTGCTCTTTATAGGCGGCCCCTGCGTCCTCGAGACAGCGGATATAACACGAAGGGTGGTAGAAACCCTGGGCAATCTCTGCGCAAAACTTGGACTTTCCTATGTATTCAAAGCCTCGTTTGATAAGGCAAACCGCACATCGCTCGATTCTTTCAGGGGCCCAGGGCTGGAAAAGGGGCTGGAGATCCTGGCCGCTGTACGAAATGAATTTCAAGTGCCTGTAATATCCGATATCCATGAACCTTCCCAGGCCGCTGTTGCTGCTGAAGTCCTTGATATTATCCAGGTCCCGGCCTTTTTATGCCGGCAGACAGACCTGCTCACCGCTATTTCCAAGACAGGAAAGCCGGTCAATGTAAAAAAGGGACAGTTTGTCTCACCCTGGGATATGAAAAATGCAGTCAATAAAATACAGGGAAGCGGAACCAGCCAGGTAATGCTGGTGGAAAGAGGGGCAACCTTTGGATACAACAACCTGGTGGTGGACATGCGCAGCCTGCCCATCATGCGATCCTTTGGCTGTCCGGTTATCTACGATGCCACCCACTCTGTACAACTGCCGGGAGGCGCAGGTACCTCTTCAGGGGGGCAGCGTGAGTTTATCAAACCACTGGCCCGGGCTGCTGTCGCTGCGGGAATTGATGGTCTTTTTATGGAAATCCACCCAACACCTGAAACAGCGCTTTGTGACGGCGCCAACTCCATGCCGCTCGATGAGATGGCCCCCTTCCTGAAAACCCTGGTAAACATTCACCTGGCGGCACAGGAGTAGCATGGACTGCTCAAAAAAAACCACAAACTACCCAAGTGATTGCGAGATCCTGGAAGGGTTGCGAACACGCTCCTGCAATAAGGAAAAGATTATGAATTACGATGCCCCTCTTTTGGCAAAAGCCGCTGCCATTCAGCTTGTATTACTTGATGTTGACGGTGTATTAACCGACGGCAGTCTTATCTATGACAGCAATGGGCAGGAGAGTAAGTCTTTCAACACCCAGGATGGCTTTGGTATACGGCTTCTGCAGGAGGCAGGCGTTGATGTGGGTGTTATTACCGCACGACAATCTGCGGCTGTCAGCAACCGCTGCCAGAACCTGAATTTGCGTTATGTCTATCAGGGTGAATGTGATAAACGTATTGCATACGAAGATATCCTGAAGAAAAGCAAATGCAAACCCGTTGAAATCTGCTATATGGGTGATGACTGGCTGGACATGATACTGCTCAAACGCGCAGGCCTTGCCGCAGCCCCAGCTAACGCGGTCGCCGAGGTAAAGAAACTGGTACATTTCGTTACTCCCTCGATGGGTGGAAATGGTGCTGTCAGGGATCTTGCGACCCTTATACTCACAGGAAAAGGATTACTTAAACCCATGTTACAAAAATATATGAACAGATGATAACACGACGCAACCTGATCTGGCTGATACCTGTCTGTCTGATAATCACCTATCCGCTCTGGAAGATCCCTGTCATCTCCTTTCTTACCCCGCCCGGCACCTATGATCCGAGTCTTACGGAAAAGCGTGAACTGCAACATAGTTTTAAAATGGGAAAGGTAACCATAACCCAGTCAGAAAATGGCAAACAGACAGCTCATATTGTTGCCAGTAAAGCATTTTCAGCGAAAAAGCCTTTCTTCTTTACCCTTGAAAATATCGTTGCCAATATCGTCAGCGAGTCAGGTTCGGTAACAACAATCACCGCCAACAATGGTACCTATGACCAAAAAAAAGAAAGACTCCGTCTTCAAGGGGATGTGGTGATCAATAACACAACGGAAAAATATATCATAGAAACAGATCTCCTTTTTTACAACGGTTCTACTCAATTCATCCGCAGCCCCAGCCCTACCCTTCTTAAAGGCGATGGTATTACTATATCAGGCTCCGCTTTTATCCATGATATGAAGAAATCAACTTACCGGATTAAAGGCAGGGTTCACAGTACCATTGTGGCTGAAGACACGCTGTAGTGTTTTCAGCACCAGGGAAATCCCTGGTGAATTCGTTATTACAGTGTTTTACTCTTACATCAAGGTATACGCATCGTGATGGAGAACACTTCAACAGCGTTTTCTGTAACCTTCCAGTGGACATTTACATCCCACAGCATCATACCAAAGCTGTTTTTCTTTCCTCTTTGGTTGGGTGACCTGGGATCCTGAAAGAGGATCTGTTCTATAAGTTGCTTGAGTTTCCTGCCTGTTTTTTTTCTGTATTCAGTACAGAAACGAAGAGTGTTCCCTGTAAAAAACACCCGTTCAGGTGGAGAAATACGGCCCGAATATCCGGCCAATGCATGAGGGATTGCATCAGCATAGGGCAGGTAGGGTTTAACATCTACTACAGGTGTTTTATCAAGGAAATCTCCTCCCCGAACAAGAAGCTCAACACCACCTTGGTTCTTTTGTATCTCTTGTAAAAATACAGCTGACATCCCCAGTCGATTTGGCCGATGCGGGCTGCGACTGGCAAGGATCCCCACTCTGGTTTTTCCTCCCAAACCGGGAGGCCTGATGGTTGGGCGCCAGTGGTCAGCCTTATGAAAAATGAAATGCACCCAGATATGGGAAAATTCTTCAAGACCTTTTACCACCTCCTCCCTATTATATGGAGGATGTAAAACAATTACAGCTTCTGCCCCTTCAACCAAACCTGATTGTCTGGGGATTCCAAATTTTTCCGGATAGCAGGATCGTATCACCCCAATTTGTTCAAATGAAAATGTTTCCACAGCGGGATGTTCTCCTGCCCCTTTTTTCACGACCTGCAAAATAACACTTTTAAAAGAATCGTCACACAGGTATTGACAAGCACAAGCATGTTGCAGTACTGTTGTGTTACAAATAAAAATTTTGTAACACTTGGTTTTATTATGACTCTATATAGTCATCTCTTTCTTTTTTTTAAAGACAATTATGCGCTCTTTTACTCTCATTCTTTTTTCATCTCTTTTTACAAGTATATTCCTTTTTGTGGTGCTCCCTGCAAATGCACACAGGTTGAACGTCTTTGCCTATGAGGAGAATGGAGAGATAAGGGTTGAAGCGAAGTTCAGCGGAGGCCGGGCAGCAAAAAATTCCCTTGTTATTGTCGAAAATCAACAGGGACAGACCTTACTGCAGGGCAAAACAGACGAACAGGGTACCTTCTCCTTTCCGATCCCTGACGTATTGAAAGAAAAACAGGCAGACATAACCATTACCGTTTCACCGGGTGATGGTCACAGAGGAAGCTGGACACTGGAAGCTCAGGATTATCTTGCCGAAATTGCCGCTGATATTCACCCGCCAGAGACAGAGGCTCCGCTCTCTGTTCAGTCAGGAACAGAACATGAAAACAAATGTACGGTGGATGAAGCAAAACTTAGAGAAATCATAGGCCGGGAGCTTGCTCCTATAAAGCGGGCGCTTGCACAAGAAAAAGTCAAAAAGGTAACACACCAGGATATCCTGGGAGGGCTGGGATATATCCTAGGATTAGCAGGAATAGCAACATTCATACACTATCGTAAAACTGAAAAGTGAGGTACTCTTTATGAAACGTACAATATCATTGATCTTCTCATGCTGCATGGTATTACTCTTTACAACAGCAGGTATGGCACACTTTGGTATGATCATTCCCTCAACCGATGTCGTGAAGCAGGGGACAAAAAGTGTAGATCTGCAACTTTCATTCTCACATCCCTTTGAAGGCCACGGAATGAATCTTGAGTCCCCAAAAGAGTTCTATGTACTGAAAAACGGGAAACGAACTGATCTGCTTGCTGATTTGAAAAAAGTATCAGTGATGGGATCTCCTGGATGGCAGATCCAGCAGGCAATTACCAGACCAGGGGTATATCAGTATGTAATGGTGCCAACACCTTACTGGGAACCAGCAGAGGATGTGCATATTATCCACTATACCAAGACCATCGTTGCCGCCTATGGTGAAGATCAGGGGTGGGATGAACCGGCAGGGCTTGAAACAGAGATAATCCCTCTCCTTCGTCCGTTCGGAAACTATAAGGGCAACTCCTTTACCGGTAAAGTTCTGTTCAAAGGAAAACCTGCTGCCAACACCGAGGTAGAGGTGGAGTTATACAACCAGAAAAACTTCAAGGCACCCAGTGATTATCACATCACCCAGGTAATTAAAACCGATGATAACGGTGTCTTCTCCTTCACCTGCCCATTTGACGGCTGGTGGGGCTTTGCAGCTCTTTCTGAAGCTGACTACACCATAAAAGATCCTGATGGAAAAGAGAAAGGTGTGGAACTTGGTGCCGTATTGTGGGTTTACTTCGCTCCCGATCCCACCGACATCCAGTAATCATTCGAGAGTTACTGCCAACGGCTGTGCCTTTGCCATTCAAGGGTTCTCTGGTTAAAAATACGGCGGTGGTTTTTCATTACCACCGCCTTGCTCACAGGAATCTGAATCTTTACTTGATAGAAGCCGCTCCTGCCATGGCAACTGCCTCATCTTCATCTACGGTACCGCCGCTTACGCCAATGGCTCCAATGACGACATTGTTTGCGTCTACGAGCGGCACACCACCGGCAAAAATAACCAAGCCATTGTTGCTGACCTCAATACCATACAGAGGCTTTCCAACCTGAGAAGCCTCTCCCAGAGCACGCGTGGACATATTGAAGTAACGAGCGGTAATAGCCTTTTTAATTGAAATATCAATACTTCCAATAAAAGCGTCTTCCTGACGATAGAAAGCCTTGAGGTTACCACCCGCATCAACGATAGCGATATTCATCGGTACCTTGATTGCCTCGGCTTTTTTCAACGCTGCTGCCAAAATCTTTTGGGCCTGGACAAGTGTGATGTCCCCAGGAAGGGTTTTGATAGATTCGTCGGCAAAGACAGAAAAATTACCAACAAAAACAAAAGACATAACAAGTATTGCAGAAAGTATTAATTTACGCATTTTCGCCTCCTTTGAATAATAATGGTTTGTTTGCCCACCAGGGAATACAACAGACATATCCTCTTATCTATGAGTCTACCTCGATGAGAAATTATTAACAACAATGATTTATTGAGGATTGAGCTGACACCCTCTCTTTTGCCATATTCTTAATAAAGAGTTATAGTTATTCTCATCAGATCTCATCAACTCGGGTACACATTGAGAAAGGAAAATGGCAGGCAAAACGGAAAATCAGAAGGAAAAGACCATACAAATATTCCTTCTTCGTGGATTAACACGAGAAATACGTCACTGGGGTTCCTTTCCGAAATGCCTGGAGGAAACAGCGGAAAACATCACCGTTTATCCCCTTGAAATTCCCGGTGCTGGTATGCTTAGAACAACACAAGCCCCCCGCTCTATTGCAGCGTATCCAGATATCATTCGCGCGCAGTTTTTACAGTACAGAAAAAAAAACGCCTTCCGGATAATACTGGGGATTTCACTGGGAGGTATGGTGGCAGCCAGCTGGCTGAAGAAATACCCGAATGACTATCACGGTGCGGTTTTTCTTAACACCTCGGACATCAGCTCACCGTTTTATAAAAGAATGAAACCAAAGGCCTTTTTACAGCTTTTGAAAAGCTCTATAATACGAGATATCTATCAGAAAGAAAAAATTATAGTTTCCCTCGTCTGTAACACCTCTGATCTTCAGCAAACGACAGCTCACTGGGCTGCCATCCGCGGCACAGCCCCTGTCACTACAGGCAACAGTATACGTCAGCTTATAAGCACTCTTTTCTTTCGTTTTCCAGAAAAGATCTCTGTTCCATCACTTTTTATAAGCAGTCTCAAAGATAGTATGGTGGATCCATGTTGTACAGAGAAAATAGCTCAAAAACTGGGACAAACAGTTACTGTACACCCAAAGGCTGGCCATGATATCACAACTGATGCGCCAGAATGGTGCAGCAAAAAAGTGTATCACTGGCTCGCTGAAACCTCACTAAATGACTCATAGAAACCTGGTTTTCCAATAAAAATTAAAGCCTGGGAGGCCCGTTAACAATCATTTCAGCGATGGTAAGTTTGATCCTGGGATATGCCCTACCCCTTCCTTCGAGAAACTGGGTTTCAAGCATTACCATTTGCGAGAGCATTGCTGTTCTATCAACCTGTGGGGGTGAATTACCTGAAATCTGCTGGCATCTGTGACATCCGGGAAAAGAGAGTTTTTTTCCATCGGGCCTGCTCATAGAGGCAGGCACTCCATGGTTCCGGCAGATAAGCAGTCTGTGTTCATAAAGGCAGCATAAACCATCCCGGTTAAGCGGACACATGATCTGCGGTCTCTCACCTGTTGAGAGTGCTTCGTTTGCCTTTTGCACATAGGTCTTTGCTTTTTCAATGATATCTTCTCTTTCCCCCTCTGCCAGGCCGGAAAGCCCCTGCCATAAATACCACCACTCCAGATAGGTGTAATGTTGAAAATACGAATCACAGCAGTTATCATCGCAGCCCTCACAGGTAAATCGCAGCATCCTTGCGACCCTGTTATAACGTAACTCCATCTCTTTATACAGTTTTTGTAAGGCCAGAACCATCTGCTCATCAGATATCATTTGAGAAATCCTGTTCAGAAAAACCTACGACCTGATAGATGGAGACCTCAACAGCGCCTGTCCGCCACAGATCTGTTTGTATTCCAGCCTTATGGCAGAGATGACTTAAAAAATCTGCCGGTTCCGGAAGCTGTTCCCAGACCTGGGGAAGAAAGGTTGCAGATAATCTGCCTTTTTTTAGAACCACGCCATCTCTGTGAGGCTGAAGACGTACTACCAGATCCTCTCCATCTTGAAAGTGAAGCGGGCAAGGTTCAGTAAGTATAGATATGGAAAGGTCGATTTTTTCAAGTTCATCACGCTCCACCGGGGAGAACCTGGAATCGTGAAATGCAGCATTCACTGCATTTTTCTGTATGGATGCAATGAGAGAGCCGGTGGGGGTAATATTGCCAATACAGCCGCGAAGCTGGCCTTCTTTTTTCAAGGTAACAAAGGTTGCTGCTTCTTGTAAAAAGAGAGGATCTGCATACTCTTTTCCACTACCAGGAAGCCCCATGTGTTCTTCGATTGCATCCCTGGCGATATATAGGAGCATCCGTTTTTGACCGGCAACAAGTTCCATAATCTCCCGCTACCCTCCTGACTCAACGCCAAGCATCATACAGTTTATACCGCTGCCAATCCCCAAAAGAGCACCTTTTTGTTCACAGACAAACGCTTTCTTCTCAAGGGCGATGGCAAGGGTAATGGGTGCTGAAACAGAGCCCACATTGCCAAGATAATTGAGTGTTTCAAAATTTTTACTACTGTCAAGATTCAACCTCTCAAAGAGAAGCTTCGCATGGGCAACACCCACCTGATGACAGAAAAACCTGTCAATTTCATCTGCTGACCAGCCGGAAATTGACGAAAACTCCTGCCATGTTTTACGGGCTGTATCCACACCTTGGATCAGTAATTCCTCACTTCTTGTCTCCATGAGGGTATTACCGCCCACCTGCATGCCACCATGACAGAGATCAACAAAGGAGGTGTTTGATCTGCAGGCACCGCAGACAAGGTGTAGAGGGTATTTACCTGTTTTTCCACTGCTCATAATACATGCAACAGCTCCTGATCCTATGGTTAAGGAGGCAAAGGCCGGCTTAATGGTTTTTCTTGTCAATGTTTGATCTGAACAGAGGGCTTCTATCGTCGATTCAAGCAGCTCTTCCGCCGTTTCTCCTGAAACAATAAGGCCATTTTTCACCTGGCCAAGCTCGATCATATTGCCAAGCATTACCATGCCGTTAAGAAAACCCAGGCAGGCATTTGAAAGATCAAAGATCTGACATTTTTCTGAAAGTCCCAGTTTATTATGAACAAAGGAGGCTGAGGCAGGTTCCATCATATCCCTGCTTACCGAGGTAAAAATCAAACATTCAATGGATTCTGGTGATATATCGGCTTGAAGGATGGCTTTTTCTCCTGCCATTGCGGCAGCATCACTGGGCTTGGTTCCCCGTTCCCAAAATCTGCGTTCCTTGATACCACTCATTAATTCCAGGCGTCCTTTCGGGAGCTTCAGGCGTGTGTACACGCTATGGAGCCTGTCTTCTATTTCCTCAGAGGTAACAATATGAGGCGGAAGTTCATATGCCAGAGAATTTATACATACGTCAGTGTAGAAAAACATGGTTATTTATTATGAAACGTCTCTATTTTTTTAACGAGCAGCTGCAAGGCTGTATTCTCAGGATAAAAGTCGTCACAATCACTCTGCTGGTATTTTTTATCGGTATCACCCAATACCACAACAACCGCTCTACATCCTGAAAATTTCTCCAGCTGACGAATCGCTTCTATAATTTTACACCCCTCTTCAACATCAAATGAAGCATCAATAATAATAAGATCAAATCGGGTAAACGAGGCCTGATACATGGCAACGTTTCCCGTTTCAGCAAGCGTCACACTCCACCCTCTTTCAACAAGGGGTTGCAGAATGGCCATTTCCCTCGTCGGGTCTGAACTGGCAATAAGGGCTTCATGCACAACGTATTCAGCAAGCACTTCAAAAAGCTGGTCTCTATCTACAGGTTTTGGTAGAAAATCATCCATACCGGCCTGAAAACAGTGCTCTCTGTCTTTTTCCAAACCATGGGCGGTCAATGCAATAACAGGACAATGCCGTGTACCCTTTTTCTCCTTTCTTCGGATTTTTCGTGTCGCTTCAAGCCCGTCCATAACAGGCATCTGCACATCCATCAGTATAGCATCAAATTTCTTTTTAGCGGCAGCCCTCACCGCCTTTTCACCATTTTCCACAACGGTGACGGCAACACCTTCCTGTTCCAGAAAGGTCTTTGTTACCGCAGCATTAATAAACTCATCCTCTGCGAGCAGAATAGAACAGCCTTTGAGTAAAACTCCTGCTTCTTGAGTATCAAACAAGGTGTTTACGGCAAGATTATCCGCCTCCAGCAAGGCCTGATTTCCCACTGGCCAGGTGAACCAT
>PDWJ01007271.1_pt1 | contig 11652 bp, 9 predicted proteins | sample 1430881 | NCBI WGS metagenome assembly PDWJ01 (sample SAMN01162460, study PRJNA174530) | Oral metagenome, whole genome shotgun sequencing project. | biome: Marine environment; feature: Marine mammal; material: Swab sample of the gingival sulcus; isolation source: swab sample of gingival sulcus... | reverse complement strand
AGGTATAGAGCTTAACTACTTATATGGAACAATGATTGAAGTTCCTAGAGGTGCTCTAACAAGTGATGAAGTTGCTGAGACTGCTGAGTTCTTCTCATTCGGTACTAATGACCTTACTCAGATGACTTATGGATTCAGTCGTGATGATGCTAATAAGTTCATAAATGAATATAAGGTTAAAAACATCTTTGATACTGACCCATTCGTAAGCATTGATGAAACAGGTGTTGGTAAATTAATGAAGATTGCAGTTGACTTAGGTAGAAAAACTAGACCAAATATCAAACTTGGTATCTGTGGTGAGCACGGTGGAGATCCTAGAAGTATTGAGTTCTGCAATAAGCTTGGATTAAACTATGTTTCTTGCTCTCCATTTAGAGTTCCAATAGCTAGACTTGCTGCAGCTCAAGCTGTTATCAAAGAAGAACAAAAATAATACAATTTGTTATTAATAAAAATTGCAATAAAAAAGGGTTACATTCTAATAAGTTTGTAACCCCTTTTATTTAATGTCAAGCCTTTAAGTTAAATAATCATTGGTTTTCACTAAATCATATTCTGGCAATGCTTCAAAGAATATGTTGAGCAAGTTTAGATGTCCAGCCCCATAAATAATCAACAGTCTATCATCTGACTCCAAAGGTATCCTTTGTATATTTCTAAGAATCTTTAAATTCCTACTAAACCATCTACCTGTTTCAAATTTTACACCTAAAAAATCGCCTTCTTTACTCTCATATTTGAAAGGACACATAAGGTAAATACCTAGTTCATTTTTTATTCTCTCAGGATTATTTAATCTACGGAGTTCCTCTAATACTCCCTCTTCTTTAAACACAGAGTTATTATCAACCACCGTATTGGACTTAATATATTCACCAAACTTATCTAATTCTGTTTTATCTTCATCTGAAAACAATTTATTTATATCAGAATCAAAATCTCCCCATTCATTAACACAGTATATTTTCTTTAGATTCATTTTTTCAGCTATTCTAAAACCAAGTTGTTCGCGCTCCGTTCTATTTAAATTATATTCTTTATTTAAATATTTTATATAATTATCATTAGTCTCATTTTGTTTATCAGGAAATATTTCGAGCGCTATTGCTGTAGGTTTAAATTTTGCCAACTTCTCTATAATCTCTTCTATTTCATCTTGATACTTATCTTCTAAAACATCTATTTGCTCCGATTCATCAAACTGTTGAACATCAAGATTTGGAAAATCAAAATGAAATACTCCGAGGGTTAAAACCTTCATTTTCTTGTTTTTTATTTTATCCATAATTTCACCACCTGATTCTAATAATATAACATTCTCTTTTATAAAACTGTATTCATTATACTATAAATCGATTGATTTTTCACTTGCTCTTACTACTTAAGTAATAAAAAGGGCAGTTATCCTAATTTAAATAACCGCCCATATATTTGGTGCTATTTCGCATTGTAATACACTTTACCTGCTTCAAATTCTTTATCTCTTAACTTAAATAGTTCGCTTACAGTAACAAATTCATATCCATCTGCCTTTAGTTTTTTAATCACTTTATCCATTGCATCTACTGTCTGCTTATGGATATCATGACAAAGTATTATCTGTCCATCGCCAGCATGTTCAATAATTGCTTTATATGTAGAATTTGCATTTCTAGTCTTCCAGTCAAGCGTGTCTATTGACCAGTGCACAAAATACATATTTAACTTTTTAGCAATAGCCTTTACATTAGCATTTACACTTCCATAAGGCGCTCTAATGGCTAAAGCATCGACATTTACAGTATTAAATATCTTAGCTCTAGTTGTCATAATCTCTTCTTCTACTTTCTTGCTTGAGAGCTTAGTTAACTGTTTATGGTCCCATGTGTGATTACCTATTTCATGACCGTCTTTAGCTATACGAATAAGCTCATCAGAATACTTATTGATCTGAGAACCTAAGACATAAAACGTGGCTTTGGCATTGTTTTCTTCTAGAATATCTAAGAGTCTATTAGTCTCTTTCGATGGCCCATCATCAAAGGTAAGCGCAATTAGTTTTTTAGCCTTTAACTTTTCATCTACTTCAACTTTATTTACAACTATTTTTTTATCTATAGTCTCTTTCTGTACGGCTTTTTTTGAATTGATATATGCAATATTATTTTTCTTAAAAAAATCTTCTTTTAACTCTACATTAATGTTGCCATCAGACATAGGTGTGTATTTCCCTCTTTTAAGATATATTTTAAGACCATAATCTGTAAAAATAAAATCATCTAGCAAGTTGTCATCTAAAACACTGACATCAAGTTTTGCCTCTTTTACAACATTTTCCTTTATCTTATCTATCTCTTTTTTACTAAAGATATTATTGAGTGAGACTATAGTGTTGTTCTTCAAATCAATGGTAAAAGTCTTAACAATATCTTCAGGATGAGCATATGATGAATTATCATAAGTTCCATTTAATACAACAGAGACGTATTTATTATCTACAACATATGAAGATGATTTTATTGATAGTTCAGAAGTATTGTCTTTTGAGTCCTTAAGATATTGATTCAGTGTTTCATCTACCCAACTTTTGATGTTTTTATTTAACACATCATTATCACCCTCTGGATAGACAATATAAGTAAGTAGTTTACCACTGTTTAAAGTTATACTTACGTTTTCTCCATATTCTTGCGCTTCTTTCTCAAGCTCATTAACCCTATCTATGAAACTTTTAAATAGTTCTTCCTTAGATGATACTTCACTTCCATCTCCATTACTAGAATGTCTTTTAGCAATTGAAAACGCAAGTATTAATAAAAGGATTATAATTATAAATATTAGATAATAAATCCTTCTTCTCCTCTTTTGTTTAGACGTTTTTTCTCCAACCATCTTATTATACTCATGTGTGATATAAAACCACATTTTCCTTTCTTTTATTATATTTTTTCTTAATACCAACTCAAAAAAGATAGAGTACTCTGAGCCGATACATAATCGAAACTTAGCACTCCTTTTATACGTTGTTATTTATTCTTTTTCATTTCCTTTTCAATCTTGTTTATATAGCCATTTATAACTTTTTTAAATTTCTTATCATCATTATTATAAAGTGAATCTTTGAAATAGTTTCTAGCTGTAACGAGATCCTTTTTAACCTCTTTACCTTCATAATAGAGTTTACCTAAGTAAAAATATAGTACACAATAGCCATTTTTTCATCTGTTTTTATGCCATATTTTTTACCTTCCTCATAAATTCTTCCAAGATAAAAGTAAGCCTCTGGCTTAGTGACACTACATTTTTTTAAAAGTTTAATAGCATCTTTTATATAGTATTTGCTTTCTTTGTAATTATTAAAGTAGTACTCTGCTAAATCAAGCTGTGCATCTGGATAGTCTTTCCTGGTCAACTCTTTAAGTATAAAAACGGCGTGACCTTGATTTCTATCAGCTGACTTATCCTTGTTTACTTTATTGTCCATTAGCATTTTAGCAATTAGATATTGTCTCTCTACTGTTATGCCTTCTTTTACTTCTTTTTCTTTTAGATAATCATAAGCAGCCTGAAAGTCTGGTATAACATCCGCTCCTTGATAATATTCTTCCACATCAATAACAACGAACTCATCAGATTCATTAAATTCATCTTCGCTAATATAATTATCCTTTGCACTCTCATATAGTGATGATACTATAAACACAAGTATAAAAATTATCGTAGTGATACCAGCAACAGTTTTGTTGCGTTTATCCATTTCTTTTCTATCTAATGACTTTTTTTTCGTTTTTATCTTTTTCTCTCTCTTATAGTCATCACTATTTAACATAGAGTGTGTGTTTTCATTCTCTTTTGCTCTACTATAAAAGTCTTTGTAGAATTCATCATAAGCATCTTCATACATACTTTTCGTATTTTTTATTCTTTGCTTTTTATCACAATATGGACACCTAGCATCTAGATCATCTATGCTTTTACCACAATTAATACACTTTTTCATACCATTTCCTCAAGCGAATATCTATTTTTCCATATCCTTTAAATATTTATCTACTAATCTTATAGTTTCTTTATCGCTAGTATAAAGCTTCACTTTCTTAAAATACTTTCTTGCTTTTTCATAATCTTTACCTGTAACTTCCCCTTTATAATAAATATAACCTAGGTGATACATTGAAAAGAGAACTCCAGCATCTGCAGATTCTTCAAAGAGTTGAAGTCCTGTTGCATAATCTGTCCCCTTATTTTTTGACTCATATATAAACTTATATGCAATTCTAGACTTACAGTTAGGTTCATCTTCAGCCCAGCCCATTTCATAGTTCTTAAATGCTAGGTCTTTGTAAAATTTCTTGCCTTTCTTTAGTTCATTATACTTGTCATAATTATCATAGATGTAACCTAGATAAAAGTATGCTTTAGGAGCGCGATCAGCGCATCTCTCAAAGTATTGTATAGATTTTTTTATATCTTTTTTAAAGTTAAAATCTCCATTCATATGGAAATATCCTAAATATAGAAGCGCTTGTGAATCATTCTCTGATACTGCTTTCTTTAAAAATCGTTTCCCTTCAGCTATATTATTTGCTCTACTCTCACCAGTAATTACTCTATTGTACAATAGAATATCTGCCATATAGTAATCTGCTTTAGGGTCATTTTTTATCTCTTTTAATATTTCATAGGCTTTTTGGAAAGACTGCTCTTTATTATTAGTACCATAATAATAGTCCATCGCTTGCTCGACAGTCACCTTAGAATCTTCAAATAGTTCCTTAATACCGCCCACAAAGTCTTTATTTTTTAGGAATATAAAAGCAAATTGGAGTATCCAAATTAAAACAACGACTAAGGCTATCCTTGTGCCACAGCCTTTTGGCTTTGACTGCTTTGGTCTTTTCTTTTTATGTACACGCTTTTTGTGTTTTTTGCGTTTTTTCTCATGAACTTCGTGGTAATCCTCTGTCTCAAATGCATTACAAGACTGTTCTCCTTTTTCCATTTTCGCATAAAAGTCCCTATAAAATTCATCATATGCATCTTTGTACATATCCGCTGTACTCTTATGATCTTCTTGATACTCTTTACAACGTGGACATACTTTTTGAAAATCCTCAAGTTCAGTACCACAGTATACACATTTTTTCAAAACGAATCTCCTTTCCTAAAACTCTCTTACCATTCTATAAAACTCACCCTCACCAATGTATGTGGTTAGTTTATAACTCTCACCATCTATTTCAAACCCTGCCGACTTATAGCAGTTAATTGCTCTCTTGTTCCAAGTTCTAACCTCTAAGTAAATGGGTTTATCTTTATATAAAGATCTAGAAATATCACATGCTATCTTTATACTCTTTTTACCATATCCCATATTTACATATTTAGGATTAACCCCCACACCGAGAAAGACTTCCTTTTCTTCTTCATGTAGCTGTATAAAGCTAACTAAGTTATCACCTTCAAAAAATGAGTAGTAATTCTTTTCACAATCTTTATTACAAAAGCCTCTTTTTAATTCCGCTTGCTTCTCATAGGGTAACAAGTTATAAATTGCATACTCACCACTGTATTTCCAGTCACAAATCTCTTTTTTATCAGCTTCTTTTATATGTCTATATTCTAGTTTCATTAATACCCCTCTACTTTAAATATTATACTAGAAAATAGTGTTTTATGTAAATAAAAAATGGCGTATTTTTTACATCAATTAATCAACTTTTTTTCAACTATTAATATATAAATCTTAGAAAAAAAACTACTGCTAAAACAGTAGTTCTGATATTTCTTTTTTGTATTCATTTGCCGCGTCAAGTATTTCTATAAGGTCTGATTTTTGAAGCTTTTTATCCCTAACTAGCACCTGCCCATTCACAATTGTAGTAGTTACATTTGATGGATAGGCTGAGTAAACTATATTTGAATAATAATTATGAAGAGGTGTCATATTAGGAGCGTTTGTCTCAATTATTATAATATCAGCTTTTTTACCACCTTCTAGAGAACCTATGCTGTTATCCATTTTGATAGCTCTCGCACCACCTATTGTGCCCAGTGTAACTGCATCTATCGCAGTTGCAATACTCCTATTGCCAGTTGAAATCTTCTGAAACTTAGTATATTGATGCATTATGCTAAGTATATCTTGGTGGTTACTGCTCATAGCACCATCAGTACCGATTCCTACTCTTATACCTCTAGAGAGCATCTCGGTTACAGGACTAATGGCCCTTGCGCTCTTAGCATTTGAAGTAGGATTATGAATCACACCAACATCTCTTTTAGCTAGTAACTCTATATCGCTATCAGTCATATAAGCAAAGTGCGCTCCTATAAGTCTATCACTTAATAACCCTATGCTATCAAGGTACTCCGTAGGTGTCATATTGTACTTTTCTTTGAACATCTCTATTTCAAAATCGGTTTCTGAAACATGCATTATAATTGGCACATCGTACTCTTTTGAAATTTTATCTACAATCTTTAGATGCTTCGCGTCATTGGTATATGTTGAATGAGGTGCAATTGTTGGAGTAACAATATCATCCCCACTCCACTTTTCTATAAACTCTTTTGCAAGCTCGATTCCTCCATAAGGTTCTTTAGAGTCTGGCGAAGGATTCATAAGTACTGTCTGCCCAAGTATGCATCTTATTCCCATTTCCTTAGCAGCTTTAGCGACTTCATCTTCAAAATAGTACATATCAACAAATGTTGTTACACCTCCAAGTAGCATTTCTGCAATACTGAGTCTAGCTCCTTTATAGACTAGCTCAGGTGTAACTAGTTCATTTTCTAAAGGGAATATAAACTTTCTAAGTCTATCTTTTACATCTTCACCAATACCTCTAAATATTGACATGGAAATATGACAGTGCCCATTTATAAAACCAGGCATAATAATTCCGCCTTTAGCATCAATCTCATCGTCAAAATTTCTATCAAGATCTAAATCACTCATGCTACCAATTTCTTCAATAGAGTCACCTTTAATAATCACATAACCGTTTTCAATTACATTCTTATTTTCATCCATTGTTAGTACAATGCCATTCTTAATACATTTCATAGATATACCTCTATTCATTATTTAATTTCTTTCTAGCAATTTCTTTTTTAGTATTGATAATTGAGATTACAATGAATCCAACTATTGTAATAATGTACGGTGTCATATGGATAATTTCAACAGGTATAGAAAATGCCTGTAGATAATTTGACAACGTATCAGCAAAACCAAATAGTAGAGATGCAAGTAGCGAACCTATTGAAGTATTATTTGCAATTGCCCTAGCGGCAAGTGCTATGAATCCTCTACCTGCAGTCATTCCAGATGAGAACCAAGACACATAACCCATAGATAAAAACGCTCCACCAAGACCAGCAAAGAATCCGCTTATACAAAGTGCGATAAATCTTATTCTGAACACGCTTATTCCTACAGATTCAGCTGCGTTAGGACTCTGTCCCACCGCCTTTATTCTAAGACCAAGTGATGTCTTCTCAAAAACTATATGCATTAGCACTATTGATATCACAGCTATATAAGTTAATATATTGTGGCCTGAGATAATCTCACCTAATATCGGTATCTTGTTCACTAATGGTATCTCAATATTTGGTACAACAAGACTGTTTAGAGATGTTGAAATACCTTTATCTCCTGTTAGTGCAGAAAGAATAAACACTGTTCCACCCGCAGAGAAAATGTTTATTGCAATACCCGTTACAATTAAGTTTGCATTCATTTTAAAAGCAAAATATGCTAACACTATGCTAAGAATTATACTAGATAAAACAGCAAATAGGAGACCCACTAGAACACTCTGTGTAAAAGCACTAAATATAACTCCCATTAGAGCTGCCATTAGCATCATACCTTCAATACCAATATTTATTGCTCCAGATTTACTCGCGACAACCGCTGCAAGAGTTGCAAATAGTATTGGAGTAGTTGACCTAATAACGGCAAACCAGAAATCTTCACTTAAAATCATGTTTAATAAAGCTTCCATATTATGCCTCTCTTTCAGTCAAGTACTTCTCTTTAGCAGCTTCACTCTCTTTTTTCTGTTTATAAAAAGCGAGGAATCTCTCTGCAGAAATAAGTATAATCATAACAGCCTGTATGATTGATATTATCTCGTTCGCTACATCAGAGCGCCTGCTCATCATATCTGCGCCTATTCTTAAGTATGATAGGAAGAAAGCAGCAAACGGTACGTACTTAGGATTATTTCTAGATAATAGCGCAACTATTACACCATCCCATGCATAAGATGGTGGAACGTCCCATAGAAATCTCCTATACATTCCTGACATTTCAACAGCGCCACCTATACCAATTATTACACCAGCAAAGAATTGTGATGATATGATTACTTTAGATGTGTTTATTCCCGAATACTTCGCAAAGTTTATATTATTTCCTACGGTTCTTATTTCATATCCCCACTTTGTTTTATATAGATATATATATGCAATTATTATTGCAATTATTGCGATTATAAAACCATAATGTAGTCTTGTTCCTTGAATTAATCTACCCATTTTAAATGTCTTTTGAAACTTATAAGAAGCAAAAACACTTGCTGCAGGGTCTCTTAAAAAATAGTTAACTATATATAGACCAGTAAAGTAAAAAATATAGTTGAACATAAGCGATGTAACAAGTTCATTTGCCTTCCACTTAATCTTTATTATTCCTGGAAGCATACCTATAAAACCACCTACAATACCTGCAACAATCATTGCAATAATTGGGTGTATGCCGAGCGGAGCAGCTACATTAATTGCAACAAATGATGCAACAACAGCTCCCATATAGAAGCAGCCATCTGCAATAAGACTAAAATTTCTTGAAGCATAAATAATTGATAACCCAAGTCCCGTAAATGTAAGCGGAATCATCATCTCAAGCACATTCGAAAAATATTTAAACCTTTGAAAAGGACCAAATAAAAAGTTCTTTATAGCAAGAAATGGAGTTTCACTGGTAAGCAAAATTATTACTGCTGATATAAAAAGAGCTATCAGTATCGCAACTAAAGTTCTTATAGCGTCAAAACTATTGATGCCAAGATTAAACTTTTTCTTATTCATTTATAGCCCTCCTTATCTCTTCCTCTGTTTGTTTTTTTACTCCAAGCATGTAAAGTCCTAGTTCTTCTTCTGTTACATCACTACAATCATCAATATATCCTACAATTTCTCCTTGATTCATTATAATAAGTGAATCACTGAGTGTCATTACCTCATTTAAATCGGCCGAAACAAGAAATACACCCTTACCAGCATCCCTCATATCAACTATTTTTTTTCTAATAAATTCAATAGCTCCAACATCTATACCTCTAGTTGGTTGGTTAACAACAAGCAGATCAGAATTTGATGAAAACTCTCTACCTACTACCACTTTTTGAATATTACCACCAGATAAACTCTTTACAGAAGAGTTCTCATCATCTGTTTTTATCGCGAAATCCTCTACGATTTCTCTGGCATGTTCACTTACAACACTCTGTTTAAAAATGAATCCACTCTTACAAAACTCTGGTTTATTATACCTGTCAGAAATTAGGTTTTCTTTGACACTCATTCCTGCGGCAATACCAGTTTCCATTCTATCCTCTGGGACATGTGCCATCCCCATATTTCTAATCTCTTTAATCTTAAACTTCTTTATGGATTTTCCGTTAAAGATAATATCACCTGTAAGCGCATGCTTCATTCCTGTAATTATTTCAACTAATTCAGATTGCCCGTTTCCTTCTACTCCTGCAACGCCTACAATTTCGCCACTTCTTACTGTAAACGAAATGTTTTTTAATGCTTTTTTGCCAAAATCATTTATATATGATAAATCCTTTACACTTAAAATCACTTCATTTGGCTTTGCTTTAGTTTTATTTATATCAAGTTTAACATCGCGTCCAACCATAAGTTTTGATATCTCATGCTCGCTAACTTCATCAACATTATACACACCTGTCATAAGACCATCTCTCATTATAGTCAGCCTATCACAAAGCTTTTTAATCTCATGTAGTTTATGAGAAATAAAAATTATGGTATGTCCTTCTTTTTTTAATAGTTTTAATTGATCAAATAATTCCTCAATCTCCTGTGGAGTAAGCACGGCAGTTGGCTCATCAAGTATAAGTACTTTTGCGCCTCTATATAATGCTTTTAATATCTCAACTTTTTGTCTACTTGACACAGATATATCCATTATCTTAGATGTGGGATTAACAGAAAGATTGTATTTCTTTGATAGCGCTTCAACCTCTTTTATGGCTTTTGCTTTATCAAGAAAAATCCCTTTCTTAATCTCCGAACCAAGTATAATATTATCTGTGACACTGAGAGTTGGAACAAGCATAAAATGCTGATGAACCATACCTATTCCATGTTTAATAGCATCTTGAGAAGAGTTCATATTTAATTCTTTGTCTCTCAAAAATATCTTGCCCTCGGTTTGTTTTTCCATGCCAAAAAGGACTTTCATAAGAGTTGATTTACCAGCACCATTTTCTCCAATCAATGCGTGTATCTCACCCTCTTCAACATTGAAGTCCACATTGTAGTTTGCAACAACACCACCTGGGTATATTTTTGTTATTTTTTCCATTCTGAGTATATTTGACATTAAAATGTTCTCCTTAATAATTGAAGCCATCATAAATGGCTTCAATTAACTCTTAAATTAAAATGTAATTATTTTATTTTACTGATTCTTTTAAAGCTTTAAGTTCATCACTGCTCATACCGAATGCTGACTTAACTTTAATCTCACCAGACTTAATTTTAGCTTCTATTTCATCAACAGATTTTCTAATGTCTTCAGGTACTATTTTCTTGTAAGTATCATTCTTTGCAAGACCAACGCCACCTTCTTTTAGTCCAATTGACTCTGCTTTACCTTTTGGTAGCTTGCCTTCAAAGTATAAATCTAATGCTCTTAGAAGTGACTTATCAACTCTCTTAAGTGCAGAGCTAGCAATCCTATTTGCTTTTTCTGGCTTATCTTCAAATAATAAAGCTTGGTCTGAGTCAACACCTATAGCATAAGCATTAGCTTCATTTGCTGCTTCTATCTGGCCAAGTCCAGCTCTACCTGCTACGTTAAAACCTATATCTACATTCTTAGTTTTGTACTGAATAAGCGCTAATTCTTTACCCTTAGCAGCATCACTGAATGAATCAATATAAGATATATCTATTTTGATATCTTTATCCATTGTCTTTGCACCTTCGATATAACCAACTAAAAAGTCGTTTATTACTGGTATATCCATTGCACCAAGGAAACTGATAGCTTTTGCATCATTGATGTTCTCAATGCCCTTAGCTTGAGTAAGCTGAGCAGCTAGAACGCCTGCTAAAAATCCAGCTTCATTCTGCTTATAAGTTATAGAGTATACATTGTCAAGTCCACCAACCTCTTCGTAGTCAACCGCTGTATCAAAAATAATAAAAGTTTTATCTTTATAATTTGGAGCTACAGCCTCAATTGGCTCTTTCATATGGAATGTACCTGTTATAATAATATCCCAATCTTCTTCAGCAACGTCTTCTAAAGTAGGAACAAATTTTGTTTTATCAGATCCCATCTCTATAGTTTTAACTTCAACTTTATCACCATACTTTTCTTTTATCATGTCAAGACCA
>PDWJ01004773.1_pt1 | contig 11652 bp, 17 predicted proteins | sample 1430881 | NCBI WGS metagenome assembly PDWJ01 (sample SAMN01162460, study PRJNA174530) | Oral metagenome, whole genome shotgun sequencing project. | biome: Marine environment; feature: Marine mammal; material: Swab sample of the gingival sulcus; isolation source: swab sample of gingival sulcus... | reverse complement strand
AATTTAAGACCTCTAAAATTATTGTTTATTTTTCGTTGCAAGATGTGTCTTTGTATATACTCCTTTTTGCAAAAGGAGATAAAAACTCAGAAATCATTTTTGCTTTTAAAGAAAATCTAATTATTTTAAACAGATTTAAAACAAACTCATTGTCGTTTTTAGTCCAGATTAGTCTTTTTTAGTCTTTGACAATGGTTTGAGGTTGTGAGGTTTATATTTTTGACACATATTTGCAAAGAAATCAATAAAAAAAATGAAAAGTACTGAACTGATAAAGCAATTTTGGAAAGCAAACGAACAAGAAAAATTAAGTGTTTCTATTGTTTCTGTATATTTCTTTTTATTAGAAATGTGGGATAGAAATAATAACTCATCAGAATTTGCAGTGTCCGATAAAACGATTATCAAAAAATTCAAAATATCACGAAGCACCTTGAAAAAATCAAAATAAAAACTTCGTGATTTAAAGTTAGTGAAATGGCAATATACTAATATCAATTATATAGTTATATTTATTGAATGATATAATTACCCTAATTTACTATACGATATCAGATAATAATAGTCAATATATATTTAATATTTTATTAATTATTATTCTCACTCCTCTACAATCGTCATTTCTTTTATCCGTGCATATGTATGCTCAATACTCGCACCTTTTGAATCTTCCCAGCCTTGCAGCATATAGATACTATCGCATTTTGCTAGCAAGTATAAGCAAATATCAATATAATCCTCGCAGTTTCCGTTCTGATAGATTTCAGACAGCTTAGCAGGATTTACTATATCCGCTTCTGGATACTCCGCCTTAAGCTTTTCCTCTGCTTCTGCAAATTTTTCTTTGTAGTTTTCTACTCCTGTTATTCCACCACTTATGTATATTCTCATTCTGTTCCTCCTTGTAATAAAGATATTGGGTCATAGCCCTTACAAGTTGTTCCTATTACCTCTAGAGCGTTACATTTTTTAGCTTTTTCACATAGATATCTATCTAATGCCATATAGTTAATTTGCATTTGACAAGACACATCACTATAAACAGTAAGTAGCCATTTACCATGTTCAAACGATATAGTGCCTATACTAAAATGAAAATGATTGTCATTATTCTTAGATATACGAACAATATCTTTCTCATAAATCTCTGTGCCATTTTTATCTTTATAGCCTGTATACTGCAATAGCTCTATATCTTTGAATTTCATTGAAAAAATACTGCCATCATCTTCTAAAACACGAATTTCATCAAGAAAAAAGTCTAATACATCTACTGACAACATTTCTCTATTTTCTTTATCCCATGCTCTAAATTTTATATCTCTCATTGTTTACCATCCTTTCTTAGTTTTATTCTGTCGCTAGCCGCACTGTAATAATATTCATCTATCTCAAATCCCACATATTCAAAACCCAAATTCTGACACGCTATAAGACTGCTTCCACTGCCTACATGAGTATCAAGTATTATGTCGCCCGATTTTGCATATTTCTTCAGAAGCCATTCATATAATGCGACGGGTTTTTGCGTTGGATGTATCCGCTTTTCATTAAGCTTTTTATTGCCTTGAGCTACCCGCCCATTTTCTATACTTTTCCCTTGCAGCATTCCATTCCACATAAAAGCAAATAAGCGTGTACTTTTATGAAAACTGCAGAATGCTATCTCAGCATCTGAGAATGAACTGGCTCCGTTTATTTTGTCCCACACTATTCGTCCAGAAGCAAATTTATAGTCAAAATAATTACAACCCCACACAATTTGATTTTTGCTTATTCTGAATAATTCTTCAAAATATTCATGACCAGGTATTTCCCACACCTCTGTTTTTCTATAAATCCGCTGCACGCCTATAGGGCTCTTTCTCCTGCCATAAAATCCTCTACGCTCAGGGCCTGAGAAATATGGAGGATCCACTATTGCGATGTCAAAATATTTATCCGGGAATTGTTTCATTCCGACCATGCAGTCAATATTATAAAATCCAAATTCCATCTTCATCCTTTCTTATGCTTGTAATAATCATGTACAGCCTCACAGATTGCATTTAAGCTCCTCGCCCTATGTGCACTATACCTGAATTGCTAAAATGCAACCTGTGGCACGCTGTGCGTTCTCAGAGGGTTTATAACCCTAGCTCATCTAGGGTATATTCAACCTCTGGTCTCATGCCTTTATACATTCCAACTTGATGAGGTGGGAGATTTGCGGGTACACCACAATACATTACTATATAATATCCGTACCCTTCATTCATTTTATAGATACATTCCACTTTGTCCCTAAACGGCTTTATCACCGCCGTTAGGTATTCCCGCTCCTCATCTGTCAGTATCTGCTCAGACTTTATATTTTGCTTTGCATAGTCTATCAGTGTACTAAGTGCCTTGTTAAATCCCTGAGTTTGACAGTAGTCCATATCGGTACTGTCGCTAAACCACGGTTCTAATATTTTTACAGCTTCATCTATTCGCATTTTTCTTCCTCCCAATCTATTTCCTGTAATAATTTGATTAACTTTTCCATTCTAGGATTTCTCCACGCTGTCATAGCGTAAGTATGTGCATCTTCTGAATAGTGATGAGAATTAGCTCTTAAGTGAGCTTCTGCATCTTTTTGTGTTAAGAACATTGTATTGTGATAAATTTTATCTACTATCTTGTAGTTTACGCATGTATAATCATCCTCAACATATTCTTCAAGCCATTCACAAACTTCTTTCATAGAATTTAATTCATAAAATTCTTCTAATTCCTTATCCTGTATGTCTATCGAAAAACAACATATCCCTTTATTAATATTAACTGCATATCTGTTGCTATACTCTTGAGCGAGCAAAGCTTGCAAATAATCATGAGCTGTCTGCATATCTGTTGCATGGACCTCTCCGTTAAGGAATATGTTCGCCCCATCTTCGTATCCATCTTCAATTCCAAAAATCTTCTCACTTCCCTTAATTACCCAAAACCTAGGGTCTGCTTGTCCTAGATTATCCTGAGTATTAAGTTCCGTTTGTAGCTCTTTTAAGAACTTGATACCATCTTTTGCTATTGCTCTTTTCTTTACAGTATCCTCATGATACTGTAAGTTTTCGTGATAATATGCCATTTTCTTCCTCCTCATTTTCTTTTATAAAACTTCTAAGCTAATCCACGCACACATTCCGTCTTCATCCAACTCTACGATTTCAAACTCAACCTCATAGTAGCCCCAAGGTGTGAACGCAGATATTGACTTGTTTGGATCTAATTTTTTTAAATTTTCAATCAATTCTCTTACAGTCATTTATTTTCTATCCTCCATCCTTTATGGCTGTCCCCTCCAGTTCTTTTATAACAAGAGCTTTTCTTTTCTCACCAATCCCTTTTACCTTGTTAAGCGCCTTTGCCACATCTTCCAGGCTGAGTGAGTTTTCTCGCATTTCATCCATAGCGTCTTGACGACCGCTGAGGTACATGCTGCTTGCCCAGTTGCTCATCTGATTGTGGTCGTATCTCTTAATAGCTTTGTACTGCTTTCTTGTTAGAATTCTTACACTCATCTGCTACCCTCCTGCTTACTTACTATTTGTTCTAAAAATATGTTCTTGGCAACGTTATAAAAATCTTTATTCGATTCAAATCCATATGAATTTCTCCCAAGTTCTTTAGCTGCTCTTAACGTGCTACCGCTTCCACAGACTGGATCTATTACTGTATCGCCCTCATCTGTAAATATTTCAATTAACTGCTTGAGCACGGTGACAGGCTTTTGTGTTGGATGGATTTTAGGATAAATGTTTTTATCATCTAGTTCCCATTTGAACCAATTTTTTATCATTTTCCCAGTTCCTCGTATGTTTTTCCCTGCTTCATCTTGCTGCACTCCATTTCTGAACTTAGGCAGCTTATTTCTATATAGCACTAAGGCATATTCACATGCTCCGACTATTTTCATGTTTGCTTTTAGGACTTGCGAAGATGAATTTTTAATAAATACAAGCGGGTAAGAATTTGGGAAATCATATCTTTTTCCATATTCCTGTATAATTGGCATTTGCTCAAAAGCACAGAATACAATCATTGCTCCAGCTTGGTTTCTCCCTTTCGGTTCTTTCTTTACAAGCTTATTACAAAAGTGCATAAACTCAGCAAGATTAAAGTTACCATCGCCTCTAAAGAATTCACTTGAGGCTTTCTTACTCTCTCCATTCTTGTTATCCCCACCAACATACCATTCAGGGTTGCTCCCATAAGCATTTTTACCGAGATTGTATGGTATGTCGGCAACTACTAACTGTGCAGGTCTTATCCCGTATGATTTGTAATTCTGAAAGTTATCATGATATATCTCACATTTTATCGCTCTCTTATTATGCATTTTACTTATTCTCCTCTTTTCCTCTTTCTTCCAGTTCATCTACAAACGCCCTCATCAAGCTATCGACTAAGCTTGACTGATACTTAGCTCCGATTTCTTTTAGCTCGTCTATGCAATCCATCCACTGTTTATCGGTTAGCTTTTTAGTCTCTTTATACTTAGCAAACCAGTTGTTGTAGATAGTATTCATAGCTGATTTAAGCCGGATATTATCTATTGTCTGATATTTCATGCGTTTATTGCTCCTTTTCGGATTATTTGTGGCTGTGGGACAGCTTTTTGCCCTTGGGACAGCTTGGGACAGCTATACTTTTGCCTACCTGTCCCACCGCAAAACCCCGATAGAATAAGGGTTTGTAGCACCTTGGGACAGCGGGACAGCTTTTTTTCACTTTTTCTTACACGTAGACTTTTACACGCTCGCACACGCCCATCTAGTTGCGAGTGTAGAACCCCCTATATATATGCACGTTTTGTGCTGTCCCACCTGTCCTGCTGTCCCAACACCTCGCAAAGCCCGCAGTTATAGGCTTTTTACTGGGACAGGTTCTTTTTTTACATGTCCCGCCCTGTCCCACTTGCAGCGTTGTATAGTAATATTCAACAATTAATTGAATGGTAAAACTCCTTGATATGGTACAAACTCACTATCGCCACTATTTTGACTATCCTCGTCATCTCCGCATAGGCTTGGGAATTTAATTGCATTTACCCTAACCCTTTTGCCATTAATACGTTTTCTAATAGAGTTGTAACCCTCATGGTCTGTTAATGATATGTTCTGCCTTTTTGTCCAATTCAAAAATGAATTTTTCGAATAATTACCCTCTTGCAGGATTTTCTCCAACTGCCTCGTGTAAAAATACACATAGCCCTCATCTTCATCCATAACTCCCCACTGTTCCATATTCACGTCACTGTTAAAGCGAAAGCTGTTTGCAAATACAACCGACTCTAAGTATTCATACGCTCTAACGTTGTCATCAATTTCCGACTTTTTGAGCAATAACTCTCTCGCTTTGTCAATATCTATCAAACAACCGTCTTTGAATATATGCTTTTCTATAAGCCTGTCCGCCGTCAATATCACAGATAGACTTATAGCCTGCTTGAGCGTATTCTCATCGTCTTTTAGCTCATCTAAGAGGCTTGTTTGCAAGGCTGCTAATTCCTCTTTAGATAGAGCCTTAACAGCTTCAATAAATAGCTTTCCTGCGTGTCCGTAATTGCCTTTAACAATGCCTACGGTTTTTATGAAGTCATCAAAAATATCCTCGTTGGCGTTTATCTCAATAATGCGGTTGATAGCTCCGCCCTGTCCTGCGAATCCGTTCAGCGGGCTTTCCCCGCTTGTCAGTACGCAGTTTTGCCAGATGTGCTCTTTATTCAGCCCCAACTCTTTATTTGAGCGGGTCTTACCCTTACCTGAGCATAGGCTATAGATAAGACTTTCAAAATTATCCTCAATCCTCTTGTTCCTGTTTGATGTATCGTCGAGGATTAAGGGCAGGTTATTAAGCATATCTGCCTTGACCTCAAGGGCAACAGCTGTATTTTTGAAGTCGCCTATGTAGTTATTTTCGTTGGGATTACCCCACACCGAAACGGCAAGCATTAAAGCTATTGTTTTACCACCTCCGGTTGTGCCCCATAGGTCGACAATAAAGGGCAATACATTTAGTCGCCTAACCAACACGGATGCAAACGAGGCTGCAAGAACCATAGCGGTTTCTATTCTGCCCACTTTCCTTAGCTCCTTGACGTGCTCAAGCCATATGTCATAGTCGCCCTCGGTTCGGATACTGTCTGCAAGAGGTCTTAGGCTTATATCTACATCAAAGATAATATCCTTGTCATACGGGATAAAGTTGTTCCCGTACCAACCGAATTTGCTCGTTGCCCGCTTGATATTTATAAGGTCTTGATTGCAGTTCTCAACATCTGCTAAAAACCGCACAAGGTTCTTACTGGTTTCGCTGGTTACAGCTATCCCGAAGCTCGCTAGGCTCACTATCTTGTTACTGGATGCGATTACAAGCTTAGACACTGTAACTTCCTGCCAGTGCCCCATCTGCTTGTAGGCTAGCGTTATTCGTTCTTCGCCTGTCTGCATATTACGCAGGCGTTCGACGGGCAATATAGGGTGATAGCAGGCAAGCGTGCTTTTCTGATTAGGATTAGCATCCGCAAGGCTTATCCCGCTCTCGTTTGCTATCCAACCAGGACAGCGTAAGTTTGGGTATTTACCATCTGATTCAAACCCTGTTATTCCGTCCAAATAACAATTATTGGAATAGCTTTGCCTCTCTTCCGCCCTCATCTGCTTTTCTGCCTGCTCAAGTGCTTTAACCAGCTTGTCAAACATTCTGACAACTTTAAGCTCTGTAGCTCTTAGTCGCAAACTGACTAAGTTTTCAGCTCTTGCAATGATATTCTCGTCTGTATAAATCTCTTCTATAAGTGACATGGATAGTATTTCTTCCTTTGTCATCTGTCCTATTTTGCTTTTATCCATGCCATCCATAGCCCACCTCCTCTACTGTGATATTTTCAAGCCTTGCACATTCAAGCTGTGCGGCAAGGTAGTGTTCCATTGCGAAACACCATGCATCCGATAGTGGTTCCTCATTCCTGAGAACGTTCCTGCTGACCCTCAGCTTGTCGGCATTGAGCCAGATAAGCTCTTGCCTATGCCTTTCAGCCTTGAGCCGTTTTTCCCGCTCCTTGCAGGCTTTATATAGCTCGATTTTATCCCTGCGTGTCTGCTTCTTAAATGTCCCGCCAAGGGCAACAAAGGCATCCTTGAATGAAACGTCATCCATACGCTGAATAAACGTAAAGAGGTCGCCTCCTGCCCCGCAAGCGAAGCAGTGGAAGCTATTCTTATATAGCTTCATCGACGGGGTTCTATCTCCGCGGTGGAAAGGGCAACTAATGAAGTTTGCACGGCTAGGAGTAAAGCCGTATCGCTCGGCAATCTCCCTCATGCTAGTTGTTTCGAGTATCTCCTCCTTTGTCATACTGCCCTCCTAGTATCTCTATTATTTTTGCCCCTGTTTCTGCTTTCTCACAAAACAGGAATTCACAGCCATATTTCTCTTTAAGCGTTCGCAGGATTTTATACAGTTTTTCGCCCGTCAACGCCTTTGTTTCCATCGTGTACCATTTGCCGTTAAACGGATGCTGCACCCGCTTATACCTTCGTGGATTTTTCCAATTCGCCACGTCCTCAAGGGTTTTTATGCCCTTGCCGTGTTCACACAAGAAAATCAGCTTAACCCCGTGAGCCCTTGCACGCATAAGCTCATCTCTAAACCGTGCATGTTGCTGGCAAACATTCCCGCACAGCTCCGTTAAATTTTGCTTTCTATCAACTATTATTCTGGGGTTATCAAGGTTCATATAGTCCCCAACGAACAATTTAGAAACAAAGCTATTAACCCCTTGCTCATAGAATTCCTTAATTATTTTCGCTATTGCCTTTGGTTTTTCCCTGCTGTCAATTTGTATATCCATATCGACTCCTTTCTAGTTAAACGGCAACCCCTCATCGCCTACCCCGTCCGGAATATTCATAAACCCGTCATAGCTTGCCTGCTCCGGCTTAGGCTTACTATCGCCTTGGTGTCCGCTATTTGCCTTGCTTTCTACAAATTCCACCTGCTCGGCGACTACATCCGTTGTATAGACAGTCTGCCCCTCGTTGTTTTTATAACTACCCGTTTGTATTCGCCCGGTTAGCCCTATTCGCTGACCTTTCTTGAAATATTTCTCAATAAACTCTGCAGTCTTATTCCATGCTATGCAACGGATAAAATCCGCCTGCTGCCCACCCTCCTGCTTGTATCTCCTATCAACCGCAATAGTGAAATTCGCACAAGCGATAGGCGTTGCTCCATTTGTATATCTAATTTCGGGGTCTTTAGTAAATCTTCCGACTAGTTGCACACTATTCATCTTTCATATCCTCCATGTATTTTGGTAATAGTAAATCAATGTCTAATACCGGCTTGGTAAGCACTTTTGTATGCTTGCAGTAGTCGCACCTGTCGCACCTTAGCGGCTCATCCACGCCGTTTTTCCATCTCAATATCTGAGGCACATCCGCCTCTACGCCGAGCAGCATTATCTCTAGCAAATTGTCGCTTAACTGGATAATCTCTATATCCGTGGTTGACTCTTTGCTCGCTGCGGCAATGTAAAATGGCAATTTCTTTCCTGTATTTTGCCGGACAATTTCTTGATAAACTGCAGCTTGAATGTCATAGCCCCAGTTCTTAATAAAGCTGACTTTGTTTTTATTGCAATAAAAGCTTTCCCTGATTGCTTTTATTACCTTTAAGTCAACTATGCAGACATCCGGAATGTAGCTGTCTATCTTAATTTTCCATTTTGCCCCGCCAATCTTACCCGCCATGATTACTTGCTTTCCTCCGGACATATATTTCATAAAGTACGGGTCACGCTCTATGCGGTTTATAATCTCTTCTGCTCGGCGATAGTCTGCTTTTAGGTTCCCATTTTTCATAAAGATTTCCGGATGTTGTGCCTTAAATGTTGGCAGCGTTCCCTCAAAATGCGAATCCACATATGAGCCAACAAGCAGGGCTGTTCCCTGCTCGTCTTGCCACTCTCCTCTAAGCTTTGCCATAGTATGTGCCGGGCAACCATCTCTGCCGACCGTTCCCATAAAACTTTTATACTGCGATACGGATAAGTACTCCCTATCCGCTTCTGCTGAAAAATAATTTTCATTAGTTAATGTCATTGCTCTCCCCCTTTACATCTTCTTTATTCTCTGTATTTTGAAACGGATCTACTGCAACCGGCTTTGCCGCAGGAGCTATATCCTCCGCCTCGCCCTCTACCTGACAACCCATCAGGGCATTAGGGATATGTACTCTTGCAAAGAATGCAGCTGCCCGATAAGCAAGCATAAGTTCGGGCATTGTCTGCCATTTCGATGTTTCATTGCCGAATTTATCCTTTTTAGAAAACCATCCCTCTTTTTTTGCAATACCGACTGTGACCTCCGCACCTTTCACAACCTCGCTATCTTTTATTCTTACAGCCTCTACATAGCAACCCCAGCTGTCCTTGCCTTTCTCTCCGGTATAAACTGGCTTAACGTCCTTAAACTCGTTAGAACCTTTTATTAGAGCCATGCAGGCTTGCCCGCTCCAACTCGGGCGACCTCTTACAACATAGAGGTTCTGCATGACAAATAGCGGGCTAACATTCATTCTGTTTGCCATTTCAATTGCTATTAAGCAATCCTCAGGCTTTCCGCTATATGCTGCCGGGATTATTGCAGTCTTTGACAGAGATGTTGCCATCGCCATCATTTCTTGCCACCTCTGCGGATTTTCATACGGATTAATTAATGTAGTATTGTTTTTATCTGTTACTGTTAGTTCGTCCATGCTTTCTCCTTTTCTATATCTCAATGACAGTTAAATCTGCATCGTCTGTTGTTCTTGTAGCGATAAATTGTAAGCCTTTCTCTTTGCACTTTTTATAGAGGTTATCCCTCATATCCTTTGCCAGCTTTTCAACCCCGTCTATGAGGATAATTTGCAATCCGTTAGGCTTTTTCAAGGCAACATCAATGCAAAGGTCTAGTTTTTCCCCGTCCGATAAGTTGCTTATAGGTAAGCCTTTTATAACCGGGATACCGTCTTTTACAGTTAAGCCCTTTATAGGAAGCTTGGCAGTCCTTAATATCTCGCCCGGTAGCGTTCTAGCCTTTTCTATTTTCCTTGTCAGAGCTCCTGCATCCTCTTGCATCTGCTTAACCTCGTCCTCAAGGCTCAGCATCCTCTTATATTCATTTATAAAAGACTTCATTTCCTCCACCTGCTCGGCTTCTTTTACAAGCTCGGAAACGTCAATAATCTGCTTTTCTGCATATTGCTTGCACTTGTCAAGTCCCTCATTGAACTTGATCATGTTGAGCTCATGCTCCTTATTTGCAAGTTCTATCTTGTCCGCCTTGCTTGCATTAAGCCCTGCAAGTTCTTTCTTAGCAGATACAAGCTGTTCCTCGAGGCTTGATATTTGCTCTCTCCGCCTTGTTTCCGTTTTGCTGAATTCCTGCTCTATAGCACTGATATTTATTTGCTTTTGTGCTTCGAGCCCTCGGATCTTATTGTCAGAAGCCTCTATATAAGCTTTAGATTTCTCTATAAGGTCATTCTCATGCCTTATAGTTTCTATTTTCTTGTATAACTCGGCTGTGCTTGCATTTTCCCATCTATCCGAGTTATATCCGTCCGGCAGGCTTGCCCCTATCTCCTCGATAAAAGCTCTTTTATTTCGAATATCACGATTGATATTCTGCCTATCCATAAAGTATTCGCCCTTTTCCGACTGAATATCGTTAAGAACTCCTAGGATGTTTTGGTCGTATGATACCCATGCCGGTATCTCTCCGAACCAATTTTTTATTGAATTCACATCCCATTCATACTCAATCATGTCGAGTATGATGGCATTTTGCTTATTCTTATCCATTGCCATAAACTCAACTGGGTTGAGCTGCAAGTTGGTGAAAATATCCTTTAAGAAGCTCTCCGGGCTTCCAACTTCCCGACCGTCTTTTTTAATTGATTTGTAGTCGGCTTGATTTGTACGAGCTTTGCGATTTATCTTTAGCCCATTGTCGGTTTCTATGATGATTTCGCCCTCTGTTTCCCCATTCCTTACGATATAATCTCTGTTAGATTTGTTCGTAAGGGCGTATCTGATTGCATCTATTACAGACGATTTGCCAACTCCATTTTTGCCTGATAACTCAATAGAGCTGTTATCTGTTTCATATTCGGATATACCGAACAAGTTTTTAATTTTAATTTTTGATATTTTCATAATTTCCTTTTCCTTTCTCCTGCCTATGTGCTAAAATATAAGCAGTTAGTATTAAAGCCCCTTGAAACTGCGGTTTCTGGGGGCTCTTTTCTATTCTGTTTTATCAAGAGCGATAGCAACAATCTCATCAATCTGCCCTATCGTCTTTGCGTAGGCGACAGCTCTCTCACCCTCTTGTGCATCCGCCCACTCGATAGCCTCAGCTATGCCCTGGAGTACGGCACGCAAATACTCACTACAATCCTGCCTTTCTGCTTCTCTTCTCTGAGCGGCATCCTGCAGTGCCACTCCTCTTATCTTATCTACCATCTCGTTTACTTCCTTTACTGTCATTCTCCAGCTCCTCCTTAATTTCATTTTCTATGAACGCTATTGCACGCTCATATCTCTTTCTTAGAAACTCATTATCCTTATGAGTTTCTTTA
>PDWJ01004772.1_pt1 | contig 11652 bp, 14 predicted proteins | sample 1430881 | NCBI WGS metagenome assembly PDWJ01 (sample SAMN01162460, study PRJNA174530) | Oral metagenome, whole genome shotgun sequencing project. | biome: Marine environment; feature: Marine mammal; material: Swab sample of the gingival sulcus; isolation source: swab sample of gingival sulcus... | reverse complement strand
AGACACCGATTTTAAAGGGGCTCTGGGGACATTTTTTCTGGCAAACTCCATAACCCTTTCTCCGGGCACCCTTTCCCTTGAACTGGATGACAGCGATTCTTCCATTTTCGTACATTGTCTTTCCTGGGAAAAACCCCGGGGCAGGGGAATCTCTCCCAAGGAAATTGCCCCCTTTATATACTTTTGGCTCAAAAGATTCTTCAAATAGGGAGGTTTTCAAATGAATTCTCTGTTACCCTTTGTTGCCATGGCTCTGGCCATCTTCATTTTAATCTCCCTGTTCAGGATTTTGGTTGGCAGAAACACCCCTGAGAGGGTCGTAGCTCTGGATTTGATAAACACTCTGGTTATCATACTCATGATAGTTCTCGGAGGATTTTTTCGAAAACCGCTCTACATTGACATTGGCATAGTATATGGAATACTTTCATTCGTGGGCACCCTCTACATTGCAAAATATGTCAGGGAGGAGAGAAGAAGATGACTGTCCTTTCCAATATATTGCTGGGACTGGGAGTTTTTGTCTGTTTTGTGAGCATTGTGGGAATAATCAGATTCCCCGATGTTTATACCCGACTCCACGCCGGAACCAAGGCATCAACTCTGGGAAGTCTCTTTATTACCGCAGGAACGATTCTGTCTTTTCTGCCGGAGATGAATGAAGGAGAATTTGAAATAACAATTCATGCCCTCTTTGCCGTTGTTCTCATTATCTTTACAAATCCCATCAGTGCCCATGCCATAGCCAGGGCCTCCATGATTGCGGGTATTCGGCCATTTATCACGGGCTTTGATGAATACAATTCACCCACAAAGAAAGAAGAGGAAGAAGAAGAGAAATCGGAAAAGGAAGCTGAAGAAGAAACAGAACCCCGGGAGGTCTCCACAGAGAAAGAGGTAAAAAAAGAAGAAACTGAAGAGAGTACAAAGACCTCCATGGAAAAAGAGGAAACCCCTGAAGACAAAAAAACCGAAGAAGTAGAAAAATCGAAGGAAAATGGAGAGGAAACCCCATGACCACCAATATCGTTCTTTCCATACTTTGCTCCGTGCTAATGCTAACAGCTCTCATGAGCATACTAATGCGAGACCTCATGGCTGCAGTGGTGGCATATTCTGTTTTCAGCTTGGTAATGACTGTAGTTTTCTTTCTCTTGGATGCACCGGATGTGGCAATTGCCGAAGCCTCAATCGGAGCGGCTCTCACTGTGTGCATCTTTGTCCTGGCGATTAAAATGACAAGGAGGAGGGAAGAATGAGAATTTTAGGCCTACTTTCCATTTTCATCATAGCCGGATTCATGTTTAGCTCCATGGAAAAACTCCATGTTCCGGGCAACCCCCTTGGAGACAGTAAAGTTTTTGAAAACAGGGGAACGGAGAGGACAGACCTCCTCCATGCAAAAACCATGGACGACTACTATTTAAGAAATGGCCAAAGGGAAACGGGCTCAAACAACATTGTAACCTCAATTGTCTTTGACTACAGAGCCTTTGACACCCTTGGGGAGGCAGCCGTACTCTTTCTCGTGGTTACCTCCATTAGTATGCTTCTTTTGGGAATGATGACATCCCGGGACTTGGGCGAAATTGTTCTTCTCAACAGAGAGGGCTTTCCCGAGGGAATGACAAGAATCGTTTCAATCGGTGCAGTGCTAATGCTTCCAACAATAATGACCTATGGTGCATACCTGGTTATTCACGGTCACCTCTCTCCGGGAGGAGGCTTTCAGGGAGGAGCAGTAATGGCAACGGGAACGGCACTCATGGCGGTGAGTTCCTATGTGGTAAAAAACTTAAAGAAGAGCTATAAATTCTTTTCATTCTTCGAGTCCCTTGGATTGCTCATTTTTGCAGGCATGGGACTGGCAGGAATGGGGCTCTCATTTCTAAATAACTTTTTGGCAAACAGCCAATGTCCCATTTTCGGACAGACCATTGAATTTGGCACAACCCGGGGGATTCTCAACTCAGGAGGAATTCTTCCCATTTTAAGCACAGCCGTGGGAATTGAAGTCTTCTGCGGTATCAGCATAATACTCTTGCTCCTCTCCAGGGCTGTGAACTCAAAGAAAGGCAAAAATGGAGGAACAGAATGTTAGCCAATATTCTATATATTACCGTTCTCTTTCTCTTCTTGCTCAGTCTCATGGCAATAATATACAAGAGAAATCTCATTAAACTCGTCATAGCCCTGAACATTGCCGAAAGCTCGGTGAACCTATTCTTCATTGTTCTGGCATATAAACCAGAGAGCATGGCTCCCATTTTCACCCTGGCTCCAGCAATTGAAGATTTGAGAATGGTTCTCCCTGCTCCGCAGGCTCTCATTCTCACAAATATTGTAATAGGCTTTGCCACAACTGCACTCATGCTGGTTCTTGCAGTGATGACATACGGAAAAAATCAAACTCTCGATGTGAGAAGACTCAAGGGGGTGGAAGAGCATGACTGAACAAATTCCCATAGTCATAATAGTTTTACCTCTCATTGCAGCCTTTTTGCAACCCCTAATGGCCTTTTTTAGCTTTAAGACAAGAGATGCCATGATAATTGCCCTGTTGCTTGCGGTCAATGTCATGCTCTTCTATTTAATACCCCCCATTGCCCTGGCAGGCAAGACAATGTACTATACCCTGGGAGCGGCAGACCCAAGGAGCTTCACCCCCCAGGGTCTTGATTTCCCCATACGAATTGTTTTAAAAATCGATGCCTTCTCCCTCTTTACGGGAATCATCGTGGGCATTGTTACAATAACAACCTTTCTCTTCTCTGCCGGATGTGTGAAAAATGAAGAGAGCAAAAAGTATTTCACAACTCTCTTCTTGCTATTCACATCGGGACTTCTGGGAATGAGTTTCACCAATGACCTCTTTAACTTTTTTGTATTTCTTGAAATTGCCTCCATCTCGGGAGCAGCCCTGGTGGCCTATGACCGAAGGTCAAAGCATTCTCCCTATGCCGCCTATAAATACATCTTAATAAGCACCATTGCCACAACATTTTTTCTCTTTGGAGTGGCCCTATGTTATGCTCAGTATGGCTCATTTAACATCCAGTACATACATTCGGTCTTAAAGTACTCATATCTCGATAAAATTGCCCTGATTTTCATATTACTTGCAATGGCAATGAAGGCAGGAGCTGTACCCATGCACTTCTGGGTTCCCGATACATATTCAGAGGCCCCCGCTCCTGTTTCGGCAATGCTGAAAGTTTCGGGAATGGTATCTCTCTGTGCCATGTTTAAATTCGCATTCACACTATTTGGTCCCTCTGCCAATGGAACCGGAGTAAACTACCAAACTCTGGGTTGGATTATAATAGTTCTGGGAGTTCTTTCCATGTTCATTGGCGTAACAATGGCCCTCATTCAACATGATGTGAGAAGACTCATGGCCTTCCATGCAGTTTCTCAGACGGGCTACATGTTGCTGGGAGTGGGCGTTGGAATTGCGGTCATGGGAGGAGGCGAAAGCACGGCATTTAAAACATTTGGCAAAATTGCAATCACAGGGGGAATATTCCACATAATGAACAATGCCTTTTACAAAAACCTCCTCTTTCTCACTTCGGGAGTAATGGAGAGGAGATTTGGAACGCGAAACCTGAACTCAATGATAGGAATGGGACATGGAGACACGCTGACCACAGTTGTCTTTATGATAGGAGCCCTTGCCATTGCGGGAATACCGCCTTTTAACGGATTTGATTCAAAGTTGATGATATATGAAAGCGTCTATAAATTCAGCCCCACTCTGGCAATCATAGCCATATTTGTTTCAGTGATGACCCTGGCATCTTTCATGAAGGTCTTTTACAGCGCATTCATGGGCCCCGGAAGGGACGACCTCATTGTGGACAAAGAACCTCTCACAGTGACTGCTTCCACGGGACTCATAGTTTTAGCAATACTCATAGTGGCAGCCGGTCTTTTCCCGGGACTGGTAATAGACTACATCGTTCAGCCGGCAGTTGAGGCTTTAACGGGAATAAGGTAGGGGAAAATGAATATAGAAACCATAAAAACAATAGTTTCACCTGAAATGGGAGTGTTTTGGACGCCTCTCCTGCTTCTCTGTTTGTTCATTGCAATTTTTCTTTTCTTTTGGCTCTGGGGAAAGAAAAATTTCAGGGAAGACTACAATGAAAATACCGGTCAGACTCAGCCCTACAATTCCGGAAGCTTGGACGAGGTGAACTATAACATTCCCTCATCCCATCTATACTGGGGATTTAAAAAATCCCTCCAATGGTATTTTAACTTTATCAAAAAGATACATGACGGCGACCTGAACAACTACGCAAAATGGTTTCTCATTTCCATAGCCGGTTGTTTCCTTGTCATTGGAGGAGGTTTCCTGTGAAAATGAAAAACCTTAAATACTTTAAAAAATCACTCTGGGCATTTCACCTCAACAGCGGTTCCTGCAATGGCTGTGACATAGAAATTTTGGCAGCCCTCACTCCCAGATATGATGTTGAACGCTTTGGCATAAAGCTGGTGGGCACTCCGAGACATGCTGACATTCTCCTGGTAACAGGAACAATGACAGAAAAAATAAAGGAAAGCGTACTCAGGGTATTCAGCCAGGTTCCCGACCCCAAGGTGGTAATGGTCGTGGGTAGCTGTGGCATAAGCAAGGGAGTATTTCAGGAATCATACGCCATGGCAGGTCCCGTTGACAACTTTTTCAATGTGGATGTCTATATTCCCGGCTGTCCTCCACGCCCGGAGGCAATTATCTATGGTGTTGCAAGGGCATGGGAAAAACTGGAAGATTTGGAGAAAAAAAATGCTGCGTCCTGACGAACTTGTGACCAAGGTGAAAGAAAAATTCGGTGATTCCATTCTTCTCAGCGAAGTGAGAGAGAGAAAGGATGGAGGAGTTGTTCTCCATGAACAGAGACAGCTCTTCCTAAAGGTGGAGAGAAAAGATTTCGTCAATTTGATAAAATTTTTGCATAAAATATTTCCTCTCCACATGAGCTGTCCCATGCCATTTATGGAAAAAGAAGAAGTTATTGAACTGATATATCCATTTACAATGTTTTCCGGTTCCGGAAATTTAAAGGAAATGCCCCTCATCGTCAGCCTTGACATACCCAAAGATGACCTGAAAGTTCCCACTCTCACGGGAATAATTCCGGGCATAATAGTAATGGAAAGGGAAACCAGGGAAATGCTGGGAATTGAGGTGGAGAATCTCCCGGACCAGAGACGCTTCTTCACCGCAGACAATCTGAAACCGGGCTTTTTGCCCATGCGAGACAGCTCCCGGGAGGTAAATAATGAGTGAAAAAGAAACATATAAACTTCAAATAGGCCCCAACCACCCTGCCTTAAAGGAACCGGTGAAATTTGACTTTGAGATTGAAGGCGAACACATAGTCTATGCCGACATTGACATGGGCTACACCCACCGAGGTATAGAACATGTGGCAAGGGAAAGAAACTTCATACAGCTCATATATCTTCTGGAAAGAGTCTGCGGCATTTGCTCCACCGCCCACCCCATGGCATACTGCCTTTCCATTGAAAATGCCGTGGAAATGGAGGTTCCCACGCGGGCAAAATACATCCGTGCCATTGTGGGCGAACTGGAAAGACTGAATTCCCACCTGCTCTGGGCAGGAGTGGCAGCCCATGAAATCGGCTTTGACACACTCTTCTACACAACATGGGACATTCGTGAAAAGGTCATGGACTGCCTTGAGGCAATAACGGGAAATCGCGTAAACTATGCCATGGTTACAATGGGAGGAGTTCGGAGAGATTTAGAGAAAGAACAAATAGATGCCCTTAAAAAAGCATTGGAATACTATCGAGAGCTATACTATCAGTTGGAAGACATATTGCTAAATGACATGAGCGTAAGATTGCGAATGGAAGGCGTGGGAATCCTCACAAAGGAGGAGGCAATGGAACTCTGTGCAGTTGGTCCCACGGCACGGGCCTCGGGCGTGGAAAGGGATATTCGAGTTGATTACCCCCTGGGAGCCTACCCCGACATTCCCTGGTTAAAACCGGTTTCTCCCCTTGACATTGGCAAGGAACCCATAGGCGATGTATATGACCGATTGGCGGTTCATGTACTTGAGGTAAAACAGTCCGTAGAGATAGTGGAGTTCTGCATTGAGAACCTCCCCGAGGGGAAAATTATGGTAGAGCCCAAGGCTGTTAAGATGATAAATCAGCTGAAAAAAGTCAGTGCACATGGAGTTGGAAGATATGAGGCTCCCAGGGGGGAGGTGTTTCACTACTGTATCATGGACAATAGGGAAGGTCCTGCCCTGATGAAAGTCAAGGCACCGACCTACTCAAATATAATTGCCTGGATTCCCATGTTCAGAGGTGCCGAAATAGCGGACATTCCCATTATCATGGCATCAATAGACCCCTGCATTGCCTGTGCCGACAGAGCCACCTTCCTAAAAGAAGGAAAAAGAAAAGAAATTTCATTTGAAGAGCTGAGAAAGATGAGCAGAAAGAAATGGGACAAAATCAGAGGTGGCTCAAAGGGCAGGCCAAAGGAGGAGCCCCATGTATGAAATTACTCTCTTCATTTCAGTAACGGCCATAACTCTGGTTGGAGGTTTCTATTTGGGAATCTTTAGCAAGGGTCTGGATAGAAAAATTGCAGCCCAATTTCAGTCTCGAATAGGACCTCCCCTGCGACAGGGCTTTTGGGATTTGAAAAAACTCATGGTAAAACAGACTATCATTCCCGAAAACTCAATAAGATGGATATTCAAGGGAGCTCCATTGGTTTCACTCACTGCGTCGGCAATGCTCTTGGTCTATGTTCTGGTTCCATATTTTTACTTTCTCATGGGATTGAAAAGCCCTGTCTTCGCATACATGGGCGACTTTATTCTCATTATATATCTCCTCATGATACCTGCGGTGGCAATAGTTGCAGGCGGGTTTGCGGCAGGTTCGCCCCTTTCCACAATAGGTTCCCAGCGGGAAATGGTAATATTAATGGCAACGGAGCTTCCCCTTGCAGTTACAGTTGTGGCAATAGCAACCAGAATGACCCAACTGGCGCCGGAGATGCCTGCCTTCAACCTGTTCACCTCCTCCTCCAACCCTCTTTGGACAGGAATGGGCCCCACTGGAATACTGGGAGGCATACTTCTTGCCTCGACCTTTCTCTTCATCATACCTGCCGAAAATGGCAAGATTCCCTTTGACCAGGCAGAGGCAGAAACGGAAATAGCCGAGGGACTCCTTGTTGAGTACTCCGGCAAACATCTGGCATTTTTTCAACTCTCCGAGGCATTCAAATCTCTGGGAGTGACCGCCCTTGCAGTAATTCTCTTTTGGCCACAGAAACTCTCGGCAATTACCGGAACAATTTCAGCGGGAGGAGTTGACCTGACCCTGCCCTGTGAAATTTTGTTTCTCCTTTTTAAAATGTCACTCATTTTTACAGTATCCATTTCCATAGTAAGAATATCCGTGGCAAGACTGAAAATAACCCAGGCTGCGGATTTTATGATATACTCCGTCACCGCCCTGGGCATAACGGGTTTTGTGCTCATAATGCTTGACCCAAGTCTAAGGGCCATGTAGGAGGTTCCCATGGTATCAATTCTTTATAGAATATTTCAGCAACTCTTTGGCAGGAGTTCAACCAATGTATTCCCGTCAAAGCACACTCCACCTTCCATAAAGAAGGTCATGGAGCAGGGGGAGGTCAGCCCTGCCGTAAACCTTCCCAAGGGCTTTCGAGGCAAGCTTCTCTATGACTATGACAAGTGCATAGGCTGCGGAATGTGCATCAAGGTATGCCCTGCAAAAGCCCTTGAGGGCTACAAGGTAATGGACGAAAAGAAGGGCAGGCCCTCTCAGAAAATAGTTTTTTTCCGGGGACGATGTACATTCTGTGATGAGTGTGCCATGGTCTGCCCGGTCAAAGCCATAGAGTTAAGCCAAAACTTCATGATGGCAAACTACGAGAGTTTTGGCGATGACCAAATTGAAGGTATGGACAAGAGACGAGAGTTTGAAATAAGGGAGGAGCAGAGCGAAACAGTGCAGGAGCAGTGAGCCTAAACCTCCTGAATTTCTCCCTCTCTTCCGGAAAGGATAATTTTTTCCAATTTCTCCACTGCAAGAGAAACCTCGGGGCTCAAATCCTCGCCGAACTCTATGGCTTTGGGCTCTATGCCAATGAAAAGAAGTTCACCTGAAAATCTCTGAACATATTCCAGAAAATAGGCCGGGGAAAGGGAATGGGTATCCATGGGCCGGTCAATGGATATTTTATCAACGGGGATTCTGCGAAATTCTCCCGGAGAAAGCCCCATGACAGTTGTGTCAACAACAATGAGTAAATCGGGGCTTTCCCTTTTTATAATGCCTGAAAATGCTTCGGGAGTGGAACCGCAGTCAAGGGCAAAAATTCCTTTCCGGGAGAGCCTCTCGGCAAGTATGCTGCCGGCGGAATCATCCCTTTTTAAACGATTTCCAATTCCCAAAATACATTTTTTTTTCATGGACATTTATATCTCTCCTGCCTAAGGTAAAAAAATATGAAAAGGAGTCAATTTCTATTTAATGGCAAATAGGGAGCGAAATAGAATTGAAGTAAGGGGCACTGTTCAGGGTGTGGGATTCCGCCCGGCAGCACTTCGTCATGCCCGTTCTTTGAAGCTTTCAGGTTTTGCTGCGAACACCAAGTCCGGGGCACTCATTGAAATTCAAGGGGACGGGGAACAGGTTCGAAAGTTTCGCAGTCTTTTAACCTCCTCCATGCCTGAAAACTGCGTCATAGATAAATTGACTGTGAGTGAAATCCCCCCCTTGGAAGAAGAACCTGAATTTCAAATTCTCCCCGGGCTATCCCTTGACCGGGAATTTTACAGCATCCCCCCGGACATTGCCACATGCCCCAAATGCCTTGAAGAGTTCAATGACAGACACAACAGGCGATACAGATTTCCATTTATAACCTGCGGCGACTGTGGCCCCAGGTACAGCTTTGTGAAAAAACTCCCCTATGACAGGGAGAACACCTCAATGTCTTCCTTTCCCATGTGCGAAGAATGTCTTGCCCAGTACAATGACCCCAATGACCGCAGGTTTCACATTGAGGGCTTCTCCTGCCCAAAATGCGGTCCAAAGCTCACAGGTCTCGACAGGGGGATTGAGAATCTCAAAGCGGGCAAAGTCGTTGCAGTGAAGGGACTGGGAGGGTATCACCTCACCTGTTCCGCTTTGAACCCCAGGGCAATAGACAGACTGCGTCAAACCAAGAACCGACCGACCAAGCCCTTTGCCGTCATGTTCAGGGACTGCGACGAAATAAAAAAGTTCTGTGTAATAACCGATTATGAAATACAACTCCTGCAATCAAAAATGGCGCCCATAGTTCTGGTTCAAAAGGGCAAAGGGCTACCTGAAAATATTGCACCCAACAATGGCTATCTTGGAGTCATGGTCGCCTATACTCCCCTGCACCGAATTATAATCGAAGAATGTGGAAGTCCCATTGTTGTAACAAGCGCCAATGTTCCCGGCGACCCTCTCATAATTCATGACCGGGTCATGGAAGAAAATTCCCGGCTCTGTGACAGCATTGTATCCCATGACAGGAAAATTGTTCACAGAGCCGATGACAGCGTCTTTTCTCTCCATGGCAGGGAGCCTCTTGCCATTCGTTTGGGCAGGGGCTCAACTCCCGGGGTCTTTAAAGTCGAAAATAAATCGGGAAAAGACATCGTGGCTCTTGGCGGAGAGCTGAAAAACTCAATCTGTGCCGTCAAGGGGAACAACCTCATACAGGGCTGTCACATTGGAGACATGGGCAATGCCGAGACCCATGTCTTTTTTCAGACAGCTCTGGAAGAAATGATTGAGAACTACAGCCTGAAACCTGAAGTTGTCATCTGTGACATGCATCCGGACTATGAAACCGGTCGCTTTGCCCTGGAGTATACCCGAAGAGAGGGCTGTGAACTAATTAGAGTGCAACATCATTATGCCCATTTTCTCTCCTGTTATGGCGAAAATCTTTTGACAGGCAAAGCCCTGGGACTTATCTTTGATGGAACGGGATATGGTGAAGATGGCAATATCCATGGAGGAGAGTTTTTGCTTGGAGATTGCCAAAGCTATGAAAGACTTGGACATCTCCTGGAGTTCCCCTTGCCCGGAGGAGTTGCTGCGTTACGCGAACCATGGAAAATTCTCTCTTCTTTTGTCGAACCTGAAAACTTCATGGAACTTTTTGAGAAGTCCTTGAGAGAATTTTCCCATGATGCACCGATACCCCTTGAGAAATTGCCCTCCCTTTCAATGGTGAAACAGGTGAAGGCAATTTCTCAAAATCGGGAGTTCTCTCCGCTCACTTCAAGTATGGGCAGACTCTTTGACGCAGCCGCAGTCATTGCAGGTTTCAGGGGAACGGTGACTCAGGAGGCAGAGGCGGCAATTTTTCTTGAAAGCCTGGCTCTAAAGAGTGAAACAAAAGAGAGGGTGGAGTTCCCCTTTTTTATAGAGGAGAAACGGGTAAAGCTCGCCTCTTCCACTCTCATTCAGGGACTCATGGAGTTGAGGCGAGGCGGCTGCTCAGGGGAAAACCTGGCACGGATTTTTCACAACTCAGTCATCCATGGAGCGTGTAAGCTCGCTGTGGAAATCTGTCTGGAAAGAGGCGTGGAAAATGTAATTCTTTCAGGAGGAGTGTTCATGAACCGGATATTGCTCAGGGGCATTGAAGAGGGACTCTTAGAGGCAGGGCTCAGGGTCTTTCTAAATCGAAAAGTTCCCTCCTGTGACGGCGGAATTTCATTTGGTCAGGCTATTTATGGAGCGCACAATGCATGAGTTGAGTCTGGCACTTGGAGTTCGGGAAATAGTTGAACAGGCAGCCCGGGAAAACGGAGCCTCTTCAGTGAGAGAGGTGGTCATTGCCGTGGGCAAATTCAGCTCAGTTGTGCCCCAGTCCATGTCCTTTGCCATGGACACAGTGAAGAAAAAGACGGTTTTTGAAAATGCAGAGATTATAATCAAGGAGATAGATGTTACACTTCGATGCAAGGACTGCGGAGAAGAGTCTTTAATGAAAAAAATTGACTTCTCCTGCGCTCTGTGTGGCTCACCGGAAGTGGAGATTATCTCCGGAGACAGAATGTTCGTTGAATCCATTGATATATTAAGGGAGGATGAAAAATGCACTACATAGAATTGGAAAAGGACCTTTTATATGAAAATGACAAAATTGCGGAAAATCTGAAGCAAAATATGGATGCCCACGGAGTCTATGTTTTAAATCTTATGAGTGCCCCGGGAGCAGGCAAGACAAGTCTCTTGGAGGCAATTTTGCCCCGACTTAAAGAGAAATATACAGTTGCCGTAATTGAAGGCGATATGCAGGGCAGTGCCGATGCAGACCGTCTCGACAAAGTTGGGGTAAAGACAATTCAGATAAACACCCAGAGCATTTGCCATTTGGAGGCATCAATGGTTGAACGCATTATGTCCGAAATTGACCTCCATGAAGTTGATTGTATCATCATTGAGAATGTTGGCAACCTGGTCTGCCCTGCGGACTTCTATCTCGGCGAAGACAGCAAACTCATGGTGGTTTCCGTTGCCGAGGGTCACGATAAGCCCGGAAAATACCCCATAATGTTCAGCAAG
>PDWJ01004771.1_pt1 | contig 11653 bp, 17 predicted proteins | sample 1430881 | NCBI WGS metagenome assembly PDWJ01 (sample SAMN01162460, study PRJNA174530) | Oral metagenome, whole genome shotgun sequencing project. | biome: Marine environment; feature: Marine mammal; material: Swab sample of the gingival sulcus; isolation source: swab sample of gingival sulcus... | reverse complement strand
CTATAATTTAGCATAATTTTTAAGAATTCATATTTCTTTGAATTTCTTTTTTAATTATTTCTTTTTGATTTCTATCAAAACCTGCCCCCGTATATTTTCTTAAATAAGCAATATTTTCTAATTTGTTATTTGTACTTTTCTTTAATTCTTTTCTTGTACTCGTATTTTTTCTTATATCCTTTGGTTTAAAGTTATTAGGGACTTGTTGAAAAAATAGTATAATAGAAATTATACCAACTATTATCGGTAGGCCAAGTAAAAAAACATTAATGATTTGCATTTCAAATAATTTATTTTTGTTTTTTAGTAGAGTATCTTCTTGAAGAAAGAATTACGACAGTTCCATGTATGATAGTAACAAAATATCCTATTAAAGAATGAAGAAAAAAATCATAATTTATATTAATTTCAAACTTTTCATTAAAAATATTTCCAAACAAGATAACAAGATAATTAAAAATACTCAATGCCCATAAAAAAATAGCAACACAGATAAGCCAGAAAAAAAATCTTTTAGAAGGTTTATTTGGGTTTGTTAGCAGTTCTCCAATAATTGTACTTGCAAGAGAAAAAGATATAATTGTAAATTCACCTTTATTACATATTTGGGATATTATTTCATAATATTTTAAAAAAAAGCTATTACTATGAGAAACATATTCATGACCAGAAAATATAATTTCTATAAATATTTTTAAACATATCGGAATAATCGACAAAAATACACAAAAAACTGTCCATTTAATAAATGTTTTCATTTATAATAAAATTCTCTTGCTCCATATAAATTTTTTATTTACTTGGATTTTATAGTTTCAAGAGTTTTTTTAATTTATTTTTTGTCTCTTCTGTTATTCATTCTTTTTGTTTAAAAAATGAACTAATCTTGTTATCGGTTAGGATATCAATTATAGGAATAGCCATACTAATAAAATAAATAGAGAAGGAAATTATAATAATCAATAAAAATTTTTTTTCCTCTTGTTCTTCTTTAGCTTCATCTAAAGAATTTTTACTACTATTTTTAGACATATTAACAATTAGTTAAAAAATAAGCAAGGGAATATACCTTTTTAATTTGAACAAGTCAAGAATTGTCTTGTTTTTTTAATGGTTTCGGGATCTTATATCTTCTAAAATCAAGTTCCTAATCCTTTCAGACGCTGTTTCTCTAGGTTTAAAGGTATCAAGAAAGGCTTGATTTTCACTTTCAGAAAGATAAACAGCGTGTCTTTTCTTTTTGCCAGCCATATTTTTTTCTTGCTGACTAGATTTTTTAGTTAATAGTTCGTTTACTCCGGACTCTTTAAAATCAATAGTTTTTTTATCGCCCATTTTTTTCTTTGTAGAAGAAAAAATTTTCTCAAATTTTTGTTCTTTTTGTTCGCTCATGGTATAAAGTTGGTTAAAATTTATCTAAATATTTATAGAAAGTTTCTTTTTGTTTTATAAGGTCTTTTAGTAGGTATCTATTAAGACCGCTTTCGCTATATAGCCGGTCTAGTGTTTTCCCCTCATTTGCTAGTTTATGTATAAACTTAGATTTATTAAATACAAAAACTTTTAAATCTGAAAATTCAGTCAATAGACCTTTTTCTATATCTTCTATTTCTTTTTTTTCTGTATTGTTGATTAGTATAACAATATTTTTATTTATCTTTTTTAAAGATTGAACGACTTTTAAACAAGGAAGCAAATCTGCTTGAGATTGATAATAAAGAGGAATAACAACCACATTACACATAGAAGCGATTTTTTCTATTCTATTATCAACCCACCCACCAAAGTCAAAAACAACATCGAGCCTCTGGGGGATATTCTCTAGCTCGCTAATATCATTATCATTAGTTAGTGTTTGTAATTGATTTTCTGCGAAAATATCTTGGTAGAGTTCAATAGTTCCGCTTTCATAGTCATTTGTAAGGTATAAACACCCTCTATGCTTGGCGTAGCTTATAGCATGAGTAGTTTTTCCTTGTCCGCCCTTTACTGAAAAAAATAGTATTTTCATATATTTATACGTTTAAATTTTTGTTATTTATGCTATTAGCATTTTATATATAAAAGCATTATATGCTAAAAAGCTATTATGTCAAAATATTTTTAGCACTTTATATATATTATGCTTTTATGCTTATAGCATAAAATGCTATAATGCTATTAGCATTTTATGTATACTATGCTTTTATATATAAAAGCAAAAATATCCGAAAATAAATAATATAAGAAAAATAAAAGACACATTTTTTGAAAATAATTTGACTTTGTATTTAATTGCAATACAATGTATACAGCATATTATATTTTAATAAAACAATTATGGAGTTAACTATGCCAACTGTTCCTGTATCTCTTAGGGTAAAACCAGATATTAGAGAAAGACTTGAAATTATAGCTAAAAACGATAACCGTTCTTTATCTCAAGTTATAAGTCTAGTATTAGAAAACTTTTTAAATGAAGAAGAAGAAAAAAGAAAAGCTTTTGATTTTGCTATAACAGAAGCGATTGAGGAAGCAGATAAAGGGGTTTTTGTATCTAAAGAATTAATGCATAAATGGTTTGATTCTTTAGGAACTGATACACCACTTGAAAAACCAAAGGCAGATATATTTCTTAATAAAAAATAAAATGAAAATAGTATATTTATCTAAGACCTACGAAGATCTTGAATGGTTTTATTTTTATTACGAAAAAGTATTCTTTGCAGGAAAAAATAATGCTCAAAAAAGTTTTTACTCTATTGAAGAGATTTTGGAGAAAAATCCAAATATAGGAGTAGAAATAAATAAAGGATTAAGAAAACTTAAAATACCGAAGACACCTTTTTCTTTAATCTATCGTTTAAATTCAAAAGAAAATGTAATAGAAGTTCTTAGAGTTTGGGACGATAGAAAAAACCCTAAAAAAACTATCTAACTCTTACCTTTAGCATTATATATATAAAATGCTTTTGTGTATATTATGCTATTATGCTAAAAGCATTTTAGCATAATAGCATACAAAATATATTATACAATATCTAATAAAAACAGATTGTTAAATAAGCCAAACTTGACAAGTTAGAAAAGAAACTATTTTTGACTATTTTTTGCTTTTCCTTTATTTTAAAAAGAAAAGTAGGGGATAAGCTACTGACATAATTATCATTATGTTAAGTAATTATAAGAAAAATTTGACAAAAAAGACAATTTGTATACAATGTATTAAGAGTGTTTATTTTTTTAATACAAATAAATATGGAGATAACAATGACAACCGTTCCTTTATCATTAAGAGTAAAACCAGGTTTAAGAGAAAGGCTTAAAGAAAAGGCTAAAAATGATAACCGTTCACTTTCACAAATGGCAAGTATTGTCCTAGAAAAATTTTTTGATGAAGAGGATGAAAGAGAAACTGCTTTAAGAATGGCTCTTATTGAAGCAGATAAAGAAAGAGAAAAAGGAGAGTATATTTCTGAAGAAGCAATGTATAAATGGATAGATTCTCTTGGAACAGAAAATGAATTAGAAATGCCAAAGCCAGATATATTTCGTAATAAATTATAAATATGAAAATTATATTCCTTCAAAGTAGCTCTAGAGACTTTAGTTGGTTTAATGATTATTACGATAATGTCTTTATTCAAGGAAAAAGTAAAGCTAAGGCTCATTTTTATTCTGCAATATCTACATTAAAAAATAATCCATATATAGGGCAAGCTATTCACAATACAGAATATAGAAAAATGGTAATATACAAAACTCCTTTTTCCTTTATTTATTATATAAATAAAGAAGAAAATGAGATTGAAATTGTTAGAATTTGGGATAATAGAAGAAAATCTATAAATTTTAATATAGGAAATGAAGAATAAAAATGAATTATAGATGAAATTTTTGAGTTCTTATTCTAAAAATTATTTTTAAAAAAAATAGTTATTAATATGAAGACAATATCTATAGATAAAGTAAAAAATAATTTCAATAGTATTTCTAATATGGTAGAAAGCGGTGAACCTGTAACTATTACACAATACGGAACGCCAACAATTATGATATTACCTTTTAAAATAGGGGAAAAAGTATTAAGAATATATAAAGCTATTTCTATGTGCGACTTTATGAAAAATATGTCACCATTAAAAGAGAGTGTCCCAAAATTATCTCTTGAAGAAATTAAAGAAATTATAAGTAAAAGATAAATTAGATTAATTTAGTTATATCTTTTTTTCATAAAAAGCAAAAAACATAGCTCCTAATACAGCATTTGTTTTTTCTGGATTTTTACTTTTCTTTTCTTCTGTTAACCACATCTTCTTGCAAACATTATTGGTATTTTCTAAAAATTCATCTCTTATTTTATTTTGTTTCTTTTTAGAAAGACTATAAAACTTTTTCTCTAGCTCTTTTCTTTCTGTTTCTTCTTTCTTTGATTTTTGTTCTTTTTGTTTTTCCTTAGCAAGCTTTTTTTCTTGTTCTTTTTTTAGTCTTTCTTTTTCTTTTTGTTCAGATAGTTCCTGACCTAAAGCTAAATCATCTTTTATAGCTGTTATTAAATAACCAGAAACACTTTTAGAAATTTCACCTTTTTTCTTTTTTTGTTCTACAAGTTTAATATTTCTAATTAGGTTATCTGTTCCATATTTCTTTTCTAATTGTTTTGCTTTATTTGGGGAAATACCCAAATCAATCATTTTTTCAATATGCTCTAAGGAAATTATTTTTTCCGTTTCAGGAAATAATGAAAGATTCTGCTTTTTTCTTTTTACTAAAAAAAACAATCCCTCTACTTTCCTACCATTTTTTTGATACCTTATTTCAATTTCAATATCTGAAATATCAGATTTATTTATTTTATTAACAGGGTTTTTTATAATTCTTCTGTTAAATTCAAAAAATGCTGGATAATCATTTTCTTTCATTCCCATATATTCACGAATTTTCTGCACGGTCATATATGGAGTTCTACCAATACCAACATAATCATTACAAAGTTTATATATTATGGCTTCATATTTTCCTGAAAAATGATTAAAAATTTTCCAATTTATAAGCTGAAAAATAGCTTTTTCAGTTTCTAGTCCTTCCATTACATTCTTTAAAAATGGAGGTAAATCTATCCATATAGTTTTATTTGTAACTTTCCATTGAGAAATAAATCCCATTCCATGAGTTACTTTTTCTCCTCCTTTTTCTAAATATGAAATAATAATTCCCTCTTGTCTTATTTTTTCTAAATCTTTTCTTAATATTCTTTTGTCTATTTGATAATCAAGAAGATTATCCAAGTCTTTTTTAGGAAATTTATAAAAGCCATCTTCTGTTAAATCCTTATTTGATTTATAGAAATCCCGATACTTTTGTAATATAACAAGCCATATTTTATATTGAAGTAAGCTAATTGTATGCTTTATATGTATGACTGATTGAGGAACTTTTATTTTTCCCTCTTCTTTTTTTTCTATACTATTCATTAATAAGTGTTTGATATTATGGTTATAAATTGTTTTCAATAATATTCAAATATGTCATTATGTCAAGTTATTTTTTACATAATGACTGTATAGAAAAAATAAAAAGGCTAAAAAGGGGGGGGAGGAAAATTTGTACAGGTATAATAGAAAAGGGGAGGAAAATTTGTACATAATAGGGAGGAAAATTTGTACAGGTATAATAGAAAAGGGGAGGAAAATTTGTACATAATAGGGAGGAAAATTTGTACAGGTATAATCACCTAAATTATTGATATAAAGCCAAAAAAAGCTTGTCTAAAGTATTTAAAATTGTGTTAATAAAAACACACAAACACGCGCGCGAGAAAAAATAAGCCTAAAAATTTTTTAGTGTGTGTTATTTTTTTGTTTTTTCTTTTGTCATTAAAAATAACCTGGAGGGAAGAACTATAAAAACACACCTAAAATAACAAAAATTTCGCCCTAGCAGACTTTTTATAGTTTTTTGAGTAGTGAACTAAGCAGAAGACTATAAAAATCAAAATTTGGGCCATTTTTAAGCTTTTTATGTGTAGATAGGCTTTGCTAAGGAAAAAAGAAAATCAAAGCGTAGCCTTGATTTTCTTTAAAATAACGAATTTTCAGCCAATTATAAGAAATTCAGCCGTCTGCTAAATTCGCTTTCCGGAGAGTTAGTTTGTTTGGTCGGTTTCTGTTTTGGTCCTATCTTTTAAAAAATTGTTGAAATCATTGAAATTTTTATAGAGTTCGTTTTTTGATTTGTAAGGTAATTGAGTTGCTTCAATTATCGCTTTTTTTGTATCTTCTCCAGCTTTATCATTATCAAAATAAAAATAAAGTTCCCTAGGTTTTAGTTCTTTTATTTTTTCTATAGCTTTGTTTTTCATATTAACAGAGTTAAGAACAATAGCACTATAATTAAAATTTTGTAGTTTATAAAAAGTTAAAAAGCTAAGAAAATCTATAAAACCTTCAAAAAGTAATAGTATTTCTGTTTTTTCTCCTTTAATTGTAGTTATATCTTTAGGGGAAAATGCTCGTTTTGAAAAATTGTTTCTTGTTTCAAATCCTCCAGAATCGTTTTTAAAACAAATTGAAAAAAAGTTTTTATCTTCTACAAAATAATAAATTTCTTGGCAATATCTTTTTGCTATTTCAATATTTATTTTTCTGGATTTTAGATAATCTAAAAGAGCGTTGTTTTCCAAAGGTTTAACTGTTTTTATACTTTTGTCTTGTTTCTTTCTTTCTAAATTTATATTTCTTTCTTTTGTTTGGATACTATGAACTCTACCTACAATATTTTCTATAACCTGTAGTGCTCCTTTTATATCGTTTTCGTGTAAATTGGCTTGAGTTATAGCAAAGTCAAGTATATTTCCTCCGGCTCCTAAACCAAAATCATACCAGGAATTAAATTTGGTATTTAACTTAAAAGAAGCAACTGTTTCATTTCTAAAAGGTGAGTTATACCATAGTTCATAGCCTTTTGTTTTGGTTGGTTTGTGTCCTAGCTTTAAAAGTAGGGTTTCCATAGGTATTTCTTTAGCTTGTTTCGAATTCATTTGTGATATTTAAAAGATATTAATAATTTAGCTTTTTCTTAGTATATATTTTTGCATTAAAGATTAAAGTTTTCTTTATAGTAACGAGTTTTCATAATAAGGCAAATTTTTCTTTTTCCTTAGCAAAGAAATTTTTTTATTTGATTTTTTGTGTAATTTAGGTATTTTGTGCGTAGCAACTTTGTGCTACTTAGCAAGATTGAAAGTTAGTAACTAAAAGCGTTACTAACTTTCAATCTTGCAAGGGGGAATTCCCCCTTGACCCCCAAAGACAGCCTTAATTTTAATAGTATGAGCCGGACAGAATACCATAAAAAATATTTTGAAGAATATAACAAAAAAAATAAGTATGTTAAATTGACTTTAACTCTCGAAGAATATCGTTTTTTTAAGCAAATTTCAGAAAAAGAAAATATAAAAATTGCTAAACTAATAAAAATATTGGCTCTTTCTCAAGCTGGGAAGACTTTTTTTCAACCAAAAGAAAAGCAAGAGAAATTATCTGAATTTGTTTTTTTAATTCGTAATATAGCAAATAATATAAATCAAATAGCTAGACATTCTAATACTGTTAAAGAATTAAGAAATGAAAGAGGTTTACTTGCTTTTTTAAAAGATTTAGAGGATAGAGTAAAAGACTTCACAAAAAATGATAATTAAATCACTTTCAAGAAAAAAGCCTACATTCTCCCAGCTTATAGAATATATGGCTACTGATTCAGATAGAAAATATATCTATTCAAGGAATTTATACACTCAAAATTTAGAAGATTATAGAAGAATTGAGAATGAATTTAAAAGGAATTTTAGTTTTTTGAAACGACAAAAAAACTCTAATTCTATGTATCACGAAATATTATCTATTTCAAAATCAGATTTAGATATAGAAAGACAAAAAGAGATTCTTTTTAGTTTGCTTGATGAATATACCGGAGCCAGGGCGAAAAATTGTTTAATCTATGGGAGACTGCACGAAGAAGAAAATAACTTGCATTTCCATTTGCTTATTAGCTCGAATGAAATTGAAGCTAGAAAAAATCATTATTTGAGTAAAAAAGAGTTTAGTGAGGTTAAGAAAGGTTTTGAAAAATATGTTTTAACAAATTTTCCTGAATTAAAGCAAAAGGAATTAATAAATAAGCCGAAAAAAGAGCAAGGAATATCAAGAAAGGAATTTGAGTTAAAAAAGAGAACTGGAACTATTACAAAAAGAGAGTCTATACAATACAGACTTACAAAAATTTTTAATGCTTGTTCTACTCAAAAAGAGTTTATAGATTTATTGAGATTAGAAAACATAAAAGTTTATATAAGAGGTAAAAATATAGGTTTTATTGATGAAGCAGATAAGAAAAAAAGGCGTTACAGATTAAATAAATTAGGTTTATCTGAAGAATTTAATAAAATGAGCAATATTATTGCTCAATCTGTAGGAGTTAAAGCCGGAAGTGGAAGTAGAGCAAGAAAAAATAACCAGAAAACAAAAGCGGAAAAGATTAAAAATAAAGTTTTGTCTTCTGAAGAAAAAAGACAAGTTGAGGCACAAGAGGAATTAAGGAGAGCTAGAGAAAATAGACTTGATAATATGAGAAAAAATAAATCTAAAAAATGAAATTATTTAAGTATAAGTTATAATGTGAAAAATAGTTAATCTTATGTTTAGAGCTACAAAAGAACTTTTTAGTTTAGTTTTTATTCCTATAAAATTTGTGGCTAAGTTTTTGTTTTTTTCTTGGGCATTTAAGAAAAAAACAGGCTCTAAATTTTTAAAAAGTAGAGAAAGAAAAAAGTTTTTATCTTCTTATGAAAAAGGCTTATTATTAGATGGAAAAGATAAGAGACTTTCTATTAAAGAGAGTTTTCAAAATGTTTGCTATATAGCCAGAGTTGGAGCTGGAAAAACTACTAAATATATTATCCCTAATGTTTTAGATAAGGCTTTTTCTAAGTGTTCTATGGTTATAAATGATCCTAAGGGGGAAGTTTGCGAATTAACATCAGGATTTTTAAAAGCTAAAGGTTATGAAGTAGTTGTTTTTTCTCCTAATGATATAAAAAACTCTAATTTGTTTAATCCTTTAGAAGAAGCAAAAAACGAAATAGAATTAGAGCAGATAGCAGAAACTTTAATCTGGGCGGGAAATCCTAGTGAAAAAGATGTTTTTTGGAATAATGGAGCTTGTAGAGTTATTTCAGCGCTCTTGAAAATGCTAAAAAATGCAGATACTAACAACTTTAACTTACCGAATTTATACTATCTTTTGCAAAATTTCGGGGAAATGGGGGAAAATCTAGAGTCCTGGATCTCTCGTAATTGTTGGAATCCGGATTATCCGGAGGATAGATACCTTTTGAATGAGTGGAAAGGAATTTTGACAGGCAATTCAGAAGCAATACAAAGCTATATTTCTGTTTGTCTTACTGCTCTAAAGGCTCTTAGTAATAAGGAATTACAGGGATTTTTTAGTAAATCAGATTATAAGCTAGAAAATTTAAGAAAGAAAAAAACGGCCATATTTTTTATAACACCGCCGGAACATCAAAAATATTTTTCTTTTGTAACAAGTCTCTTTTTTCGTTCGGTTTTTAACGAGTGTATGAGGAACGAGCATTTAAGCGGGAAAAGTTTGCCTGTTTATATTCTTTATGATGAATTTGGAAATTCATATATTCCTGATTTTGTAAGTGTTGCAAACACAATTAGAGGTTATAGCGTTTCTCTTTCAATTATTTTACAGTCAATTTCTCAACTTTCTATGAGGTATGGAAAAGATACTGCTGGAGCTATACAAGGGGCATTTAATACAAATGTTGCCCTTAGCTCATCTGATCCAGAAACAGCACAGTTTTTTTCATTATTAAGCGGTAGAGTCAGGGAAAGAAATTTAAGGGATATAGAAAAGAATTTTGAAGATTATAGAGAATATAATCTACTTAATACTGATGATGTAAGGACTATAGGAGAAAATGAAACGCTTATAATTTCAAAAAATCGTTATCCTGTAAAATTAGAAGTATTGCCATATTATAAGAATAGGAGATTTTTAAGATATACGAAATATAAAAAACCTGATTTTAGAAGAAATAGAAAAATAAGTATTACTTGGGAGAAGTTAAATTGATAGATGATGTTATTTTTCAAAATATAATATTTCTATGTGTTGTTTTTAGTGTTGGTTGGGTAATAGGTAAAGTTTTTAGAAAGTTGCCTTATTTTATAGTTATTATTTTAGGTTTTATATATTTTGCAAAATATTTATCTATAAGAACAACACCTTTATTATTAGTTAATTTCTCTTTTATTCTAGGTTTTTCTCTTGGTTATAGTTTGTTTCCAATTTTAAGAAATATTTTTGGGGAGGTATTTTATAAGTTATCAGGATTTTTTGCTTGGTTTAGTCGCTTATTTTTTAGACTGTCTTCCAGTAATAATAGAGATAAAAACGATTATTATAGGCGAAAATTAAAGCAAAAAGAAGAGGATTTGAGAAAGCAAGCTGAAGAATTGAAGAGGAAGCAGGCAGAGGCTCAAGAAGAATTAAGAAGAGCTAGAGAAGAGCGGGAAAAAGTTAAAGATAAAGGGAAAAACACTAAATACCCAAATACTTTAGAAGAAGCATTTGAGGTTTTAGGAACTCGTCCAGGCTTGAGCTTGAGCGAGTATAAAAGCATTTGGCGTAAAGAGGTTATGAAATACCACCCGGACAAGGTAAATGCTTTAGGGGAGCGTTTAAAGAAACAGGCGGAAGAAGAATCGAAGATTATTAATAGGGCTTGGGAGATAATAGAGAATTATCTTTGAATTTTATTATATCTATTGCATCGTTAAAGGTTTTTGAATAAACAGTGAAATTTAATCTAGTTATTATATATAGAGATAAAAAGTCTGCGAAGATATAACCTATATCAATATCATCATGTTCATTAAAAAAATTAATATCAGGATGTTTAAAAGATAAAAAACCAAAAATAGTTCTTTCTATATTTTTTATCCTATTTAATTTTTTATAAACAGTTGATAAGTCGCTATTTCTTAGAGTTAATGGAATGGTTAAAAAAGAATTATATGGATAATTTTCAGATTCTAAATTTGGATCTTTATATCTCTTTTTTTTGATTTTATCAGGAATGTTATTACATATAAAGAATATTCCATTTTTCTTGACATAAGAAAAAGCTGTATTTTCCTTTATTTTAGAATTATAAATAACATTGTTTCCGGATTTCCTTACTATTTCTATAATTTCATTTTCAACAAATACAGATAAAGAAATATCAGTATGTGGTAATTTTCTCTTTGAAAAGTATTCACTCAATATTTCAATATTTTTTTCACTTATTTTTTGAAGATTAACATCTAGATATCTTATTAAAGCCACTAGTGCTCTTCTAACTTCTTTTTTTTCATCTTCTGCTGGATTATCTTTATTCAAAGAAAATTTTTCTTTGAAATTCCTATGAAAAACGCTTGAAATATATAAATATTCAACTAACTCACTTTGATTTAAGTAAGCAGCTTTTCTTGCATATTTTAAGCTATAATTTAGCATAATTTTTAAGAATTCATATTTCTTTGAATTTCTTTTTTAATTATTTCTTTTTGATTTCTATCAAAACCTGCCCCCGTATATTTTC
>PDWJ01004769.1_pt1 | contig 11658 bp, 9 predicted proteins | sample 1430881 | NCBI WGS metagenome assembly PDWJ01 (sample SAMN01162460, study PRJNA174530) | Oral metagenome, whole genome shotgun sequencing project. | biome: Marine environment; feature: Marine mammal; material: Swab sample of the gingival sulcus; isolation source: swab sample of gingival sulcus... | reverse complement strand
ACTATTTGGTTCAGTAGTTAACAAAAACTATTTATCCGAAGATTTAAAGAAACGAATATCTGACGAAGATATTGAAATTATGAGAAATCTTAACGTAAAATTGAAAAATGACAATAGAGTCGATTTATCAATGCTTACCATTGCCGATGGTTTGACTTTAATAAGAAAAAAGCCTGTAGGTAACACAAGTGTATAAATAATGCGGGTAGAGTAGGAGTGTAAAAAGTTGTTCCAATTTGCCCGCACTTTTGCTTTTATTTCGTATTTTTGAGGAGTTACAAAATAAAAGACGGCAAGTGCTACGAGCCGTGCGAATTTGAAAACTTATTGCTTTCAAATCCCGCACTCTTCATACACTGCGACCGATATGCTCAATTAGAACAAAACGATTGCACTTGATACAAAAGCAAAAAATATGAATTTAAAAGAAACAATATTATCTTTGCAATCCAAACTTAACACTTACTAATATATGCTTGTAGATAATAACAAAAATATAGACCCTGTTTTAAAAGAAAAAGAATTAGACGGATATCGATCAATTGCACAAAAGATACGAAATAGGTTGATGCAACTTGAAAACGCATCAGATAAAGATAAAAAACGCTGGATTTGGGAATTACTGCAAAATGCTGTTGATGCTGCGTGTGGTCAAAATGTTGATATTGAAATCGTATTAGGAGAAAATTTTGTTAAATTTAAGCATAATGGCGGTGTTTTTACTCCTCGAAATGTTACAAATTTAGTACATCAAATTTCATCAAAAGAAGGAACTGAAAGCATTGGAAGATTTGGAACAGGATTTTTAACTACGCATACATTATCAAGAATTGTTGAAGTCGAAGGTGTATTTATACCATCAAATAATGCAAATAAAAATCCAGATAGTTATTATAAATTTAATTTAATTTTAGACAGAACAGGAAAAACAGAAAAAGAATTAGTAGAAGGTATTGCGTCTGCGTGGGATACGTATAAACGTGAAAAAATTGAAAGACCAGTAGCACCTTTCTGGACAACATTCAACTACATTAATTCTGACATAGAAGTCGCAAAAGAAACAATTAACGATTTTGAAACATATATTTGTTATAGTTTGGCGTTTGTGAAAAAAATTAGAAGTGTAACAATTATTGACGAAATTGAAAACAATACAATAAATTTTAAACTATCAGAAGAAAAGATAATCAACGAAAATTTAAAGACTATTTCATTTCAAAAAACAATTAATCACGAAAAACAATTAATAAATGTATTACTTGTAGAAGGAAATAATGTAAGCTTAGCTATTGAAATTCAAAATATCGGGCTAGGAACATATATTATTCCCATTAAATCTAATATTCCAAGAATATTTTGTGCTTATCCTTTAATTGGTTCAGAACAATTTTATTTTCCATTTGTAGTTAATAGTATAAAATTTAATCCCACACAAGAAAGAGACACACTATATTTAAAAGGAGAAACTAATCAATCGAAACCCAATAAGGAGTTACTACTTGAAGCTACTGAACTTTATAAATATGTAACAAATTATATTTCAGAGCAAAAATGGAAAGATTTATTTTTAATCGCAAAACACCAACTACCACCACAAAGCGATGAATTTGATACAAATTGGTATATTGAAAATATTCAAAAATCTATTAAAAAACATTTATTGACAATCCCAATAGTTGAAAATTCATTTAACAACTATTTGCCAATAATACAAAATGATAACTTAAAAAGTTTTGCGTATTTCCCATTTGCATCGTTATCAGAAATAAGAGAGCAAATATGGGAATTTGCTAATGATTTGTTTTCACATCAACTACCAAAAAAACAACATATCCACGAATGGTATGATATATTGTGGGATAAAGGTCTTCAAGCGACAATTGATAATCTAACTTATCAGATTTCTCTCAAAAAAGATACAGCAACATTAAAAAAGCTGTTAAAAAAAGAAACTTCTGAAATTGATTGGTTAAATTCTTTTATAAAATTTATAGAAGATAATCAACCTGAATTACTCGACAAATATGCTATTCTACCAAATCAGTATGGTGATTTTAAACTAAAAAAAGAACTTTATGAGGATAAAGATAAAGTTTCTCATAAATTAAAAGATATATTAAAAGAACTTGGCGAAGATTGGTATAAAGAATATTTGCATTTAGGTATAACAAATGCTCAAATGAACGGCAAAGTCCGTTGGACTAATAATCTTATTACACTACTCAATACAATAATTGATAGAAATGAGTTTTATATGTTTGAAGATTATGATTACGAACAACTCATTGAAAAAAAAGTTAACAAAAGTATTGTTGATAAACTTAATGTAATTAAAGGTCAATTGTTTAACCGAAAAGATAAATATATAAGCAAATTAAAAGAAATAACAGGAAACCAATATTCTTTAATTGAAAGCATAACTAGATTACAAACAAAACAAATAAAAAATTCAATTTTTGAAATTATAACTTTATTTTCTGAAAATGAAAATATTTCTGATTATAGAAAAAAAATGTATCAAATTGTTAAGGAATTTGATGATAAAGTCCCTGAAATTACAGATATTCTAAAGTTACCAAAAACAACTTGGCAAAAAGCTGATACTTGGGTGTTAAAACATATTATCGCAGATATTCAAAATTTTAAAACAATTGAAAAGTTGTGCGAACACCTAAAACAAAATATCAACGAAGATTTTGATACAAACAAAACTTTGGATTGGTTAAACAATTTTTATACTTTTTTACTTGAAAATGAAAAATTGGAGTTGCTTGCTGAAAAGGAAATTTATCCTGACCAAAATGGTAAATTTCATAAAAAATCAGAATTGTTTCAAGATATTGAAATTCCGGAGCAACTGAAAGATATTTTAGAGGAATTTGAAAAAGAAGAAAACCCTGACACTGAATTAGTTGGTTGGCGTTCTATTTTACTAAATAAAAACATAACGTCATTCAATGAGAAACACAAACTACAAATAAAAACAGTAAAAGATATTTCGGAAAAAATAAACGAAATAATTAGAAATGTTGAATATGACGAAGCAATTGAATGGCGAAATATTATTTTAAAACTTCTTGCATATTCAAATAATCTTAATAATGAGAAGCAAAAAAATATCTGGGAATTTGCAAGAACTTTATATTTTGATGCAACACCTGAGCATATTGAAATTTTGCCGAATAGCGAAGATTTTGATTGGACAGAATGTTTTAATTGGACTATCAATCGTATTGTAATAGATATTTCGGAATTAAAATTTGTAGAAATTTTACAAAAAGAAATTTATGGCACAATAAAAGCAATTGACTGGTTAGACCGAATAATTGACTTTTTACAAAACGAAACAGAATATAGGCATCTGTTAGAAAATGAAAAATACCCGATTATTCCCAATCAGTCAGGTGATTTTTGTTATAAATCGCAATTATATTTAGATTATGAAATTCCGTCTGAACTAAAAGAAGTTATAAAAACACTCAATATTGAATGGTATAACGAATTATTAGACAATAAAATATATCTTGACTTACCGGAAAACAGAGTTAGAGAGAAAAAAGATGCTTCATTAGAGATTGACAAAATTTTTAGAGAGTATAGAGATAGTAAACAAAAACCTGAATTTGTAGGTTCTTGGCGTATTTTGCTTAAATGGTTTAAAAACCAAAATGAAGAATATGTAAAGACCAATTTTGATTGGATATTTCGACATAAAGCAGAGTTATCACTGGCAATTATGGGCGATGATGAACAAAAAGATAGTATTTTCCAAATTATTGAAAGTGGAAATGCAGGTTATCTTACTAAAATTGCAAATGGACTAAGTGAAGAAGATATAATTGAACTTTCTGAAAATCCAAATGAGTATAAAGAATATAAAAATTGGAAAAAAAGTAACAAAAAATCTACATCCAAAGAAGAAATTTTAAAAGAAATTAATAGAGAAATGGATGAAAATTTTGCATCGTTTGATGATTTTATAAAACAATATAAACAAAGCAAACGTAAGGTAGGTTTTGCCCAAGAGCCAACAGGCAAAGGTGGAGGTTATATGGATATTGATGCAATTGCTAAATCAAATGAAGAAGCACGAGAAAAGTTATATAAACACCTACAAAGTTTGAAAGATGAAAAAGGCAATTTAATTTACGATATAAGTAGCTGGACAAAAGAAACTAATACAATTATTTCAGGGATAAAGAAAAACGGGATTGATATAAAAATTGTAGTAAAAGGAGCAAACAATGGAATAATTTACTTTGATAAAGCTAAAAAAGAACGAAAAATTTTATCAGACACCTTTGCTGAACTTTGGGTTCATTATCAAAATGAAATATTCCAAATAACTCTTGGTGAAGTTATTAAAGAGTGGAACGTAAAAGGAATGAAAGCATATATGTTTGATTTTAAATAAATAACAAATAAATGAAAATAAAGAAAATACTTATTGATAATTTTAAAAGTTTTGACAATACTGAAATTGAATTCGGAAATGTTAATCTTATTATTGGAGCAAATGCAGCGGGGAAATCAAATTTTATCCAAATATTTGAACTACTTAAATTAATTAAAAATAAAGGAGTTCAAAAGGCAATGTCTGAAATGGGAGATATTGAAGCTCTTAAAAATTTCAATTCTAAAAAACGTAACTTTGAGATAAAAATTGAAATTGAAATAAACGAAGAAATAAACAGAGAAGAAATAAACGCATCAACTTTTATTGCAAGAAGGAGAGATAAGATATTATACGAAATAGAGTTTATCATTAAAGGTGATAATAAATTTCAAATACGTGAAGATTTGAAATTCATTGAATTTTTAGCTGAATATGTCAATGGGAACGAAACAAAAAAATTTACTGATAATTTTGAATATGGTGTAAAAAATAAGTTTGGTAAATTTGAAACTTACCCGAATGAATTAAAATTTAATTCATATACACTAAGTTCAGGAGAATTATTTAAACCTAATATCGAAAATCCTTTTCACAGAAAATTTATTGAAGAACTTAATAAAAGTTATACCGAAAAATCCGTTTTAGAATATCCAGGGATATTTATTCCGAGAGAATTATTTGATTTTGGTATTATGAAAGTTGATAGTAATATTGCAAAACAATCAAATAAAGAACGTGGAGAAACAAAATTGTTAAAGGATGGAGCTAATTTAACTCGTATAATTTATAATATTTTAAAGGATAAAGAACAAGCCGAAGAATTTTACGCAAACGTATCACGTATATTCGATTTTATTGAAAAAATTGAGGTTATCAATGTAGAAGGAATGTTATATCTAAAAGTTAAAGAATATGATAACCAACAAAAAACTGATGGTAAGTTGCTTTCAGATGGAACTATACATTTGATTACTAATATTGTAGCATTATACTATCAAAATAACTCAATACTTTTTATTGAAGAACCTGAAAATGGCCTCCATCCTAAATTAATATCAAAAATAATTGATATTTTGTATAGTGTTGCCGAGTTTTTAGATAAACAAATAATTGTTTCTACTCATAATCCTGTGCTTTTGAAAAGTATTTATTACCAAACAGGCTTAAATGATATTTTTACTATTCAAAGAAAAAATGGTTTTTCATTTATAAAAAAACCAACGATAAAAAGTTTTGAAGATTTTCTTACAGAGTTTAACGAAGATGCGTTGAGCGAATTTATTAACGAAATAGGGATTGATAACTTATTCATTCAAAATAGAATTAAATAAAAATGAAACTATATATTTTTGTTGAGGGTAAAAACGATATTGATTTTTTTGAGAAAATATTAAATTCTGAAATCAAAAGAAAATTTGATGAATTTGAATGTATTCCTTATGCTGAAAATATGACTAAGGAAAGAAACTTAATTTTACGCATTATTAAAAATAATAAGAATAATTATATTTTTTGTCCTGATTTAGATACAGAATATTCAGAAAAAAAAGTTAATGCCAGAAAGAGAGAAATTGCAGAAAAATATTTTAAAATTGACTATGATACAGTTAAAGAAAAAATGCACGTAATCGTTCAAAAAATAGAAAGTTGGTATTTTGCTGGTTTTGACAAGAAATATTATATTAAAAAAGGTATAGGTAATTATTATTCTGATGATGCAGAAGAAATAACAAAAGGAACTCTAAAAAAGATTGCAAAAAGTTTAAAAAAAGACCCTAAAATATTTATAAGTCAGATTACTCAATGGAATTATAAAATAGAAATTGCTTGTAGAAGAAATAAATCATTTAAAAAATTTTATAATGCAATATTGAAATAGCAGATAAATTGTAACAGATGATATATTGGCTAATAAAAAATAAAAGAGCATATCATTGTGTTTGAAGTAATTTTATTTTTTGCGGTGTTTTGGTCGCTTCGCTCCCGATATACCACAAAAAATAAAACTACTCAAACACTTAATCGTTACCTGCAACTAATAAAGAATAGTATAACTGTAAAAGTACATAAATATGGAAGAAACAGAGTTGAGAAATGATTTATTTATAATTCCTATTAACAATAAATATTATATGATATATGCTCCTTTAAGAAAAGGTTTGTTTTTGGTTAATTATGATGCTAAGCAAAAAATAGAAGAATATATGTCAGGAAATTTGAAGTTGACAGAAAATAATACGAATGATAAGTTAATTAAACATTTACAAACATTAGAGCAAATCAAGCCATATCAACCGATTCGGTTAGAAAGCAATAAGCATAAATTTAATCGAGTAACTATATTACTTACACATAAGTGTAATTTTGCATGTTCATATTGTTATTCTCAAAGTGAAAGGTCATCAAAAGTATTAGATAAAAATAAAATAATTAAAGTTGTTGATTATGTCTTTTCTGTTTCAACTCAGAAAAGACCTCCAGTATTTTCTTTTTTAGGCGGAGGAGAACCTACGACTTGTTGGCAAACTTTAGTATTTACTGTTTCTTATATAAAAGATAAGAGTAAAGAAACAGGTCTTATTCCTAGATTAGGCTTAACAACAAATGGAAGTTTATTGACTTCAAAAAAAATTAATTGGCTAAAATCAAATAAATTTAATGTTAATGTTTCTTATGATATCTTGCCACAAGTACAAAATAATCAACGTCCATTTGCTTCTAAGTTAAAAGGTTCTTTTGAAACGGTAGATAAAAATATAAAACTACTTATTGCTAATCGTTGTAAAGTAAGTATAAGAGCAACGATAACAAGTATAAGTCTAAATAAAATGCAAGAAATGGTGAAATTTGTTAAAGATAATTACCCAACAATTAAAAGATTACATTTTGAGCCATTAACAGATTACAAAAATACTACATCTAATGATTTTTTTAGAGACTTTGTTGAAAATTTTGATAAGGCATATAATTATGGTATAGATAATGATATTGAGTTGTATTGTTCATTATCAACATCAAAAATAAGGCGTCGATTTTGTTATGGAGAGTTTTGTATTACTCCAGATGCAACAATTACAGCTTGCCATAGAGAAGCATCTGAGAATGATATGAGTTATGATAATTTTGTATATGGAAAAATAACAGATAAGGAAGTAATTATTGATAAAAATAAGTTATATAATATCACTAATACTCATTCTTTTGAACAAAACAAGAATTGTATATCGTGTTTTGCGAGATGGCATTGTGCAGGAGGATGTCCTTCTGCAAAACTTTATGATATGAATTATATAGGTGCAGAAGAAAAAAGGTGTGATTTTACAAGAATGTTTTTAAAAAAAGTTTTAGAAAAACGGCTTTTTAACTTTTTAAAAGAGAATAAATTGAGTGTTTAACAAATAAAAATAATAAAATGGAAGAATTAAATTTAAATGAAGTTAGTAGTATGCTAATTATGGAAGAGCCTAACTTTAGGGCTGATGCCAAAGTAGAATTAAGTAGTAAATGTGATTGTGAGGATTACTCTTCGGGAGGTTGTGGTTGTGATGATGACGAAGATGATTATGATTACGGTTGTGGGACAGAAGAAAATGAGGACTGTTATATTGATCCGGCAAATGATCCAACCCCCGATGATGATGACGATGATGATGATGATGATGATGATGATGATGACGACGACGATTAATAGCTAATAGTTTGGGTTATAATATATTTTAGAGAATAGCTTTTAAAATTTTCAATAGTACAAATGACTTTGTTGCATGTATAACAACACAGTATAAGTAATTTCTAATAGGTTGTTTATAAGAATTAATATGTTTAAAAAAATTGCAAAATCTTATTAAAATTGAGATTTTAACCATTTGTTTTTAATAAAAATCTCATAAACAACACCTTATGTGCTAATCTAAGCATGCAACAAAGTCAGTACAAATTATAAATCTTTAACAAAAAATGGAAGAATTAATTTTAAATGAAGTTAGTAGTATGCTAATTATGGAAGCCCCTAACTTTAGGGCTGATAACAAAGAGGAATTAAGTAGTAAATGTGATTGTGAGGATTACTCTGCGGGAGGTTGCGGTTGTGATGACGATCAATCTGATTGTTGTATAGAGGGTATTCCTTGTGTTATTGATAAGTAAGTGTTGTTCTCGTGTTTATTCTTCAAAATATGAATTTTGGAAAGTGAAAATACCTAAATTTAAAACTTATGATTACTTTATGCGCAAGTTTCATTTTTAATCACCTTTATAGAGGCTGTTTAAATGGTTTGATTGTTTGTATTGTTAGGTAAACCAAAACGATGCAGGTAACACCGTATATACGCTATGGCTGCGTTGGTGCGAACTTTAAACGATGTACTTTCAATCCGCAAAATTCATTTTATTTTGCAGGAAAATATAGCAAAATAAAATAAATTTTACTTAACTTTGTTGCGGACTTTGGGCGTTGTGCTTTCAATTACGCCACATCGCATATACTTAATCCGTTATGTGCAATTAGGGTTACATTTAATTGGATAACGGATATAAGCTGAAAGTCAAAAATCTTTTATTTATAGGTGTATAGATAGTAAAAATAGCAGTTTACAATTTCCCTTTCTGAAAATTATCCTTGCTGTCATATAACTGGCAAGACACTCGCGAAGCCGTAAGAGCGAGATTAACAAAAACCGAAGAGAACAATGGGATATAACCGTTCAAATAATATTATGGCTAAAACAGTAACACAAGTTCTTGATAACAAAGACGACAGTGGTAGTGGAGGATTAATTACAGTTATTGCAACTGATGAGAATGGTAAACAAACGACCGCTTCTTACAGTTATTCTTATTCTGGTAATAGACAAGATGCAATAGATAGGGCTACTAAAAAAGCAATAGAAGGATAGATTTTGAATTGATTTGTAAACTGGGTTGTCTGAATTATTTTGACAACCCGGTTTTGTTATAAAGTAAGTTTAGAATTATGGTGTCATTGGAATTACAAAAAAAGAAAAAAAGAAGTTTGACTGTTATTTGTACATTAGGGATAGCAGCGATTCCCTTTGAGAAGGTATTAAATTCAAGAAATACGCTAAATGGATTTTCTTTTAATGAAGGAGCAATCGGTTTTGTATTAAGAGGAATTGTTATGTTTACAATCGCTTTTCCTTGTCTGATTATTGGATTTATTTATCATTTTATTAGGTATTTTTATTTGTGGGCAGAAGAAATAAAACTAAAAAATATTGATAGTAAAATGAATAAAAACAGCACATAGCACAACATATACTCTATGTGCAACAGAAAAATAGAGAGCCGTATTTTTGATTGTAAAAAGAAAATCGTAAATTTGCAAAAAGTAAAGAAATAAAAAGATGGAAAAAATATTAAAAATAGGGCGTTCCGATTTCGGATTTTTTATAAAAAATAGATATTATCTAATAGATAAGACCAAATTAATTTACGATTTTCACCATCATTCAAATGATGTTGTTTTGTTTCCTCGTCCCAAACGTTTTGGAAAAACACTTAATCTGTCAATGATTGAGTATTTTTATGATATACAAAAACAAGATTTTAAAAGATTTTTTGCCGACTTTGAAATAGCCAAACATAAGGATTTTTGTAATGAACATCAAAATAAATATCCTGTAATCAATATAACACTTAAAGCTGTAAAAGAAACCTCTTGGGATAAATGTTTGAATAAATTTAGAAATGTAGTTTCAGAATTATATGCTAAACATCAATATTTGATAAAATCAGATAAATTAGAAAAATATGAAAAACAAATAATTGAACAAATAATTTTAGAAACGGCATCAGAAACAAGACTAAAAGTAAGCCTTAAAAACCTTAGTCAATATTTGGAAAAGCATTTTAACCAAAAAGTAGTAATTCTTGTAGATGAATATGATACACCAATAATATCAGCCTTTAATAATACAAATAGTCCCATAAAATCACCGGACAAAGAGAACAAAACGTATTATGAAAAGCTTGTAAATTTTATGCAGGGATTTCTTGGAGAGGCTTACAAAGAAAACGATGCCTTATTTAAAGGAATGGTAACAGGTGTAATGCGTGTAGGCAAAGAAAGTATCTTTTCGGAATGGAATAATTTATCCGTATTTAGAATTACTTCACCCTATTTTTCTGATAGTTTCGGCTTTACAAAAGAGGAAACCGAAAAAATATTAGATGATTTTAATCTATCAAACAAAAAAGAAGAAGTAAAACAGTGGTATGACGGTTATAAATTCGGCGAAATTGAAAATATTTATAATCCTTGGTCAATCGTAAATTACATTACAAGAGCCAAAGAAGGATTTAAACCCTATTGGATAAATTCGGGCGATTATTCGTTAATAAAAAGTAGAATTATTGAGCTTGGAGTTCAAGAAAATGTAGAACGTTTAATAAAAGGCGAAACAATAGAAAAAGAATTACACGAAAATTTTGTTTTTCAAGATTTTGAAACTGATAACGAACTTTTGTGGACATTGCTGACTGATAACGGTTATTTAACCCAAGTGGAAGAAAGTGATTTCGATAACCATAAACTAAAAATACCTAACAATGAAGTTAAAATAGTATTTAGGGACATTATCAAAACATGGTTAAATAACGATGTTAAATTAAAAAAGGATTTACTGATAAATACAACAAGACATCTTATAAACAACCAAATTCTTGAATTTGAAAAAGGATTTAGACAGCTCGTGGGCGACACTTTCAGTTATTACGATATTGCTGAGAAAACAGAAAAACACAGTGGCGTAAAAATTATTCGTTCCGAGCAAATTTATCATGTCTATACACTTGGATTATTGGCAATTCTCAGAGATAATTACATTATAAAATCTAACAAAGAAAGTGGCGAGGGACGTTACGATATAATGTTAATTCCGCTTGATAAGACTGTAAACGGAATAGTTATAGAAATAAAGAGTATTAAAAAACCAAAAGAAACCGAAAAAAGAGAGGATTTTATTAACAGAGTAAACACAGCAATAGATAAAGCATTGGCGCAAATTGAAACAAATAGGTATTATTCAGAACTACTGGAAAACGGAATAAAAAATGAGAATATTATAAAAATAGCTATAATATTTGCGGGAAAAGAACCATATATTACTCCAATAATGAAAGAATAAAAAGCACATAATATATAGGGACTATAAGCGGTGCGCAGCACCTAGCGTGTAGTCCAGGTTGAACTACATCCCGGCTTATTTTCTATGTACTTTGTAAATGTTTGGTAAGTTTTTTTT